>Ga0209831_1003277_pt1 | contig 13505 bp, 10 predicted proteins | sample Maine_Asex4_meta_FD_187451 | JGI IMG/M metagenome (GOLD analysis project Ga0209831, IMG submission 187451) | Marine algal microbial communities from Maine, USA - Maine_Asex4_metaG (SPAdes) (version 2) | ecosystem: Host-associated > Algae > Red algae > Unclassified | place: Maine, USA | collected...
CTGACGCAGTTCAATCCGTGTTCCCACATCACACGGCCCGCGTACATGCACGTGTCGGTTCCGATAATGTCAATGATTTGAAAGGGACCGGCTTTAAAACCGAACTCGACCATCGCTTGGTCAATCTTTGAAATGGTGAGACCTTCGACCAGCAGCCGCAACGCTCCATTAAGCATCGCAGCTAATAAACGGTTGACGACAAAACCGGGCCCATCGTTGATCGCGATCGGCATCTTTGCCAACTGCCTGATGAATCCAACGCCATCGGCGACGGTCTGTTCGGAACTTTCTGGTCCTGCAACAACTTCCACCAGCGACATGACTTCGGGGTGGCAAAAGTGGATTCCACAAAACCGATCCGGCGATTGGAAATTCTCAGCCATCATTTCGATCGGAATCGAAGACGTATTGGATGCGATGAGAACTTCGCCGGTTGTCGCGGCCTGAATTTTTGCGTGCACCGACGCTTTCACAGAAACCGTTTCAACGACCGCTTCGATCACCAAATCAACGTCGGCCAAACAGGAATACTCGTCGGAGATCACCAACTGGCGCTGAGCCGGGACGTTGAATTCAGGTGGCGAAAGCTCGGCTTTGGCGATGGCGATCGAATTCTGTGAAGCGTCAACCAGCGCTACGTCGATGCCGGCAGAGAGCGCCACGTGCGCGATCGACCGGCCCATGACGCCAGCTCCGATGATGCCCAATTTTTTAATGGGAGTAGGCGTCAGACTCAAATCGACCAATCCAGGTTCGGCACCGTTTCGCTGAACCAAGAAATGATGATTCAGCAACCCCGCGTTGGCAGGCGATCCGTAGGTTTGTACGACCGCTGCGGTTTCGGATTGCAGTGCAGTTTCAAAGTCTTCGCCGGCGGTTCGCAACACGTGTTCCAGCGCTACCGTCGGAGCGAAAGGGTAGATGTCTTGGGACTGGCCAATGGCCGAAGCAACCACGGCGATTTCATCGCGCTGTGTTGCGTTAGATTGAAGATCAAAGTCCACCGGCTGAATTTTAATCAGCCTACGATTTTTAAGCGTTTGCTCAAGGCCGCTAGACTCTTCAATGCGAATGAGCGCGGCCGATAGTAGCTGCTGAGGATTCACTACCTCATCAACCAACTTTTCGGCTAAAGCCTGTTCGGCCGAGAGTATCTCTCCTGTCGTGATCATTTTGACTGCGTTGGCAACCGACGTAAGCCGAGGCAACAGTACCGACCCGCCCCACGCAGGCACCAACCCAAGGGCGATATCGGAAAACGAAAAGCGAGTGTGAACGGCATCGGTGGCGATACGAAAATCGCACCACATCGCGAGCTCAAGACCGCCGTTTTCTGCTATCCCGTCGATGGCGGCGACGGTGATTGCATCACAGTTTTGTAGCTGTTGAAAAATGGTGCGTCCCATTTTACAGAATGCGGCAATGTCTTGATCGGAATAGTCCTTCGTAGCACCGATCGCCGCCAAATCGGCACCCGCCAAATAGTGCCCTGCAATTGTCGAACAGATAATGATGCCCTTAACGTCGCCGGTTTGGCCGGCGCTGGTGGCACTGGTTAATCGCTGTACCGCTTCGTTGAATTGCTCCAATAGAGGGCGGTCCAACCAATTCTTTCGCCCGGCAGGGTGATTGATTGAAATCGAGTAAATCCCGGGTTCGATTTCGGCAGTGGTTACGATACGATTTTGATTATCAGTCATGTTGCTAATGCTAATCCGACATCGCTAACGTTAAAAGCTGCCTACGATCAACTGGTGAAAGTTGGCCGGATTGCTGGCAACATTTGGCCACTCATTTATCGGAGAGATCTTTTTTGAAAACGACATCATCGGCGTATATGCTGCTAACTTTCGTTTGCTTTTTACTGACGTCTATCTGCGGTTGTCAGCAAACAGAGACCGCACCGCCACCCAAGCGGCAAATCGGCACGGTCGTTTTAACGGTCGATTTCGGCGGAGCGGCGAAGGATATCCGAGTCCAGATACCCTGCTCCAAAGATTCGACGGTGTTAGACATTCTCGAGCGCGCCGAACGAAATGGCGACTTAAAGCTCCAATCCTCCGGCGCGGAAGAAACGGCTTTCGTCCAATCCATTAACGGCGTAGGGGGATCGCAATCCCCTGAACAGTATTGGACTTACTTGATCAACGGAGAACTGGCAAAAATGGGAAGCGGAACCACCGAAGTTGATCCCAACGACGAAATCCAGTGGCGATTTGGATCCGCCCCTCCGGAACTTGAATGATTATCACGGCTCGAACATTAGCGTCGCTGCCGAGGAGGAACTTCCACCAGATGAACTCGCAAGCCCACTTCCGCCCGAACAGTTAGAACGTCAATTAACGTTGTATTCGCGCATCGCGGAACGATCTGGCGGAAGGGGGCAAGCAGCCTCGGTTACACGGTTCGAGATCGAGAAAAGCCAACAATTTCGATGCTGGCCGGATTAGCTTGGCGTATTCTGCGAATTTGGTCCGCCAACTGGTGGCACGACCCAAGCAGCGTTGCCGCGCGTGTGCACCAGCAATCGCAAGATCTACTTGGCAAATCAAATTGACGAATCAAGTAGTCGGCAAATGACTTAACAGGCCGTTAAAAAGCCCAAAAACTGGGTTCCGCAGAGTCTAATGCGGAGATAAGATACCGCTGTAGAAGAGAGAACAGCTTACTTTTGACCGTTGCACTAAAGATATTTCCAATGATGACTTCACGTAAAACTCAGCCTTGTTTGACTTCCCCGTGCTGCGGCGATTTACTGCCTTGGGTGATGCTGATCGGCTTAGTCATTTTCGGATTTAGCAGCCGTTTGCTGATCGCGGACATTCCCAACTTCAAACCGATCGCTGCCATCGCGCTATTCAGTGGATTCTTTTTCCGCAGAACTTGGATGGCGATGTTGACCATCTCTTTAGCGCTGTTGATCAGTGACTGGCAAATTGGATCCTACCACTGGCCAATCGCGCTGAGTGTTTACGGAATTCTATTGGCGGGTTGTTTATTAGGGCGTTACTTCATTGGTCAAAGGAGTCAAAGCTTTGGGCGCCGATTTTCAAAGTCTGACGGACTAAGAACAGGTGCAGCAGCACTGATGATGTCTTGCTTGTTTTTCGCCGTAACAAATTTTGCCGTCTGGGCCAGCGGGTTATGGTACCCGCAGAGCACGGAAGGGCTAATCAACTGCTACGTAAACGCGATCCCCTTTTTTAAGTACACGCTGGCCGGCGATGTCTTTTTCACCGCTGCGATCTTTGGATGCTATGCAATGTCGATGGTCTTGCTGCCTCGCAAGTCAAAATTCGCTCAGCTTACCGCCGATACTGCGAAGTAGTCAATTAGCTGGGAATCTAGAAAAAGGGCTGCAAAGTCCTCTTTAGGGGGAAGGCGTCAGCCATGTACTTGGGTTCAGGAACACGGCTTCTTCAAAAGTTTGATCGTCAAACTGCCATTGGTTGTTGTCAAAGGAAACAGAACGAGCGTTGTTGCATCTCACGCCCCACGTTTGCGAAGCGTTGGGATAGTTACTGTCGAAGAATGCGTTTCCGACAAAACTGATTAAATCCGCATTGAAAACAAGACTGCCGTGGGAGGAAGCAGTTTCGTCATTCGCGTCCAATCCGTTGTCGTAAACGATATTGTTTCTAATTTGAATTGCCTTTGTTCGGTCGGTGAATTGCGCAACCGCCGCGTTCTGTCTTCCAGTTGATACATTGGTGATTCGCTCGGCAAAGAACGGTGCCACCCCCGCTTGATCTAGAACCAGAGTGCCATCGTAATCGATGAAACGAATATTGGCTCTTGCGCCGCTCTGTTCCCCTTTGATAGCGTCACCAGCGGCGAAGTTTTGAGGTCGATCGACGATTAAGTCAAATGATCCAGAACCGATATTGATACCGTTTTGGTCATTGTTGTAAATGACGTTGTCATCAATGAGGCCCAACTTACTCAAACGAGACACGGTTAAACCGTTTTCACCACCATCACGGATAATATTTCGTCGAACGAAAAACGTTGTCACGCCTTGCAGAACAATCATATCACCTTGAGCCGTGCTTCGTTGATTGCGAACATAGGCTCCAGGTTTACCGAAAACGCGATTGTCCAGTACATGAACATTCTTGACTGATAGTCGCGCCGATGACTTCACAATCATCAACGGCTGTTTGATAACACCAAGCGCCGGGTTTGCCCATAGATTATCATTAACACTTATGTCTCGGGTCCGCTGGACAAAGCCTGACTTCTGGCCGATGTAAACACCGAAATCAGTCCATTGGCCAAACCGGCATTGCTTGATGACAAGTCCCTGAGCCGGTGTGTTGATGAAAATCCCACTCTGAAATTTAATGAAATCGCAGCCACGAATATTGACGTTCTTGATCCAATCGATCCCGCTACGAATCGCGGCCGTGTTGAGCCCGTCGGTAACAAAACGACCTTCAAAGTCTACGTTTATCAAATTGACGTTGGTGTTTTGGCCGCCAAAGGAAATTGCCGAGACCTCAATTAGTTTAGATTCCAGCAATTTCAAATTATCAATTCGAATATCTTGTGCTTTGGATCGAATCAGCAGCAGCACATCGACTGGTTGAATGTTCCGAACCGATGCTCCATTGATACCTTCGATGCGCGTATTGCTGCTGATGGCGATCGTTGATGAGATGAAAAAATTTCCGGACAGATACAATTTGCGATTCTGCTCAGCCGATTGCTTGATCGCATAGCGTAGCAATTCCGTGTCGTCGGCTTGACTACCATTGCTACGAACCAGCATGCAGCCGGAGGATTCATTAATAGCAGGTGCCGGAACGCTGGTAATTTCAAAACAGTCCCCCTTTCCAAAGACATTCTGAGAAATGAGAAACGCAAATAATACCGCGAAAAGGTACGGGCGAGAGTTCATAGATTGAATAACAAGATAAGGTAGGAGGAGACCGTCCAGCGAAGCGCATTACATTTGAAAGAGACCAGTGGTGTCAACGTCAGTCACTCGAGACTGATTCCTAGCAAATGCGATTCTGCGAAACAGCCTGTAATGCCGTCGAGAGGAAATGTCACTATAGTTAGAGCGCGAACTCAGAACCTGTTGAGAGTGGGTTCTTTGGACAGTTGGAGCCTGGCAAAGACCGGGTTGTGCTGGTCACGAGAGTTGATGCAATCATACGTGATTCGAGAAAGACAAATAAATCATCTGATCGAACAAGCTTGAATCACAAGTGATACAGCGACTACGAAGCATTCGCACCGCGTTATTCTTGTTCGCCGTAGAGTTCGGGGAACACATCGACGTTGAGCCCTTGACGTTTGACCAACGTTCGCATTCGATTGAGAAAATCGAACTTGAAGTTTGCAACTTGCTGTTCCGTGATGTCCAACAGCGCTGCTGTATCCTTATTGGATTTCCCGCGCACCATCAAAAGTTCGACACACTTCAACTTGGACCAATCGTTCTTTTGCTGCCAATGAAGGAGTTGCTGCTCAAGGGCTTCTGCTAACGCACCGTGCTCAATTGCTTGGCGTTCGCCGGACCGCGCGATGCTGCTGGCGGGTCGCGCTTCACCTTCCAGTTGCCAATGACCGCCGCTGGACCCCTCGCCGGCCGACAACGCAATCGCTGGACGACGTCCCTCGCGCCGAAGATGGTCGGTCATCTTGTAAGCACAAATCGAAAATAGATAGCTCTCCAACGAACGGCGTCCATCGAAGTTGGGAAGGCTGTTGAGAAAACCAATGAAAGCTTCTTGAACGATGTCTTCGCTAGCGGAGCGATTAGAAAGGCGGCTATTAACAAACGCCAGAAGTCGACCTTCGTAGCGTTTGATAAGGTCGCTCCAGGCATCGGTATCACTGGAACGAATTCGTTTGACCAACGCTTGGTCGATCGCACTATTTTTCTTCATGTTACCGCGGTAGCTTCTTCAAGAACGAACCCAACGCGACGTCGCTTTTGTCGGTATCCGCTGGGCTTTTCTGTCCCTCAATGTCTAGATCAACAGAATCGATTGCCGATTGCTGGGGCCGATCGCCAAAATCTATCCCGTTTCCAATCACGCTGACAGAAGGGTTCATCGGCGGCAGTGAATTTAGCGCACTTAACGAAATGGATTTCTCAGGTGATAAAAAATCTTCATCACCGCTGAGTATATCGCTCGGCGTTTCCATCTTATCGTATGTTTCACCTAAGGTAGAGGGTGATTTTTTCGGACCAGCTTTCACATTGGCGGCCAAAACCTCTTTACCAAGCTTTGGATCGGGTTTCACGTCTGCTTGCTTTGTGACAACGCTTTTGAGAGGTTTTCGAGCCTTCGATGGCTTCAACCCATTTTCGCCGTGTGCCACATCGACGCGATCCAATTGGACAGTTTCGTCGGTATCCGTTTCGGAATTCTTCGTGTCTCCCACGGTGTCAGTAAGACCAGACGGGTCGACAATGGCGGCATCCTGGCCTTTGTCAGCTTCATACATGGCTCGAAATGTCACGTTGCCAAGGGTCAATAATTCGTTGGGAGCGAGCCGCTGTTCGGAACTTATCTTGCGATTGTTGACGTAGGTACCGTTGAGTGATCCCAAATCTCTGACGTAAAGGTATCCCTCCTTCTCAAATAGCTCTGTATGTCGGCGGCTGACTAATGGATGCGGCAGTGTCAAACTGACGTCACGTCCTCGGCCGATGACTGTCGGCAGTCTCAGGTTCACTTCCTTTGACTTCGCATCGCCACCAACGACGACCAGCTTTGCCTTAAGCATATTTGATTCCTATCTGAATATGACGATTTACTAAAAGCTTAAAATCACTTGATCTAGATGTCCGCCAAGGGCTATATCTTAGCAATAAACGCCTTCTTGCGGACCAGCAAAATTCGTTAATTCCAGCCGCGAGCTGGATTTACTGGCAGTCGCCGTTGATATTGGCCCTCTAACACGTGTTAAACCTGCTTTTATGTATTTGGTTTACAATCTGCTGCCTCTGCCAGCACCGCCATAGGCAAGGACGTTTTGTCTCGCACTCCAAAAGTGATCCTCGACGCGAGAGCGCGATTCGGCACCAAATCCGAATATCGCATCAACCGCATGTCGATAGCCCAATGGCACTTACTTTAGACGAAACGTGGGATAATCTTATCAGCCGCCACGCGATAGCGTCCGGTCCTAAGCGCGTAAGACCGGACGCTTTTCCGTTGGCGGCTGGTGGGTCGATGCGTGGCATCAATCTAAAGTAAGTGCCATTGGGCTAACGCCAACACCGTGAGTGCCAAAACTTCTGACGAACCGGCGAGTATTTCCGCTCTGCTCGAAAAATAGGCGATGTTCTTGACGCCACGCCTTGCACAGTAGACCAGTTAATGCGTACCGAACCAAAGGAAAACTGTTCAATTAGGTGAAACATGCGCTCGTTTCGAAAACGGCCCTAATATTCAGAACGCTTTGACACGATATGTGTATTGCAACCGGTAGCGTCTACCCTATAATCTCAACCCAACCGAGACGGTGAGATTTCGAAAGAGTCGATCGCTTCGGTGTTGGGAGAGTCAATTTTCCCAATGCGGGTGTAGCTCAGTGGCTAGAGCGTCACGTTGCCAACGTGAATGTCGACGGTTCGAATCCGTTCACCCGCTTTTCACCAGCAAGCTCCGCTTGTGTGGTGATTTGCTTGTTTTGCAGATCCACCACGCGGTAAATTTGTTTGCTTTTCAAGAGAACGTCTGAGCCATACAGATATTTACTGATAGAATCATGCCGCCACTCGCAGCATGATTTTTTTTGGTTTGTTGCGATTCTTTAGACTTCATCACACTTTCCCGCAAACGCGGCGATCAGGAAAACAGGCATGAACACTGAGACAACCGAAGCTCCCGAAGAAACCAAATCGCTCGACCTCAAGATTGACGTCAAAGAAAAGAGCGCCTGCGAACGCCACGTCACGGTGACGATTCCTCGTGGTGATATCGAACATTACTTCTCGAAGCAATTCGATACTTTGGTGCCCCGCGCTGAGGTTCCCGGTTTCCGAATCGGCAAAGCCCCGCGTTCGATTGTCGAAAAGAAATTCCGCAAGCAAGTGGCCGACCAGGTAAAGGGGTCACTGCTGATGGATAGTCTGACTCAGATCAGCGACGAAGAGACTTTCTCCGCAATCAGTGAACCCGATCTCGATTTCCAAAAAGTTGAAATCCCCGAAGAAGGCGATCTGACTTACGAATTCAACATCGAAGTTCGCCCAGAGTTTGACCTTCCAAAGTGGAAAGGTCTGAAAATGGAGCGACCTGAGAAAGAATTCACCGATGCTGATGTCGACACTGAAATCGTAAACTTGGGACGTCGTGTGAGCGATCTAGTTCCTGTCGAAGAACCGGTTGCTGCAGACGACTTTATCGTCTGTAACATCTCATCAACTTTCGACGGCGAAGTTATCGCCTCTCAAGAAGAGGTAAGTATTGAAGTCAAAGAGAAGCTCAGCTTCTCGGACGCAACCATTGAAGATTTCGGGAAATTGGTGATCGGTAAAAAAGCCGAAGACAAGGTCACCACCAAAATCGAAGTTAGCGAATTCACTGACAATGAAGAATTAGCCGGCAAAGAGGTCGAAATCGAAATTGAAATCCTTGACGTTAAACGTGTTGAGGCTTCGACCGCCGAAGCCGTCTCCGAACGGATCGGCATGGATGTTGATACACTTCGTGAGACCTTGAAAGGTTCAATGGAACATCGTTTGGCTTACGCTCAACGCCAAGAGGTGCGCGATCAGATCAGCAAAATGCTGACCGATTCAGCTGATTGGGAATTGCCTCCGGAGCTGCTACGTCGCCAATCACGCCGCGAACTGGAACGTTCGGTACTAGAAATGCAATCCAGCGGTTTCTCAGAACAAGATATTGTGGCTCGCGAGAATCTTCTGCGAAAGAACATTTTAGAGAAGACCGCGACGCTTTTGAAAGAACACTTCATCCTTGAACGCATTGCCGAAGAGGAAAAGGTAGAAGAAACGCAACAAGATTTCGAAGCGGAAATCGCGAGTATTGCGGCTCAGCAAAACGATTCTCCACGACGCGTACGGGCCAAGCTCGAGCGAAACGGTCAGATGGATTCGTTGCGTAATATGATCGTCGAAAGCAAAGTCATCGACCTAATCACTGAAAACGCAACATTCACCGCAACTGAGTTCAAAGAAGGTGAAGACAACGACCAAGCAGCGATCGAATTCTTCGCAGCTGGTGAATCAGTCGATATTCCCGTCGCCCAATACGCCGGCGGCGAAGAACCAGAAGTTCCCGGATTGAACGACAAAAGCTAAATAGCCTTGGTCGTCTAGTGGCGGCAAAGTTTTAAAATTAAAGGACCGTTTGAAAGATCTCTCAAACGGTCCTTTTTAATTTGGCACTGCGCGAACTGGGCAGTCGCTTAACACCAACTACGCCATTGCCGCATAAACAGCCCCCAGCAATTTCAAATCGTAGGGCAATGACTTATCTTTCAACCACTGCATCAGGTCCTTCACTGGCACTCGATGAATCGTGATGTCCTCACCGCAAACGCCTCCGCCTGCCGACGTCTGCTCAACGTCCACCGCCGCGAACACTTCGGTCGACTCATCGGTAAGCCCGGCGGAGGAAAGCCCATTAGTGACTTGCCGCCATTGATTCGATGTGTACCCCGTCTCCTCCTCTAGCTCTCGTTTGGCCGCATCCAGCAGCGCTTCGTCTTCGGACCCGGGGATATCTCCGGCCAATCCAGCCGGCAGTTCAATCACATTGCTGCCCACCGGCGGGCGAAATTGCTCGACCAAAATCAAGTGATCCTCTTTATCAACGGCGACGATGGCCACCACCGGACGGCGTGTCGTACGCGACACATATTCCCAGTGGCCCGTCTTTTGTATCGTGAGGAATTTCCCCGTCCAAAGTTCCTGCTGATCCATATTTTGTCTCGTTTAAGTAATAACGGCCATCAGCGGCATCAAGAGGACATCGACGCACTGCTTAAACCTTCGAAAATTCCCGTGATTCAAAGTCACTCCTAATCTACCAATTCTAGAAATTCGCAGGGAGTCGTCAAAACGCGCACTTTGTAGCCATTATTGCTCGAGACCATCCCGCCTTGCCCGAAATTTGCTAAGGCGGTACTGTTGTTAGAAACCGAAGTGTAAATACGAGCGCCATCTCGGCCTCATTGCATTGACCCAAAAAAGGAAATTGTCTTGAACGACAACTCGCAATCACAAAATGGATCCGGCGGCGGATCCACTGGAACAAAAACTAATTTTGGCTTTGACACGAATCTACCGGCAAGCTCGATTTCCTCAGGGCTAAATCCACTGAGTCAAATGTCGCCGCTTGAGCGTCATGCGCTGGAAGCTTCGTACGCGTCGCAGAGCATGCAACGCCAACGGACGATGACCCTCGGTGACCTTCTGCTGGAGAACCGAATTGTGTTCTTGCAGGGTGAAATCCACACCGGCAATGCTAACGAATTGGTGATGAAACTGTTGTACCTTCAAAGCGAAAACAAAAAGAAGGGCATCAACTTTTATATTAACTCGCCTGGAGGCGACGTGATTGCCACCATGGCGATTTACGACGTTATGCAGATTCTGACTTGTCCAGTATCCACGTTCTGCGTGGGACAGGCCGCCAGTGGTGCCGCCGTTTTACTGGCCGGTGGTACAAAAGGGTTCCGTTACTGTTTGCCTCACTCACGCGTCATGATTCACCAACCGCACGGCGGAGTCAGCGGTCAGGTCAGCGACATCGAGATCCAAGCCGACGAAATCTTGCGTAATCGCAGCGTTTTGGATGGGATTTTGGCTCAGCACACGGGCCAACCCGTTGAGAAAATTGCCAAAGATACACTACGTGACTTCTTTCTAACGGCAGAACAAGCAAAAGAGTACGGCTTGGTCGATCAATTGACGATACGCCAAGAAGCCGACGACGATGATGACGATTAAGCCATCGTGCAAACATCGCCAGTCCCTAATAACAAGAAATCAGATCCAAATTGTTCGGTAGTTGAATTGACTGCCGAATTAAATCCACACACGGAGTAAGCTATGGCATACGTTCCTTACGTAGTCGACAACACCGGACGCGACGAACGCGTCTATGATATTTACAGCCGCCTACTAAAAGATCGCATCATTTTCTTAGGCACACAGGTCACCGCAGACTTGGCAAATTCGCTGGTCGCCCAGTTGTTGTTCTTGCAGTCTGAAGATCCTAAGAAAGATATTCATCTGTACATCAACAGTCCCGGCGGAAGCGTGACGGCCGGACTTGCAATCTACGATACAATGCAGTTTCTCAGCTGCGATGTGGCGACCTATTGCATGGGGCAAGCCGCTTCGATGGGTGCGATGTTGCTGACCGCAGGAGCCAAAGGCAAGCGTTACGCGCTGCCCAACGCTAGCGTGATGATCCACCAGCCTCTAGCCGGTATGCAGGGAACGGCTGAAGAGATCATGATTCATCGCGCCGAATTGCGACGCGTAAAGACTCGTCTGAATAATCTGCTGATGCACCACACAGGCAAAACGTTGCAAGAGATTGAAGATGGTACCGATCGCGATAACTTCATGACAGCTGAAGAAGCTTTAGCGTACAACCTGATCGACCAAGTCGTCTCTAAGGTCGGTGAAACAGGCGCTGGCGAGTAGATCTGAGCGCAGAAAAGTGCTGTCACTCTGACTGAGACGGCCAAACATTCGATAATTGACATTGCGACGCCGCTGGCGATTCCGCTAAAGAGAAACCGTCTAAAGGTTTTTACTGAGCGATTCCCATGCGGCTTTTTCTTTTTCTAACTGCGGTCAGCGTCGTGCTACCTTCAATTGGCTGTAATTCCACTCTGAAGTGTCGCCGCGAAACAGCGCTACTGCGCGCTGAATATCTGGATCTCGAAGACAAATACTATGCGCTGCTTGCGAATTCTGGTGCTACGACTTCGCCCAGCGTCACTTCGTCGATGCCCACATCTTCCTTAGGCGTCATCGTCGATTCACAGCCAATGTCGCAACCGGTGATCTACGGAACCGGCGTGCAACAACCGGTCGTAGTAGACAACGGAATTCCGGAGATCACCTATTACGATCAAGCAGGCGGCTATCCAGTTCAGGGACATCCAATTCAAGGCGAAACCTATTATTCGCCGCAGTACCCGCAGACGCCAACACCCGCATCTCCAATTGAAATCGATGGCTATGGCACTAGCCTTCAAAGCAGCAAATCCGCTTATGACCCACAGGAAACGTACTATCCATCGCCAGTTGAGAACACAGATTCACGCGAGCCCGTTTTGAATCAACCGGAATCTGAAACATTGCCGTCTCCAGATGAAAGTTTAGATAACGATCAAAGCCGATTCGACTTTGAAATTGAAGACACGCATGAGATCGGTCATGAAATCAAAATTGAAATGTCATCTCCTATCACCGAGATCGTCATCAACAAATCCGTCACTCAAGGCAAAAACTCTGATGGTCGGCCCGGCGATGATGGCATCGAACTTCTCATACAGCCAAAGACGGCTGACGGTTCGGTTGTCGATGAAACTGGAAATCTTACTATCCACTTGATGGACCCAGCCGCCGACGAAGCCGAACGTCAAATCGGTCAATGGACCTTCCTTCAGGAAGAAGCAATTCTATTCTTCGCCGAAGATGAATTAGACAATCGAGGAATCTTACTAAACCTTAAATGGGAGATGATTCCCATCAACAAACGTTTGACGGTCTATGTTCGATTTGAAACAACTGACGGTCGCATCATGGAAACAACATCTGATATCATCATCGATCCGCCCAGTGATCTTGCGATGATTCAACAAGAGGGCGCTGGTGATTTTGAGTTCGTCCAGATGCAACGCGACGAAGAACAAGGTTGGTACAAGTCTCAATCCGCGCGTCGCAGCAACAAAGAGGAAGACTCTTACAGCGATAACTGGGGCCGTTCAGAAGCTTTCCGTTCAGATTCTTCTATAGTCAATTCTGAAAACAAACGAGTGAGCCAACGCGCGACCGTTCGGCCCAATCGCCAACCCCAGTGGCGCCCGTCGCGGTAGTACAGTCGCCACTGTGACTACTTAACTGGCGGCAGAAGCTCTACTTTATCATCCACACCAATTGCCCGGTTGCAGTTACAATACCACATTTGCGGCGGTTTCTGAGTGGATACCAGGTGATTGACGCCCGCCGGGGAAGTCATTCTGATATTACGTTGGTGCTTTAGATGTGTCCGGACCGATGCAACACGTGCACCGCTCTAAAACCGAATTCTCAGTCGAATGCTGGCAATACGAAGGGAGCTCGGAACGTTTTTCCCTAACGACGGGATTAACTACTAGTGGTTTGTCAGTACTAAATTTCAGGATTAGCCGTTTTGGCGTTAGCCACGGTTGCTGCACAGAAAACCGGGGCTAACGCCCAAACGGCTAATGTTTACAACTTGAAAATTAAGCTTTGACAAACCACTAGGGTTTTAATTCACCTCCAATCAACTCAATTCAACTCAACTCAA
>Ga0209831_1003282_pt1 | contig 13490 bp, 9 predicted proteins | sample Maine_Asex4_meta_FD_187451 | JGI IMG/M metagenome (GOLD analysis project Ga0209831, IMG submission 187451) | Marine algal microbial communities from Maine, USA - Maine_Asex4_metaG (SPAdes) (version 2) | ecosystem: Host-associated > Algae > Red algae > Unclassified | place: Maine, USA | collected...
CTTACTTACTTAATAAGCTTCCGACTAATCAAATTCGTACCATTTATTTGCAGCGTCACCAAATAAACCCCATCAGCATATTCACTTAGGTCTACTGTTTCTATAATAGAAGTATTTGGATTAGGAATTGCTCTATTTTGTAGTAAACGCCCCATATTATCATACAATTTTAATTGTAAATCAGTTACAGGTTGTTTAAAATTAGCGGCTATCGTAACAAGTGCTTCACCAACAGGATTTGGAGAGACTTTAAAATTTTCTTGCGTGATAAAATCTTCCACGGCTACCATATCATCTTGTATCCGTAAATTGTCGATAGCCCAACCCCAACCAAAAGCAAATGGATCGGAGAATAAACGGAACCTTACAAATACTACATCTCCTGCTTGAAAATTGCCATTTTCGACCATAGAAATCGTTCGAGGAGCAAATAAATCAGGAGTGCCAGCAGTAGCGGAATTCTGACCTCGTACTGGTATTCCATTATTATATGCGCTTAACCAAGCACTCAGTGCTCTAGAATCATAGCCATCCAAAAAAGGTAGCCAAGTTTGTCCATCTATTTTTCTACCCTCTACGATAACATAATCCCAAAATTCTAGTTGTGTATAATTCCTACCAAGTTCGCCTGGTTCTACCAATACTATTTCTTCAAATTCTATCAAGGGGTCCACTTCTCTAATTTGAATAGGAACACTTAGTTGATAATTAAAATTAAATGTGTTAGCTGTACCTGCGTTAGGATAAGGATGCTGAGATTGTATACCATTATCAGAAAAACCGTTTGGTTGGTTGATGTTAAAACCATTGCCTTGGAAATCATCACCAATTCCGTCAAAATCATTCAGGTAAGTAATCGTTGCGTTGAAAGTCTCCGAAATATCAATCAGGTATAAGCCAGTAGCAGGATTGAAAATCTTATTGCGATTTGTACTTTTATCTACGGCCACGAGTCTATATTCTAATTGGTCGGATGTTGTTAAAGCTGTTGCTAAATTGACAACTCCAGAATATAGATTTATTCTAAATTCATCCGAAAAGTCTTCTTCCAAAAGTGCAATGCCTGCAACTTCTCCATTGACATAATATTCTACATAAACAGAATCTACCCCCGTAAAAAAATCCGTTACGATAGCATCCATAGGGAAAGCAATTGTTTTGTCATCGATTGTGCTCACAGGTGTATGCTGCACTACAGGAGCAGTCGCATCCCCAAAAACAGCTTCATAAAACTGTGGATTGGGTGCTTCCGCAGGAAATAGAAAATCATAGTCTCGACTGTCCGTTATCGAAAAATAATATTGTAGCACATTAGGGCTATCTAAAGCTGCTATGGTGCTTGTAAAAGCATCAGCTACCCCTGTTGGCTGCATTAATATAGAGTCTACTGTAGTAAAATTATCCCTCGAATAATATAGGTAGAAGGAACTCGCATCATAACCAAAATCAGAAGTTACCGTTGCATTCACTACATACGGCAGATTAAAATTATCTGTTATTTGTGTTTGCTCATGCAAAACGGTAGTAGTTGACCAACCTAAATCGTATAAGATATCAATAGAGATACCAGGGTCATGTTCTATAGTCGCTAGACTAGCAATAGGAGTCATTAAAGAATTAGGTGTTCCCCTATAAGTCACTTGATCTAGGTGATGTATACTCGAACCTTGTTGAAAGGAAGACGGCGCGTATATTTTTGGCGCAGCATTCGTCTGTTTAAAGCGAGGTGTATTAAGAAATAAATCTTCATTTGTCAAAGCAGTGCCCAAATTAGTAGAAGGATCGGGTAGGGTGGCGCATAAATTTTGACCTGCACCTGTTTCCATGTAAACATTATAAATGGAAGGTACTCCATCGGGAATATCTGTAAAACCGCTTGTTTTAATGCTTCCTGTATTTCCACCACCTACATTTGCAAAACCTACGAAGCCTAGCCCATGTATCATTTCATGGAGTACAATAGAAACAAAATCAAATTGTTCGGCCCCAATTACAGTGGTATCTTGAAAGTTGTAATACCAGTCTTGTTCTCGACTAATTTGAATAAAAATATCTGGCTCATTATCATTATTGAGGGCTTCGCCTGTCAATTTTTCTGCCAAAGCGATAGGATAGGCTGTTCGTTCTGCACTGTTCGGGAAATTGGTGATGAATTCGGCTGGCCCTGCGCCTGCTAATGCCCCTGGTCCTAATGCCACCCACTGTACAATTACATTAATAGGCACAGCAGAAGAAAGACGACTACTTAATATGTCTGTTGCAAAGTCAAAAGCATTTCTAGCGACCGTAGGCATCCTTGTATCATAATCTACCTGAAATACAGCAGGCATTTGGGGGGTATTTCTAGATTTGGCTACCCGTGGAACTACATGTCTATGCGACTCATTGTGGTATTTACAAACAGCAGGTAAATTATCTGGATCAACTAATAGCCGACCCATTTTTTGTGCAGTCAGTTGGCTGATAAATAGGCTTAGAAAAAAAACAATAGTTACATTAACTTTCATTATATGGGAATGATGGTTGGTGGTTTTTTTAGGGTGGGTGTACACTTAGCCTTGAATCGTTTTTAGAGGGAGCAAATTGGTTTTGTTTTTTGCAAAAAAAACAAAACCAATTTGCTCCCTCTAAAGAGAAATCTTAAAATATTTTATTCAATTACAATCTTTCTACTAATCTGTTCTACTCCGTTTATACGCATATTCACAAAGTAAATACCACTTGTAAGTTTCCCCACATCAATGGTCTCTTTTATTTGTCCACTAGTAGCATTAATTGATTTAGTAACTAATAGCCGACCAACATTGTCATAAATATTGATCTGTAGATTGTCAACGGCTTTCTTGAAATTAGCTTCCACTATTATATAAGAAGTCGAGCTTGGATTAGGAGAAAGTGTAAAATCTTCTTGATTGAGGTAATCTGCTACTGCTGTAGTAGGCTCTTGTATACGTAGATTATCAATCGCCCAACCCCAACCAAAAAGCATAGGATCAGAGAATAATCTAAAACGGACATCGACTATCTCTCCTGGGAAGAAATTTCCATTTTCCAGCATATCAATGGTTCTTGGTTGCCACAAACTAGGTAGGCCAATAGCTACTGAATTGTCTCCAGGTCCACCTACTTGTCCTCTTGAAAAAGCAGCAAGCCAAGCACTCTGTTCTCTAGAGTCGTATCCATCTAAGAATGGTAACCATTCTGCTTCACCGCTTTTTTTACCTTCAACAATCACATAATCCCAGAACTCTTGTTGTGTATATGCTGTGCCATCTTCTCCCGGTTCCACTAAAACAATTTCGTCAAATTCTATTAAGGCGTTCCTTTCTTTTAATATTATTGGTCGATTTAATTGATACGTAAAATTTAAGCTTCCTCGATCACCTGCATTTTCATAAGGATGTTCTGTTTGTATCCCTTTATTGTCGAACCGCTCTGGTTGATCAATCGAGAAACCGTTTCCGTCAAAGTCATCTCTCTCTTCATCAAAATTGTTTACATAAGTAATGACTGCATCGAATGTCATTTTAATTTCAATAGGGTAGCGCCCATCAGCAGGAACAAAGCGGATATTGCCAGGATTGTTTTTATCAACAGCAACTACTCGATATTCTAAAAGGTCCGTAGCCGATAAGGACTCCTCTAAGGAAACAACTCCAACATATAAACTATCTCTAAAGGTATCAGTGGTATCAAGGCTTAATCTAGCGGTAGGCTGTAAAATATCATTGATATAATATTCCACAAAAACAGTGTTCCTGGGTGTTGCAGCGCGTGGCACAATATGCTGATGATCCGAATGATGCGCTTTACAAATAACGGGTACATGGTCAGCATTGACTTTGTAACGCTTCATCTTCGACTCTTGGGCTGAACTAATGAAAAAACTAAATAGACAGATAATGGAAAATAAACTTCTCATTTGCTAGAATTTGTGATTAAAGAGGATGAAAACCTTTATCTAGTACTGGGTACTTGGGTGATAGAATGTATGAATTGTTCTGTGGGTGTGTTGAATAGAATAGTGTAGGAAAGTGCCTTACAAATTTACTTCGTTTATGTTACAATTACTTTGATTAATTAAGAAAGTGTTTTAAGCAAGACGTAATAAGTCAGCTAAAATACCTTCCTTCATCGCATATTTAGATACAATAATCTGTTCTATGTCTACAAGTTTTAAAATATAGTCTATTAAAATTACGGCAACAACAATCATATCTGCCCGAGTATCGGGTATCTCCTTTAAACGAAGTCGGTCTTCAAGTGTTGTTTGGAGTATATTTTGGTAAAAAGGATAAAAATCAGTTACGGCTACATTCGCATAAGTAGCGGCCACTTTTTCTTTGGCTAACAAAAATTCTAATACTTCAAAAGTTCCAGAAGCACCTACCAAAACAGCAGCAGGGTATTGTTTTAATGCTTGCTTTAGCGGATTTAAAAAATGGGCTATAAAAGCTTTTGTGGCGGCTATTTCTGTTGATAGGATGGGTTCATGCTGGTGGAATTTTTTGTATAAAACGCCCACCCCAATCGGAAAGCTTTGTGCCCAATGCACTTTATCTTTATTGGCTATAATAAATTCTACACTACCACCTCCAATATCCATTAAGAGGTAATTTTTTTCTTCAAAAGGAACCGCCATTGCCACCCCTTGATGTATATAAGCAGCCTCTTGACTACCCGTAATTAATTCAATGGAAATATCTAATTCCTCTTTTATCTTTTGCACAAAAGCAGGCCCGTTAGCTGCGGTCCGTAAGGCTGCAGTACCAATAGCTTTTACTTTTGTTACTTGCATTTCGGTCATCACTTGCCGAAAATGCTGTAAGGCTTCTAATCCTCTTTGGAGGGAGGCTTTTCCTATGATTTCGATTCCTTCTTCGGCTAGTTTGACAAAGTACCGTTTTCGATAAAGTTCTTTAAAGGTATTGTCAAGCTGTTGTTCCGCAACTAGAAGATGGAAGGTATTTGTTCCTAAGTCTATGACGGCATATCGGTTGGGCATATTTTATTTAAAATAGCGGGTAAAAAGTATATTTGGGAATAGGTTTTAGAGGGAGTGAATTTGATTTGTTTTTTTATACAAAAAAAAATCAGATTCACTCCCTCTAAAGAAATCTATCTCACACCTTAGCCAGCGTCATGGTTAGAATTTATCATCTGAAATTTGTTATTTAATTAAGGCATGACCGTATGAAATTCAAACGCTGCTTTTTCAGGAGACAACATTGCGGCATCTTTATTCTCTCCAACTATATAGTATTGGGTATTGGGTAATTCGGTGATAGAGATACCAAAAATTCCATCTTCAGCTGCACCGTCACTATACTCCCCATTATCTCGCATTTCTATTTTTTGAAAGATACTATTCGTGTTTCTATAGTATAGTAATACTTTATCTGCATTTTGAATACTGGCAGTAATGGTGGTCTTATCATCAGCTGATTGATGCTTGACATTAGAGATAGTTGGAGGTGTTTTGGTTAGTAATGGATGCTTAGAGAGATACACAATTCTTTTTTCCATTAACTCTGTTAGCCCTATGATTTTCGAAGTTCCTGCGAGTGTGGTCGTACTCATGTTCTGTGGAAATCCTTCATAAGTATATAGCTTGTTTTTATCCTCTTTGACTAGGTTATCTATTTTTTTTTGAATGGTTTGCGCACGTTCTTTATACTTATCATTGTTAAAGTGATCATTTAAGATCGTTCTAATATGGGCTAAGTATATTTTTCTATATAGGTCATTATCCAAGAGTTGAAGGACTAAAGGCCGTTCTTTATTTCTTGATTTATAATGCAATAAAGGACTGAGTTCTTGTAATTCTGTATCTGTCAAGGATTTTCCTGTTCCTGCAAAACGGAAACCACCAAAAGACATATTCATATCCCAAATAATTGGATTAAATTGACCCATTGAATCTTGATAGATATAATAATTATGGGAAAGTCTACCCAAATAGCTATCCAAATTTACGAGTACATTATCAAAAGCTAACATCCATAGGGTAGCATCAATATTCAGTTTCTTTTCTAATTGTCGAGGGTCTTTATTGAGCGTTTTTGTAAACTGAACAAGTTCTTCCCAACCATGAGCTGATTTTAATTCATAAGAATTTTTATAACAACTCGTATCTGGTCCTAAATATTTCAAGGTGGCTTTTTCATTAACCGCACAACCTTTTACTTCTTTAGCTTTCCAAGCAGGGTCACATTTTATGAGAATACCGTTACTCTCTCCAAAATTATTTTCTAAGAAATTATTATCTATGGATTCTGTCAAATTATATAGGCCGAGATAACTATCATTGACATAGACTTTTGCAAAATTTGCACGAGGGGCAATCATATAATTACCAGCAATTTCATAAGATAAAGCTTCTCTTAAATAACTCGGGTCTCTAAAGACATTCGAAAGTTTTAAGGTTTTAAAACCATCTGGGGTGGCTTGTCCTTTTTTTATATGATTTAATTTAACATTAAAAGGGAGTTTGGTAGAACCTGTTTTGCGCGTATTGAAGTAAGAACTATTTCCTTTATATCGAACCCCTACGCTGTCATAGGATACTCCATTTATTTTTACTTTAGCAAGTAGTCTTTTTTCCTCCCCTCTTTTTTTATAGGCATTCAATTTATTATCCCAAAAAGGGTCATCTATATAGATTTTTACATCTTGTACTTTCGACAAGTCATATAAATTTTGACTATACAGAAAAGAGGGAGCTAGTCCTATAATAATTAAAAGAATGTACCAGCATTTATTCATAGTTGTGTATCAGAAGTAGGTTAATAGAAGAAGTCAGATCGAAAAATGAATTTTTCTGTCAGAAGTCAGACCGCTTCGCTGTCAGAAATAGCACAGTGTCATTGTTAGTGTGCGAAATCTAACTTCTGACGAAAAAAATCATTTTTCGATCTGACTTCTGACTTCTTAAATTTTTACTAATTAATCTCTGTTATTTTAGCTACGTGTCGTTCAAACATATAGTTACTTGGAGAAAAACTAATTGCTGCTGTATTTTCTGCCACGATGTAATATTCTACGGAACCATTTCCTTTAGGAATGGTAACAGTATAAACGTCATCATTCGCTTTAGCATCTTTGTTTTTTCCATCATCTTCCATTACAATTTCGGTATATAGTTCTGCTTTGTTATAACGATAATAAAGTTTTACCTTTTTCGGCAATTTATCAACTTTTGCAGAAACGGTAAATGTATTAAGGAGTACGGAGGCATATTGTTCTCTTTTTAAGACATTTACCTCCGAAATACTAGGAGGAATGACTCTTAATTCTTGATGCTTTTTGAGCATTTTTGAGCGTTTAGCCATCAATTCTATAATACCCGGAATCTTACTTTTTTCTCCAACTGTACTGGTCAAACTTTTTTGGAAATCTCTATAATGGTACCTTTGATTACTATCATCCACGAAAGGACCTGCTATGAGTTCTTGCAATTCGGTTGCCCGTTCTTCATACCAACCATTATCGAAATTATCATAAAGAATAGTTCTAATATGAGATAAATAAGCCTTTTTATAGACTGGGTTTTTAAGCAGCTGACTGATAAGTGGCTTATACTTATTATCTATATGTAGCAAAGGATCTAAATCTTGCAACTCTTTCAAACTTAAATCAGAACCAGCGGTGGCATTTTTATAACTTCCAAAAGCCAGATTTAGATCCCAAATAATCGGAGTAAATTGACCTTTTTCATTTTGATATAAATAATAATTTTGACTTTTGTGTCCGCTGTAACTACTTAAGTTAACTAGCACATTGTTAAAAGCAAGCATCCATAAAGTTTGGTCTACATCTAAAACACTTGCTATTTGTTCAGGCTTATTATTTAAAATATCTGTCAATGCAATTAAATCATCCCAACCTTCGTCGGATTCTAATTCATAATTGTGCATATAACAATTCACATCTTCTTCATAAGCTAAGGCACCAAATACATTGGGCATACAACCTTTAGCGTTATAGGTTGTAAGATCAGGAGTAGATTTGAAGAAGGTTCTATCATCTGAGCCAAAATGTGTTTCTAAAAATTCTTTATCCACTGCTTCTATGCTAACAAATAAGCCATAATAGGCATCATTTATATACACCTTAACATAATTAGCCTTTGGAGCTATCATATATTTTCGGGCAATTTCAAAACCTAACACTTCTCTCACCATACTAGGGTCTCTTAGGGAGTTAGAAAGTTTTATTTTTTTATAGCCCTGATGATTTTGCTTTTTGTCGATAAAGTTCAATTTAATGAACAAGGGATTTCGCTTACTGCCCACTTTAAAGGAGCGACTGCCTCTATAACGAACGCCTACATTTTTATAGGTAGAGCCATCTATTCTCGCTTGACCCACTAATAAATCATCCCCATTGGTTCGCAAAGAATCCAATATAGCAGGCCATGTTTGCTGCTTAAAGGTTAATCTAAGTTCTTTCACCCGATCGGTGTCGTATAAATCAGCTACTGTCTCTGTTTGAGCGTTCACTGCTTGGTAGCTGAAAAGCAGTATAATAAAGAGTAAATAATTTCTCATATAGGTTTGAAACTAATTAAATAGAGTTGTTATCTGTTTAGCATATTTATTTGTTTAATCGGCTACCCGCCAATACTGTATAAACTGATAAACATTATAATCAACCTTACTTATACCTTTGAAAGATAAAGTTGTTTAAATTTATTGTAATTATTCAGAATAGAGCGTAGAGAAGCGAGAACAGAGATAAAATGGTGCTAAATTTAATAGTATAAGCTATACTTTAAGAACCAATCTGCTATCTATTCTCACTTCTCTGTTCTCTATTCTGAACAGTTTGAATTTATTAATAGACTTGTCTTTCTTTAAAAATACTTATATGAAATAGCTATTTTTTTGCTAGTTTTCTTTAAAAAATCACTGAATAATCTATTTATTGAGTTATTTTTCAGAGGAAAATAGCAGAAAAAGAGCATTTCAGATAGGTGTTTCTTAAAGGAGGACAAGTCTAATTTATTGTTGCTTCTTTTAAAGAGGTAAGGGGCTACCTTGTAAGTTCTCAATAAAAACCTCCATGCCTACGTCTAGTGTTGAACTTGATGTTGGAGTTAAGATTGAGATTTTACACTGTCTTTGATGGAATATTGGGCAAAATGTGAACCAAACTTTTAATTAGTGGTCCCATAATTAATAAGGATATACTGAGTGTTCGCTTTAAATAGTATTTGATTGAGTCCTTACCCACAAGTAGTAGTGCAATATTATGAAAATTACGCCACTCCTGTTGCAATTAGTAATTATGGAAATGTTAAAAGGTAAGCAATTTTTGTTTTTTAGTAGTTTTTAGAGAAATATAATCTATATAAGAAAAATAGTTGACAATTTCTTTTATTAGAATAGAGAGGCGAGAACAGAGAATAGAGACATAACTCGGTTAAAATTCAACGAAATTTCCTTATATGAAAACGAAAGCAATCTCTATTCTCACTTCTCTGTTCTTAATCTTAAATCTATTCATTAAAAAGTTACTCCAACAACTCATTAGGCAGGGATTTCGAAGTTTTTGCTCCCAATTGTTTAATTCGCTCTGCTCTACCAATTAAGGTATCTCCGTATTTTTTAGAATCAGTCAATTTGTTCATGGCATCTGAATAGGCACCTTGGGCATGGTCTAAGCGTTGTCCAACGGTCTTTAAATCTTCGATAAACCCGCAAAATTTATCGTATAACAACCCACTTTGCCTAGCAATTTCTAATACATTTCGTTTTTGTTTTTCTTGTTTCCATATAAAAGAGACGGTTCGCATGGTAGCCAATAGGGTAGAGGTAGTTACAAGCACCACATTGCGCTCTAAAGCATCGGTGTATAAGCTCGGTGCTTTTTGGACGGCTGCCGTAAAAGCAGGTTCTATCGGGATAAACATCAATAGATAATCGGGCGTATTTATCTCATATAATTGGGTATAGTTTTTAGAAGCTAAATCTCTGATGTGGCTTTTAATACTTTCGATGTGCAGATTTAAAAAAGTAGCTTTTTGCTTTTTATCACTGGCATTAAAATATTGTTCATAAGCTTTTAAGGATACTTTGGAATCAATAACTAAATGTTTGCCATCTGGTAAATTAATAATGAAATCGGGTCGTTTAAGTTGGCCTGATTTATCTCGATAAGAACTTTGACTAGAAAAATGAATCCCTTCATTCAACCCAGACTTTTCTAATAAGGTGCTTAACTGCAATTCCCCCCAATCTCCTTGTGTTTTAGAATCCCCTTTAAGGGCGGAGACTAAATTAGACGCATCTTCACTTAATTGGAGATTTAAGTTTTTTAACTGCTCTAACTCCTTTTTTAAAGAAATACGCTCCTTGGTTTCATCCATATATTTTTGATGGATATTTGCTTCAAATTCTTGTATTTTAGTCTTTAATGGATTTAGGAGGTGTAGCAATTGTACCTCACTTTGTTGCGTGAAGCGATGCCCTTTTTCTTCAATAATGCGGTTAGCTAGGTTTTCAAACTCCGTTTTAAATTGCGTTTGTAATTGCTGCGTTTCTTGCGATTTATCTTGTAAACGTTCTTCTAGATGAATAACCTGCTGTTCTTTGGAGGAGATAATTTTATTGAGTTGTATAATCGTGTGTTCTTTCTCATGGACATCTGCACGCACCGCATCCTTCTGTGCTTCCATAGATTGAAATAACTCTTTGGAAACATGAGTTTGTTGTATCTCCCTCATCGAATAATACCCCTTCGCAAACGTGTTTTTAAATATCAACCATAGAATAAGCCCAACTATTAGCCAACTGGTAACTAATAGAAATATCATTGTCGTAAGCTCCATGTATAATTTATGTATGTTTCTTGGTAAGTACTCAATGAGTAAATGAAGAAATGTGAAAATGATTAAATGGAGGTTGCTCGTCTGTTAAAAATGATCTATTTTTCCAAAGATGCGCTCCCTATTTACTCATTTATTCATTCTATCATTTACTCATTGAGTACTTACGTTTCTTGGGCTTAAAATTACAATAAAAAGTTTTAGAAGTAAATTTTTTGTTGTTTATTAAAACTTTTTATTGTAGTTAGGTACTTATATTTAATAGTTCTTTTAGAGGTGCGTTTGGGGTTAACGTCACAGGTTGAATTTGACACTTGACACTTACAATTGAACTTAAAAAGTGTCAAAATTTTTTTATCTGGATAAACTTGTCGGTTTTTTCCATTATTTAGGGAGTTACTTATATTTAACAGATATGGGAGATATAATTAAACTATCTTTGAATGAAATTGTGCTCAGACGATTCCATTTCTTCGGACTTTATCCTGCCTTATGATCCGACAGTTTCGAGTTAATTCGTATTAAACTTTCCATTTTCTAAGAGAATTTTTTATTTACTATTGGCACCGATGAGGTATATTTTTTCATATTCATTTTTCCTCAGTGACGGAAAAAAAATTGAGTGAATTTTTCATTTATATAAATTCAATCTTTTGAAAAAAACACTATTGGAAGATCTAGAGCTGCAAAGATTGGTACAGATTAAAGAATTAATTGAAAATAATCTTGCAGATACTAATGTAACGAATGACTGGGTGGCAGCAGAATTAATGCTTAGCACAAGAACGCTTTATCGCATTATTCAAAATCTTACAGGAAAAACACCTAATCATTATATTCGTAGCATCCGCTTGGAGAAAGCTTATGAGTTATTAGAAATTCAAAAATACTCCACTGTAAAGGAAGTCGTGGCACAAATAGGATTTAAAAAAGTAGATTATTTCAGCCTTTTGTTTAAAGAAAAGTATGGGTTCAGTCCTGTGGAGGTATTAAAGGGAAATCGAAGAAAATTAGAATGATTCTGTCTAACAAAATTGTGTAATCTGAGATTTGTACTATCTAATTATGGGAAGCTGGGTTAATTCACAGCTTCCTTATTTTTTATGATTAGGTGATAAAATTATTTGATTAGGTGTTTAAAAGTTGATATTTGTTGATAAATGGCAGGTATGGGTAGTGAGATGGCAGATATGGGTAGGTAGTTATATATTAAAATGCAAAAAACACTTCGTATCTTTATTAAAGTTTGCAAACACTTCTAGAACCCCTAGGATTCCTTCTCTTATTGCATAATAGGAGTAAAACAGTCCTCTAAAAAGAACTGATAACTACGATGAAACAATCTGTCCCAAAAAACACTATTTATCACTATTCAGGAGAAGTCAGAAGTCAGACCATTTTGTTGTCAGAAGGCGTACACGTAGTCCAGGCATTCCTGTCTGGGAAGCACCCAGACAGGAGTGTCTGGGCTACGTATATGCCTTTGATTAATTACAAACATAACAATTGTTTTACATTTCTTTGTCAAGCGCATACATACCGTTTGGGAGAAAGAAAATATACAATTAAATCTAGTGTATGAGCTTTTTGTTAGTTTGTATTTTGTTGATTGTCAAAATATAATATGAATAATTACATAGACCGATAGTATAACATATTTTTTTTAACACATAGGCACATAGTACACATAGTTTTTTACACCCTGATCTATGTATGTGCCTATGTGTTAAAAAAAAACTATGCGTTTGGTTTTGTGATATTTAATTTAGTCTAATTTTAGATATATGCCATACTATCGGTCTATGAATAATTAATACTTAAACCACTAGTAGAATGCGATAGGTTGCCTTCTTAAAACAGCAAATCTTATCAGGTGTTGGAAAGAATAGAATGAAGATACCCGTTCAAATAATTTAATAGGAACTACTTTTTGGTAATTACTCAATTCTGTGCATAGAAAGACGCAAAATTATAGTCCAGTTCTTTGCACGGAGCATTTACCTAACTGGTATCAACTTGCTGACTCCCCAATGATTATGATCGCTCAATTGAAAACCCTATCTATTAATCAAGGCTATTGTTTTATAAAAAAGAAAGGCTTCTATCATAAAATTTACATAGAAGATATTTTGTATATGAAAGCAGATGGAGACTATGCTATTATTTATACCTCAAACGGTCAATTTTACAATAGTAATAGTTTAAACGCACTAGAGCTTCTATTTGAATCGAATAGTTTTTGTAGGATACATAGAAGTTATCTTATTAATATAAAAAAAATTATTTCTATTAATATAAAGGAAAGTCGAATTACTATAGGAGTTCATTCTATTCCAATAAGTAGAACTATCAAAGGGGATTTTTTAAAGAAGCTTATATTGATTGATTAGGTATTCGAGGGGTTGCGTAAGAAATAAAAAACTGAACTTTATTCAAATTTTACTTTTGAAAGCTACTGTTTTTATTATATAAAAACCCTTTTTTACACAACCCCCGAATCCTTTAGGAACAGGAAAAAAATAAATTTATAATTTTTGATACTCAAACCCACATAGGGATTAAGTACCTAACCATAAATAATCGTCACTTTGTGAAGGACTCTTTTTCCATTCTACTTCCTAAAAAAATAGTTCAATAAAGGGATTATTCAAAGATTTTTTTT
>Ga0209831_1003284_pt1 | contig 13476 bp, 9 predicted proteins | sample Maine_Asex4_meta_FD_187451 | JGI IMG/M metagenome (GOLD analysis project Ga0209831, IMG submission 187451) | Marine algal microbial communities from Maine, USA - Maine_Asex4_metaG (SPAdes) (version 2) | ecosystem: Host-associated > Algae > Red algae > Unclassified | place: Maine, USA | collected...
CCATCGCCACCGGTATCGCCACCGTTGCCGTTGCCGTTGCCGTTGCCGTTGCCGTTGCCGGCGTTGTCGCCGGGACCGGGACCGGGACCGGACGAACCGCCGCCGGAACCGCCGCAGGCGGCCAGCGACGTGACGATGCCGAGCGCCAGGATGCGCAACGCCGGCGTGCGGCGGGCGAGTGTGCGGATCGGTCGATACATGGGCCGTTCTCCTCGAGGTGTCGATCGTGTACGCGCACAACGATTCGCGGGACGCATCGGCGGGCCGCGCCCGGCCCGTCCCGCCGGTCGGGCCGGACACATCGGGTCCGTATACTCGTTTGCAGGTATGTCATCGAGGCGTGCCCGATCGATGGATCGATCTCCGTTCAGGAACTGACCAACCAGGAAAACTCGACCGATGACCTACCGACCACGGACCACCCGCCTGCCCGCCCGGACCCGCACCACCACGCTCGTCGCCCTCGCGGTGGCGGCCGCGCTGGCCGCCGGCTGCTCCAGCAACGATGACGACAACGACGACGCGATGAACCCGCCCGGTGGCGGCACAGATCCCGTCACCGATGGCGGTACGGACCCCGTCACCGACAGCAGTACCGATCCCGTCACCGACAGCAGTACCGATCCGGTCACCGACAGCAGTACCGATCCGTCGACCGGAGGCCCGCTGGGCATCCCGGCCGACGGCACGGGCGGCTTCAGCGAAGGCGTGGTCACCGCGGCCAACCCGCTGGCCGCCGAGGCCGGCGCCCAGGTGCTGCGCGATGGCGGCAACGCCATCGATGCCGCGGCGGTGGTGCAGTTCGTGCTCAACGTGGTCGAGCCGACCTCGTCGGGCATCGGTGGCGGCGGCTTCATGGGCGTGCACCTGCCGGCCGAGAACCGCACCTTCTTCATCGACTCGCGCGAGAAGGCACCGGCCGGGGCCAGCGCCACCCAGTTCCTGGTCTGCGATCCGGACTGCGGCGACGACCTGGAGGAGGAGCGGCTGCTGAGCATGGACGATGCCGGCGAGAACTTCAGCTTCACCGAGGTGGCCACCAGCGGCATCGGCGTCGGCGTGCCGGGCACCCTGCTCGGCGTCGCCCACGCGCTGGAGAACTACGGCACGCTGACGCTGGCGCAGGCGCTGGCACCGGCCATCGCGCTGGCGCGCGACGGGTTCGAGGTCAACGAACGGTTGTCGACGCTGGCCGACAGCGCGCGCACCGAGGCCTGGCCGGAGACCGCCGCGGTGTTCCGCGACGAGAACGGCGAGCCGATCGCGGCCGGCACCACGCTGGTGCAGGCGGACCTCGCCGACACCTTCCAGCTGATCGCCGACGACGGGGTGGACGCCTTCTACGAAGGGCCGGTCGCCGAGGCCATCGTCGCCGCCCAGCTGCGCTCGCGCGCGCAGGTCGGCGAGGACGGCGCGGGGCGGATGTCCCTGGCCGATCTCGGCGACTACCGCGATGCCGGCATCGACGAGCGCGATCCGGTCTCGTTCGACTACCGCGGCTACACCATCAACGGCATGCCGTCGCCCTCCTCGGGCGGCTACACCACCGCGCAGATCCTGCACTGCATGGAAAAGTTCGAGCTGGGGGATGAAGAGGCCGGATTCGGCTTCGGTTCGGCCGGTGCGCTGAACGTCATGGCCGAGTCGATGCGCGTCGCCTTCTCCAGCCGCTCGCGCTGGATGGGCGACATCGACTTCGTCGACCTGCCGATCGACGGTCTGCTCTCGGACGGTTACCTGGACGAGCGCTGCGCACCGATCACCGCCGACGGCCGCCTGGCGGACGATGCGATCGAGCCCGGGGACCCGCGCCGCTTCGATGACGCGTTCACCGTGTCCGACGATGTCTCGGTGAGCAACGGGTTCGAGGGCCCGGTCGGTCTGGACACCACCCACTTCACCATCATCGACGAGAACGGCCTGGTGGTCAGCTGGACCTCGACCATCGAGGGCACCTGGGGAGCCGGCATGATCGTGCCCGGCTACGGCTTCCTGCTCAACAACGAGCTGACCGACTTCAACTTCCGCCCGCAGGAGAACGACGACGTGGCCGACTTCGCACCGGGGGCCAACGATGTGGCACCGGGCAAGCGTCCGCGCAGCAGCATGGCGCCGACGCTGGTGTTCGAGGGCGATACCTTCCGCGCCGCCTACGGCTCGCCGGGTGGATCGACCATCATCAACTCGGTGGTCAACATCACCACCAACCTGATCGACCACGGGTTGTCGGTGGCCGATGCGATCGATGCGCCGCGGCTCAGCGTGACCGGCCCGACCAGCAGCATCGCCTACGAGGTGCGGGACGGGCAACCGGCGCTGGACATCGAGGCGCTGCGCGCCCTGGGCCACAGCGTGAACGACGAACCGTCGGGCGAGATCGGTTCGGTGCAGGCCGTGGTGGTGGACTCGGCAACCCTGCTGCAGTACGGCGGGGCCGACTCGCGTCGGGTGGGCACCGTGGTCGGGCTGCCCGACGCGCAGTAGCCGTACGGATCGTCCCGGACCTGCAGGAAGGGCAGGCAGGTTCGGGGCGTGGAGTTCGAACGGGGCCTCGAACCGGGCCAGGTCGGACGAGGCCGGATCGGGCTCCCCACGCGAAAGGGCCGGTGCGACACCCCGAACGGGGGTGCCGCACCGGCCCTCATGCCGGAACGATCAGATCGGAACGGATCAGGCGAACTTCTTGAGCTCGCCGCTCTTCAGACGTCGCTGGTAGGACTGCAGCTCACGCTTGACGATGCCCATCAGGAAGTACAGCCCGATGATGTTGACGATCGCCATCGAGAAGATCGCCGCGTCCGAGAAGTCGATGACCGGACCCAGGCTGGCCGCCGCACCGATGATGATGAAGATGCAGAAGATCACCTTGAACACCAGCTCGCTGATCTTGCCTTCGCCGAACAGGTAGGTCCACGCCTTCAGACCGTAGTAGGACCACGAGATCATGGTCGAGAAGGCGAACAGCACCACCGCCACCGCCAGCACGATCGGGAACCAGCTGATCGCCGAACCGAAGGCTGCCGAGGTCAGTGCCACGCCGCTTTCACCGCTGACGGTCTGGATGGCCACACCCGCCTCGTCCAGCACGTACAGCCCGGTCGCCGGATCCGATACCAGCTGCCCGGTGATGATGATCACCAGGGCCGTCATCGTGCAGATGACCACCGTGTCGATCAGCGGCTCGAGCAGGGAGACCACACCTTCGGTGATCGGCTCCTTGGTCTTGACCGCGGAGTGCGCGATGGCCGCCGAGCCGACACCCGCCTCGTTGGAGAACGCCGCACGTCGGAAGCCCTGGATCAACGCACCGACGAAGCCACCGGCCACGCCCAGCCCGGTGAAGGCGCCTTCGAAGATCTGGCCGAACGCCCAGCCGATCTGGTCGGCATTCATCAGGATGATGACCAGCGCGGCACCGACGTAGGTGAGGCCCATGATCGGCACGACCTTCTCGGTGACCTTGGCGATCGACTTCACGCCGCCGACGATGACGATGAACACCAGGGCCGCGAACACGACGCCGGTGATCCAGCCCGGGTAGTCGCCGACCACACCGGAGATCTGCGCGTGCGCCTGGTTGGCCTGGAACATGTTGCCGCCGCCCAGCGCGCCGAAGATGCAGAAGATCGAGAACAGGATCGCCAGGAACCGGCCACCGGGCAGCCCGCGCTCCTTGAAGCCCTTGGACAGGTAGTACATCGGGCCACCGGACACGGTGCCGTCCGGGTACTCGTTGCGGTACTTCACGCCCAGCGTGCACTCGGTGAACTTGGAGGCCATGCCGAGCAGGCCGCACATGATCATCCAGAACGTCGCGCCGGGACCACCGATGCCGATCGCCACCGCCACGCCGGCGATGTTGCCCAGCCCGACGGTGCCGGACAGTGCCGTGGTCAGCGCCTGGAAATGGCTGACCTCACCGGCGTCGTCCGGGTCGGAGTAGTCGCCCTTGACCAGCGAGATCGCGTGGCCGAACAGCCGCAACTGCACGAACGCGAAGTACAGGGTGAAGACCGTGGCGGCCACCACCAGCCACGCCACGATCCAGGGAAAGCTGGTACCGGGAAAGGACGAGAAGATGAAGCCGACGTAGGGGCCGGTGGCCGTGGCGAAGGCGGCGTTGACCTTCGCGTCCAGCGTCTCGGCTTCCTGGGCGTGGGCGGTACCCGTTGCCAGCAGCGCGAGCGCCAGTGGCAGGAAGGGGGTGAACAAGCGTCGCATCATGGGTGTCATCTTCAGTTGACCACCGTGACGGGCACGCTGGCGTTCATCACGAGGTTGGCGGTGGAGCTGCCGAACAGCCGCTTGGTGAAGCCGCCGTCGGAGCCGCGACCGACCACGATCTGCTCGGCACTCTCCTTGATGGCCAGCGAGTTGAGCGTGTCGGAGACGTTGCCGTGGCGCACCATTCCACGCGCCTGGATGCCCTCGTCCTTCAGGCGCTTCAAGGCGGGATCGACGACCCGCTCGGTGGCGACCGAGATCTCCTCCTCGCGGCGCTTCTTGCGTTGCTCGTTCTCCTCGGCGGTCTGGAAGCTGTAGGGGGACCACTCGATCACGTACACGAGCAGCAGTTCGGCGTCACCGATCATGGTCGCCAGACGGGCACCGTGCGCCAGCGCACGGTCGCCGGTCGCCATGCCGTCCAGGCCGATCATCAAGGTCGTAGTCATGTGGTTGTGGGTCTCCCGTGTTTCCCGACCCCACCTTACGATTCCGGGCTGGACAAATACCCTGAAAACGCGCGATAAACAGGCCAACCGACCATGATCGGCTTCAAAACGGACGGAGAGCCCCCATGGCCCATCTTCTTGACGCGATCGACCGACGTATCCTCACCGAATTGCAGAGTGATGGTCGTTTGACCATCGTCGAGCTGGCCAGCCGTGTCCACCTGACCAAGACGCCGTGCGCGGAGCGTCTGAAGCGTCTGGAACGCGAAGGGGTGGTCACCGGCTACCGCGCCACGGTGTCGGCCGAACGGCTGGGCCGGGCCCACGTGACCATCGTGCACGTCAACCTCAGCCGCACCGACAACACCGCGCTCGACGCCTTCAACCGCGCGGTGCGCGGCATCGCCGAGGTGGAGACCTGCCTGATGATCGCCGGACCGTTCGACTACGTGCTCAAGGTCAGGACGCGCGACATGGCGCACTACCGGCACGTGATCGGTGACCGCATCAACACGCTGCCCGGTGTCCAGCAGACCCACTCGTTCGCCGTGATGGAGACCGTCGCCGACAGCACCGTGGTGCCGACCGACGACCTGCCGAGCACCGAACGCCGGTGAGCGTCTCGCCCCTGTTCCCGCCAGACGCCCCGCCCGGCACTCCGTCCGGCCGAGTCACCCTGGTGTGCGCGGCGCTGCTGGGCGCCCTGGCGGTGGCGATGGGCGCGTTCGGCGCGCACGCCCTGCAGGGCAGACTGTCGCCCGCCGCGCTCGGCTGGTACGACACCGCCGCCACCTACCACGCCACCCACGCGCTCGCGCTGTTCGGTTGCGGCCTGCTGGCGGGGCAGCCGGGCGGACGATCCGGGGCGAGGCTGCTGCGCGTGGCGGCGCTGTGCCTGGCCACGGGCACGGTGCTGTTCGCCGGCAGCCTCTACCTGATGGCCTTCACCGGCTGGACCCGGCTGGGCATCGTGACGCCGGTCGGCGGCCTGGCGCTGATCGTCGGCTGGCTGGCGATGGCGGTCGCGGCCCGGCGACGGCACCGGGTGGACTAGCCCGGTCGCGGTGCGGCCCACGCAGGGCGTTGTGCCCACCGCGACACGGGCGAGTCCGGGTCGAGGGGGTATCATGTCCGGCTACCCTCTGGCTTGCCACATCCCATGAGCGAGCCGCAGGCTTCCGCTTCCAGCTTCACCGATTTCGCCCTGCCGCAGCCCCTGCTGCAGGCCCTGGCACATGTCGGCTACGAACGGCCCACCCCGATCCAGGCGCAGACCCTGCCGGCGCTGATCGACGGACGCGACCTGCTGGGCCACGCGCCGACCGGCACCGGCAAGACCGCCGCCTTCGCCCTGCCCGCGCTGGCCCGCCTGCACGAGGATCGAAGTACCGGTGTGCGCGTGCTGGTCCTGACGCCGACCCGGGAGCTCGCCATCCAGGTGGCCGAGGCCTTCACCAGCTACGCCTCGCGCATGCCGGACTTCCGGGTGCTGCCGATCTACGGCGGTCAGGACTACACCACCCAGATCCGTCAGCTCAAGCGCGGCGTGCAGGTGGTGGTCGGTACTCCCGGACGGGTCATGGACCACCTGCGCCGCGGCACGCTGCAGCTGGACAACCTGCAGACCCTGGTGCTGGACGAGGCCGACGAGATGCTGCGCATGGGGTTCATCGACGATGTCGAATGGATCCTGGAACAGACGCCGGCCGAACGTCAGACCGCCCTGTTCTCGGCCACCATGCCCAGGCAGATCGAGCGCATCGCCAGCAAGCATCTCAAGGACCCGATGAAGATCAGCATCGAGGGCAAGCGCGAGACGGCCGCGGCGATCCACCAGCGCGTGTGGGTGGTGTCCGGCATGCAGAAGCTCGATGCGCTGACCCGCATCCTGGAGGTCGAGCGCTTCGACGGCATGCTGATCTTCGTGCGCACCCGCACGCTGACCACGGAACTGGCCGACAAGCTGGGCGCACGCGGCTTCGCCGCCGCCGCCATCAACGGCGACATGGTGCAGAAGCAGCGCGAGCAGACGGTCGAGAAGTTCAAGCGCGGCGGCATCGACATCCTGGTCGCCACCGACGTGGTGGCCCGCGGTCTGGACGTGGACCGCATCAGCCACGTCATCAACTACGACATCCCGCACGACACCGAAGCCTACGTGCACCGCATCGGTCGCACCGGCCGGGCAGGTCGCAGCGGCGAGGCGATCCTGTTCGTCGCCCCGCGCGAGCGTGGCCTGCTCGGCGCGATCGAACGGGCCACGGCCAGCAAGATCGAACCGATGATGCTGCCCACCATCGAGGCGGTCAACGAACGGCGCGTGGCGGACTTCCGTGCAGCGATCGACGCTACGCTGGAGGCCGGCACGCTCGGGCGCCTGCAGACGCTGGTGGAGGCGTACGCCGACGAGAACGACGTGCCCATGCCGCGCGTGGCGGCAGCGCTTGCGCAGATGGCGCTCGGCGAGCGCCCGCTGTACGCGGTCGAGGAGAGAAAGACGGCCAAGCGGGAGCGCAAGGCGTCGCGGGACACGCGCGAGCCGCAGCGCAGGGAGCGTGCTCCGGTTGCCGCGAACCCACGCACCGACCCGTCGGCCCCGTCGGCCCCGCTGGCGTCGACGGCGTCGACGGACACGCCCGAGCGGGTACGCGATCGGCAGCCCTCCTCCCGCGAGTCGCGCCCGGCCTCCCGGGAACCGCGGCCGAAGAACACCGTGCCGATGGAGGGCTTCCGGGTCGAGATCGGCAGCGCCCACGGCGTGCAGGCCGGTCACCTGGTGGGCGCGATCGCCAACGAGGCCGGCATCGATTCCGCCTGGATCGGACGTATCCGCATCGAGGAGCAGCACAGCGAGGTCGAGTTGCCGGTGGACATGCCCAAGCCGGTGCTGCGCGACCTGCGCCAGGCCTGGGTGCTCGGCCGGCGCCTGGCGATCAGCCGGCTGTCGGATGCGGGTCCTGGCGACGACCACACGGCGCAGCGCAACAGGGCGGCCGCGGCGCAGGCGAGCGAACGGCCGAAGCACAGGGGGCCGGCCGGGTCAGGCAACAAGCCGTCGGGAAAGCGCACCGGCACGGGTAGCGGCCCGGGCGCCGGTACCGATGCCGCCGGAACGCACCGCAAGGGGCCGGGCGGTGCCGGCAGCAAGCCGCCCAAGAAACGCGACAAGGCCGCCCGGGCACCCCGCAAGGCCTGACCCGCCCGGACCGCCCGGCTCGGAGGCCGGGCCGGCGCGTCCGGTGCACGGTCCGGCTGGCACGACTCCTGCGGCGCGGGCCTCATCGCCACGCCGCTTGCGCACCTTGCACCCGTGACGCCACACCCGTGACGCCACGTGACGTGACGCCGCGTCACGCGCACGCAGCCGACACGTGCACGGCGCGCGCAAGGTGCGCACTCGGGCACGTACCGGGTCGCCATGCTCTTCACCTCCTGGGCCTTCCTGCTCGCCTTCCTGCCCCTGACGCTGGCAGGCTTCCACCTGTACGCGCGGGCTCGCGATTACCGGTTGGCGCTCGGCTGGCTGATCGCGGCCTCGTGCCTGTTCCACGCCCTCTGGAACCCGGTACTGCTGGTCGTGCTGCTCGCCTCCATCGCGACGAACGCCCGTATCGGCCAGGCCCTCACACGCCGTCCGTCCACGGCACTGCTCGCACTCGGGGTGGGCGCGAACCTGGCAACACTCGGCGTGTTCGGCTACTCCGGCGTGTTCGCCGACACCCTGGCCGTGCCGACGGGCATCGGCCTGCCGACCGTCGAGCAGCTGCTGCCGCTGGGCATCCCGTTCTTCACCCTCCAGCAGATCGGCTGGCTGGTGGACGTGCGCCGCGGCGCCCGGACCGGCTCGCTGCTCGAACATGCCCTGTTCGCCAGCTTCTTCCCGGCATCGATCGCCGGCCCGATCGTGCGCCATGCCGAGATCGTGCCGCAGTTCCGCCGCACCGAGATGGGGACCCACACCGCCCGCAACCTGTCCGTCGGGTCGGCCTTCGTGGCGATCGGGCTGTTCAAGAAGGTCGTGCTGGCGGACTCGGTCGCCCCGTTCGCCACCCCGGTGTTCGTCCTTGCCGAGACGGGCACCGCGCCCGCCTTCGCGGAAGCCTGGACGGGTGCGATCGCCTTCTCGCTGCAGCTGTACTTCGGCTTCTCGGGCTACTCCGACATGGCGATCGGCCTGGCACGCCTGTTCGGTGTGGTACTGCCGGCCAGCTTCGACTCGCCGTACCGCTCGCACGCCATCATCGACTTCTGGCACCGCTGGCACATGACGTTGTCACGCTTCCTGCACGACTACCTGTACGTGCCGTTCGGCGGCAACGGGACGGGTGCCGGACGCACGCGTGCCTGCCTGGTGCTGATGCTGACCCTGCTGCTCGGCGGCCTGTGGCACGGCGCAGCCTGGACATTCCTGGCCTGTGGCGCCCTGCACGGCGTCTACCTGCTGATCAACCATGCCTGGCGACGCCGCCGCCGCGCCGCAACGGCGCCGATCCGGGAGCGCCGCCTGCCCTGGGGGCAGGCGCTGACGCTGCTCGCCGTCATCGTGGCGTGGGTACCGTTCCGTGCCGAGACACTGTCCGGAGCGTCCGGCGTGCTCGCGGCGATGGCCGGGCTGCACGGCCTGGACGTGCCCGTGGCGCTGGGCCCGCTGGCCGAGCGCATCAACACCTTCGTCGGCGCCACGCTGCTGAGCGCCGACGGTGCCTTTCCGCATCGGCCGTTCGAACCGGCCGCCGCGCTGGGCTGGATCGTCCCCCTTTGCGCCCTGGCGCTGTTCGCGCCCAACTCCCAGCAATGGCTGCGCGAGCAGCATCCGGTGCTGACCGCCCCCCGCTCGCCGACCGGCCTTGCCGCACGCCTCGTCTGGCGGCCGACGGCGACCGGGGCGGTAACGGTCGCCGCCCTGCTGCTGGTCGCCGCCTGGTACCCGTCGGGCAGCGGTGCGTTCCTCGTGCGGTGAACCCTTCCGCTACAGCGCGCCGAAACGCTCCATGCCGAACCAGGTCTGTCCGCCTTCGTTCACGAGGTTGGTCGGCACCTGCCAGTAGGTGGCGGGGTCGTTCTCGGCGCGTGCGATGACGCGCACGAAATGTTCGTCCACCGGGATCAGAGACGCGGCGACCCGGTGCTCCACCGTGCCTTGCGCATCCGGTATGCCGGTCGCGGCATGCACGATGTCGGCGGGCGCGAACAGGGTGGTACGCGATACCTGCAGGTCGTAGCTGACCGCGTTGCCGGTCACCTCGAGGGCCGGTGTCCAGGCGAAGCGCCACTGGTTGCCCTCGCGTTCCGGATCCTGCAGCGTCGGCGGCAGCGGTACCGAGAAGCGTGTCCGCAGCGCCTCGAGGTTGACGGCGATGTTGGCCGAGAAGCGCGTCGGGTCGGTCGGCCGGTAGGGAGTGCCATCGACGTAATTCAGCGAATCCGGCTCGCGGGCCCGGTAGGGGTCGATCGCCGCGACCATCTCGGTCGCCTTGGCATCGATGTTGGCCGGCGTCAGGTACTGCTCGCTCAGCCATTGCGCGACCTGCACGAGCTTGTCGTGAGTGCCCGGCAACGCCAGGAACCGCGTGATCAGCGCGTTGTTGACGTTGCGCGCGTACCCGTAGTACAGCCGCCGGCTCAGTGAATTGTTGTCGGTGGCCGTCGGGTCGAGGGCGTTCTCCGCGAACAGCGTGCCGTCGTAATCCCACGGCACGAAGTAGAAGCGCTCGGTGCCGGTCGGGTTGTGCAGCAGGTAGTTGTGGGTCACCCCGTCGGTCTGGTGCAGCAGGATGTTGGTGGCCAGCCACACCAGGATGTTGTTGCGATTGAAGTGACGATCGAGCACGGTCTCGAAATCGATGGCCGGATCGTGCATCGCCGCCATCATGGTCTGCAACGCACCGTGATCGTCACCGTTCTCGATCTCCAGCAGTGCCTCGAACACGCTCTCGTTCAGCGGCTCGCCGCTCTCGTCCAGCTGCAGGCCGCCGCGCTCGTCGGCGAAGAAGCGGAAGAACTGCGCCTTGTACAGGCCATCGTCCTTGCTGAACCCGCGTCGCTCCAGCCAGCGTCCGCCCGGTGCCTCCACATGGGTGAAGATGCCCTTGTCCTGCGCGCCCTGCCCGGTGTCGATCCACAGGTTGACGAACTGGGTGCGCATGCTCTCCAGGTAGGGCAGCTCGCTCATCAGTTCCATCGACAGGCGGTTGCGGGCGCGCGAGTTCTCGAACGGGTGCTTGTTGAGCAGCATCCGCCTCTCGCCACGCCAGATCGCATCGCCGTCCTCGAAGCGTACCCGGAACGACTTCTGCTCCGCGGCGCGCGCGGAGTTGCCGCGCTGGCGCAACGTGGCGTTGATGGCGGTACCGTCATCCGGGAAGTCGTCGGCGGCGAAATGGGCTGGCAGGGTCACCTTGAAGTCGTCGGTGTTGTCGACATCGGCCCGCAGGTCGTCGAAGGTGCAGCCGGACTGATCGTCCACCGTGCACGGGCCGGTACCGGTGACGGTGCGCACGTCGGCGCGGATGACACCGCCCTGGCCGTAGCCGTCGGTGCGGTAGGGCGCAGCACTCGGCGCCAGGTCGGTCGCGTCCGGCGCGAGGGCGGCCGGCGGGTCCACGGGCTGGATGCCCGATGCGCCGCTGCCCGGAGGCGTCTCTCCGGGCGGGGTTCCCGGCGGCGGCTCGACCGCACCCGGATCGTCGCCCGGCAGACCGGCGACCGGTGGCGTGCCGCTCACGGCGGTGCCGTCCGGATCGTCACCGTTGCAACCGGCCAGCGCGACGCTGCACAGCAGGGCGCACAGCAGGGGCGACGGTGCCGGACCCTGTCCCTCTCGTACCGGACGACGCGCCGTCCGTCGTTTCAACATGACCGTCATGAGCATCCTTGGTGTTCCGTGATCTTCGTGATGAGGGGTGCCGCTGCGGAGCCGGATCGCGCGACGCTGCGCACGGATCCCCCGCCGGAGTGTAGATCGCACCGGGTGCGGCGCGCCGGTCGAACCTGCCCGGCGCGCCGGACCCGGTGCGAATGTCCGACCGGCCACTATAATCGCCGTGCACGCACCGCTTCCGGTTCGAGGGCACGGCACGGTGGCCGGGAGCTGTCCGGCTGGCAGTGGACACCAGCACCATGATCGCGACCCGGTACGAATACCCGGACCCGTGTCGCGTCCCGGCGCATCGTCGGCGTCGCGTTCACGATATTCGTCACCGGTCACAGGTCAGGTACGCCAATCGACCAGACTGCGTGATGGCGCGGTGTCACCATGTTCGGACAGGGGTAGCCTCGCGGCCTCGACATGACCGTACCGCCGGCAGGATCGCCTTACTCCGGCACGCTGCATCTACAGGAACCGCATGAGCCGTACCGATCACGACAGGATGGACGAACGCGAACCGATCGCGGTGGACGACGGCGTGCTCCCGGCGCTTCGCCAGGTCGCGCCCCGACGCCACGCCGCCCTGTCACCGAAGGCCGGCAACGACCCGATCGAGCTGCGCGGCGACACCGCGCTCGGCCCGAGCCGAAGCGTGCCGCTGCGCGAGGACGCGCCCGCGGCACCGGCCCGACCGGCGGACCCGGCTGCCAATCCTGCCGCCCGGCCGGACGCGAAGGGCGACGGCGCCCCGAGAAAGAAGCGCAAGAAGCGCCGAAAGAAGGCCGGGAGCGCCAAGGCGATCAGCGGCAATCGCGGCGTCGACACGCTGTTGCGCAACTCCTACCGCGCGCAGCTGGACATGCTCGCGCTCGCCGCCACCAAGGCGAACATCATGATCTCCCTGAACGGGTTGCTGATGTCGCTGCTGATGCTGTCGGGCGCGCATTTCCTGTCGATCGATCCGCTGTACGCGATCCCGATGGCGCTGTTCTTTCTCGGTTGCGCGACGGCCACCGTGTTCGCCGTGCTCGCCGCCCGGCCCGATGTGAGCAGCGATACCCACGAGCTCGACGCCTTCGAACGCGACGATGCGCGGTTGCTGCACTTCGAGGAATTCTCGGATCTGGACGAATCGCAATACATCGGCGCCATGACGCGGATGCTGTCCGATCCGTCACGCGTTTACCGCGGCATGCTGGCGCACATGCACGTGCTCGGCGGCATGGCCGATCGCAAGTATCAGCGGCTCTACTACAGCTACACGGTGTTCATGATCGGTTTCGTGCTCGCCGCCTGCGCCCTGGTCGTGGTGCAGGGCGTCGCCTGGTTCGGAATGCCGGCGACGGCATGAGGGTTCGAACGTGCGGCATGATCGCCGCCACGTTGCTCGCGACGTGCCCGGTCGCGACCGGTGCCGACGACGCACGCTTCGATGCGGTCTACGAATCTTCCGGTGCCGCCACCCTGCCCGACGGTCGGGTGCTGGTCGTCGACGACGAGGCGGGTGCGCCGTTGCACCTGATGCGTATCGATCCGGCTGGTGACCAACCGGTAACGAGCGAGCAACGCCGTCTGCAACCACCGCGCAGCCTGGGGCAGCGCTGGCGTCTGGGCCGGCTCGACGACCTGGAAGGCGCCTGCAGCGATGCGGCCGGACGCGTCACGGTGATCGGTTCCCACAACCTGCAGGCCGGCATCGACGAGACCGACCGACGCACGGTGGCGCGTTTTCGCGTGGAGGGGGATCGCATGAGCGGCATCGAGGTGAGGCGCGATCTGCGCACCGACCTGCTGAACGATGTGCCCGCCCTCGGCGCGGCGATGCGCGAGGGCGGCAAGCACGACCGGGATCTGGACATCGAGGGGCTGGCCTGCGACACCCGCCGCGACCGCCTGCTCATCGGGCTGCGCGCGCCGCGGCTGGACGAGCGGGCC
>Ga0209831_1003291_pt1 | contig 13463 bp, 11 predicted proteins | sample Maine_Asex4_meta_FD_187451 | JGI IMG/M metagenome (GOLD analysis project Ga0209831, IMG submission 187451) | Marine algal microbial communities from Maine, USA - Maine_Asex4_metaG (SPAdes) (version 2) | ecosystem: Host-associated > Algae > Red algae > Unclassified | place: Maine, USA | collected...
ACGCAAGATAATTTTAGTTTAGGCGGTCCTTCTCGTACCCGTTCTCAACATGGTATTAGAAATTCTGATTGGTTTATTACACAAGGTGGAGATGGTTTTGAAAGTGCTATTGATCCAGATAATCCTAATATTGTTTATGCCCAATATCAATATGGCGGCTTAACTCGTTTTGATAAAGCAAGTGGAGAAAACACCAGTATCCAACCTAAACCTAAAGCAGATGAAGAAGCCTATCGTTGGAATTGGGATGCGCCTTTACAAACTTCTGCTCATCAAGCAAAACGTATTTATTTTGCTGCTAACAAATTATTTAGAAGTGATGATAGAGGAAATACTTGGGAAACGATTAGTCCAGATTTGACGCAGCAAATTGATAGAAATAAATTGAAAGTAATGGGTAGGGTACAAAGTATTGATGCCGTTATGAAAAATCAATCTACTTCTCAATATGGTACTATCGTTGCTTTTCATGAAAGTCCATTGAATAAGGATTTGCTGTATGTAGGTACAGATGATGGCTTAATACAAGTTAGTGAAGATGGGGGAGCGAACTGGCGAAAAAAGGGAAATTTTTCTGGTGTCCCAGCTAATACTTATGTCAATCAAATTGTTGCTTCTCAACATAAGGAGAATGTAGTGTATGCTTGTTTCAACGATCATAAAAGAGGGAATTTTCAACCTTATGTTTATAAGAGTGTGGATAAAGGGGCAACTTGGCAGAATATCACGAATAATTTACCCAAAAAAGGAACCGCTTACACAATTGCCGAAGATCATGTGGATAACAACCTACTTTTTGTTGGTACCGAGTATAGTTTTTTCTTTACGAATAATGGGGGAGGGCATTGGAAAAAATTATCCAGTGGTTTACCAACAGTTGCCGTAAGAGACATGGCAATTCAACAAAGAGAAAATGATTTAGTGTTGGCTACTTTTGGTAGAGGTTTTTATATTTTAGATGACTATTCTACTTTGCGTGCTACTTCCAAAGAAGTACTTGCACAAGAAGCACATATTTTTCCAATTGAAGATGGCATCATCTTTATGGAAGATACGCCAATGGGTTTACGAGGAAAATCTTTTCAAGGGAATGGCTACTTTACTACGGAGAATCCACCTGTAGGTGTCAATTTTACTTACTATATAAAAGACGATTATAAATCATTAAAAAAGCAACGCCAAGAAAAAGATAAAAAAGCGATTAAGGCAGGACAAGATACGCCCTACCCAAGTTATGAAGAATTAGAAGCAGAACAAAATGAAGAAGCGGCCTATCTGTTATTTGCTATCCGAGATATTAATGAAGAAGTGGTCAGAACAATTAAGAAGCCTGTCAAAAAAGGCATCCATAAAATTGTGTGGGATGGTCGAATTGCCTACCCTGGTCCTGTTAGTTTATCCAAACGAGAAGGCAGTATTTTTGGGCCTCCCGCAGAGACTAGTTTCTTAGCAATGCCCGGTTCTTATAACATTAGTTTATCCAAAAGTGTCAATGGGAAATTAACAGAATTAATTCCACCTAATCCTTTCTTAATCAAATCTTTAGGCGGTACTACCTTACGAGCGGACAATGCAAAAGAACTAGCTGATTTTCATAAAGATGTTGCAGAACTGCAACGTAAATTTATGGGTACTACCCAAAAAATTAGTGAAGTTAGTAATAAATTAAAGCACATTCGAAAAGCAATTTACACGATGCCTGCACCTGTGGAAGTACTGGAAAAAGATCTGCTTCAAGTGGAAGAAAATCTGTCTACTATCAGAAAATCTTTTTATGGAGACCGCATAAAAAGTCGTTTGGATCAGCCAACTTTAACGCCGCTAGGTGCAAGAATTTGGGGAGCTACTGCTGGTTTTGATTCTACTTCTGAGCCTACAACCACTGCTAAAGATGCTTATAAAATTGCTCAAAAAGGCTTGCAAATGGAAATACAAAATATTAGTAATTTACTAAAACAAATAGAAGAATTAGAAGAAAAATTAGAAATGGCTGGTGCACCTTATACGCCAGGCAGAGCAATTGATTGGCGAAAACAGTAGTTCATCGGCGTACACATAGCCCAGGTATTCCTGTCTGAGTGCTTATCCAGACAGGAATACCCCTTCTATTCCAATAGCCAATAAATAACTTTTTGCTGGATTAGGATAGATACTAACATTTTTTGTTGATAACTCTTCTGTAGAAATTATTCCATAAAAAAGGCTGCTAAGTATTGATAGACATAAACGACTGTATTAGCCGTGCCTTTTAAGCTTGTTTTATCTCCTGTATTCAATAAATTTAACCCACCTGTACTAGCTTATTTGCACAATTGCACTTCCAAAATTATCGGTAAGTATTCCACCTCCAAAAATAACATGAGCTTGATTTAGTTCAAGAACAGTCCCTTCTAGAATTTCATACCAGAGCATACCTAAAATAAAGACTTTATGTCCGTAAATGTTGATAATATCTACATTTATGTTGATAATTTTTATATTTGTATTTATGATTCTTTCATTTATGTTGATAACTCTGTTTTTATGTTGATAAATTCTATTTTATCTAGATAAAATAGAGTTGCTAATATAATTGAGAGGATTGTAAATGCAAATATTAAAATTACTAACACGAAAATAGGGTTATCAACATATTTGAAAGGTTATAAATACAAATACAAAAGTTATCAACATAAAAATAAAAATCACTATCGCTTTTGTGGATAACTTCTATATTTGTATTTACAATCTTTCTATTTATGTTAATAATCCTGTTTGTATGTTAATAAATTATATATTTGTATAAACAAACTCTAAAAATCCGTCTTTCTCTACATTCTGTTGTCTGTCCTTATTTTCATCTCCTTATACCTTTGTTGCTGGATTACTCCCATTTGTAATTTCGCCACCAAAAATAACACAGGCTTTACTGGATTTAATAATAGTTTCTTTTAGAATTTGGTAACTGAGCATATTTAAATCAAAGGCTTTATCCACAAAAATGTTAGTAATCCTTGTGCTTATGTTAATAATTTCTATGATTGCACTAATAGTCCTTACATTTATGTTGGTAAGCCTATTTTTATGTTGATAAATCCTATATTTGTATAGACAAACTTTAAAAATTCGTATTCTCTTGTGCTCTGTCGTCCCTCCTTATTTATATCTCCCTTTACTCTTGTTGCTGGATCGCTCCCACTGGTAATTTTATCACTAAAAAAATAGCATAGGCTTGATAGAGTTCCATACATGTACATACTTAAATCAAAGACTTTATGCCCATAAATGTTAATAGTCCTTACATTTATGTTGATAGTTTTTATTTATACTTTTTTTGTTTATGTTGATAATCCTGTTTTTATGTTGATAAACTATCAATATTCATGGGCATAAAGTCTTTGGTTTAGCATGTTCTCGTATTGTCACTTTATAGAAATCTGTACACGTCTAACCAATAACGTAACTAACTTAACGTATACAAATTTCTACGAAATTACCAATGAAGTATTCCATCACCAAAAGTAACATAGGCTTTATAGGGAAGACTAGTGGGAGCGATCCAGCAACAGGAATAAAAAAATACAAATAAGGACGGACAGCGGAAGGAAAAGGAAGGCGAGTTTTAGAACTTGTCTATATAAATATGAAAATTATCAACATAAAAACAGGCTTACTAACATAAATGAAAGGATTATTAATAATAATATAGAAGTTATGAACATAAATACAAGGATTACCAACACTTTTGTGGATAAAACCTTTGATTTAAGTATGCTCCGATATTATCATTTCACAAAAAACTGTATACACTAAACTAGCTACGTTATTAGGGTGTACAGGTTTCTGCGAAGTAGATAAGTGGGGCGATACAGCTATATGAGTACGATCAGGCGTGTACATATTTTTTACAAAATAACAAATTATACACGTAACCTTACAATGGATTTGTGACAAGTTTATCCAAAGACCAAAAGTAGTTGACACTTTTTAAGTTCAAGCACAAGCGCAAGTTCAAATTCAAGTTCAACCCATGATGTTGACCACGAAACGCTGCCAACGTCTCGTTTTTGAGTTTGGGTTTGAACTTGCGCTTGAACTTAAAAAAATCAACTGTCAACCGAATGGATAAACTTGTCGGATTTATCGACAAGTTTATCTAGCCGGTTGACAGTTCGAGACCTTATTACACGGTCGCTTCCTGCGACCCTGTAATTTATCTGACAGTAAATCAGCGGTTTAAATTACAGGGTCGCAGGAAGCGACCGTGTAATAAGGTCTCGAACTGTCAACTACTTTCGTGCAATTGATAAACTTGTCGGATTTATCAACAAAAAATGTTAGTATCTAGTTAAAATTAGTGTATTATTAATTGCTTTACAAAAACCCCTTCCTCCATATAAATTTTTAAAAAATAAACCCCATTCAACTCGCTAGGTAAAAGCAGTTGGTTATTATAAAAATTAGTAGTTACCAATTGCCCCACCCTATTCCATAATTCTACTTTCAGAATATCCTTTGAAACTATTCCTTCAACCAATAAATAATTTTTCGCTGGATTTGGGTAGATACTAACATTTTTTGTTGATAACCCTTCCGTAGAAACTGTTCCGTAAAAAAGACTGCCATCCACTCTTTTACCAGGGGAATATAGATCCCCCTCACTTGCGACAGAATGTAAGGTTTTGATATCCATTCCTTCTAGATCAGGGAATCGAGTAACCGACTGGTTATGAGCAGCTTCTGACTTATACTGATAGGCATAAACAACTGTATTTGTCGTGTCTTTTAAGCTTATTTTATCTCCAGTATTTAACAAATTCAATCCTCCCGTACTAGCTATTTGTACAATTGCATTTCCAAAATTACCTGTTGGTTCTCCACCTCCGAAGATAACATAGGCTTGATTGGGTTCAAGAATAGTCCCTACTGGAATTTCATGTCGGAGCATATTAGAATCAAAGACTTTATACCCAGAAATGTTTATAACTTCTATACTTGTGTTGATAAACTCCAAAAATTCATCTTCTCTTGCATCTCTTTGTCCATCCTTATTCGCATCCCCTTTAATTCCAATAGCAGGATCTGCATGTATTTCGTTGAGAATTAATGAAAAATCAAAGTCGTTATCTTCTATTGTCAATTCAAAAAACTGATTTACACTTAAAGCAGCATCTTTTCCACCACGAATGTTAGTAATGGTAAACTGAAGCTGTTCAGTTCCTTCAATTAAACGATCATCTTTTATCGGAATATCTATATATATTTTGCCTCCTTCATTTGGAGAAAAAATAAAAGTAGGAGGGATAAAATCTAATAAATCTTCTGCTGTTCCAGTATCATTGATAAGTTCTACTTCAAAAGAAGTTGGTTCTAAGGCTGGGTTGATAAGATAGACAGGTAATCGAAAGATACTATCTCCTTCAAAAACGCCCCCTTTTGTTTCTGGAAAATGAATAACAGTTCTATTGTCTAGACCAAAAGGAAAACTATTCAGCAATGTACCTGGTGAATAAGGAATACCATAAGCTGCCCGTGCTAAATAGTGCGATTTAAATCCACCTGTTATATCAGGCACTCTAGTCCAAGAAGCGTTAATGTTTTCGTCGGGGTAAACAAATTCCTCTACTATTTCTCCTGCTGCATCTTTTAATTCTACTTTCGCCCCACTATTACCTAATCCCAAAGCTCCTGAGTTAGCGGTAGTAGTCATACTATTTCCAAAAATACCCGTAGGTTCACCGCCACCAAAAATTACAATAGAAGATTTTGGAGGGAGTGTAGTTGTTTCCAAAAACTCATGGCGTAGATTTTCAGATACCCACACCGTAAAGCCAGTTAAGTGTACAACACTATCAGAAGGATTAACTAGTTCAATAAATTCATCCTCTCTAGAATTCCGAGTACCATCTCCATTTGCGTCGCCCACTAATCCAGTGGCTACATCGGCATAAAATTCATTAATTAAGATTTGGGAATAAATGGCAGGACAAGAGAATAAGGAAATTACCCCTGCCAAAAGGAAGGTTGAAATTTTCATGGATTATGCGTGTTAGTTTTTATGCGTTTAGAAAATACGTTTGCTCTAAATTAAGAATTTCTTTTTAGATCATCAAAATTTTTTTGCTACTATCCAATAATAAACTTCTAAGCGAGTAATTTTTGTTCATTTTTTAACACCAAAACAAGGTAAATTCATTAAAAATAAACTAAAAATCACAAATAGTGGACATTATTACGTTAATTACACTGTACCACTATGCATAAAGCAATTAAACATTTCACTCAACAATGTTTGGACGTAAGTGGTTTTAGCACTTTTTTAATTTTTTGAATTACGTTTACGCTTCTTCAAGTTTTATTCTTTTCCCTCAGATTATAATTTTTTTTCTTGTCGAATTAGCTTCTTCGATATCTGTTAAATACAGTTCTGGAAGGTTCTTGTATGATAATTTATTTCTACTCAATTCAAGATCTACAATTTCCTGATTATTTGAGAGACATCTTTTGATTGAATTTTTATACCCTCTTTCAAATTTGAAAACGCTTAATATTTTAGTAGTTTGCTGTTTATTGAGTTTAAAAGAATATTTGTATTCATTTTCTCCTTCACTTCCAAGAGCATAGTCATAATTCATAGAGTTAAAATCAAACCCAATTACTGAAGAATTTTCAATAATTTCCTGTTTGGTGTTTGTTAGTTTGTGACCATTTATTTCATACCAATTATCTATAAACCAACTGATAAAAAGAAATTCTAATTGAATATCAATTTTGATAGGTTCGTTCTCTCCGTACTGATTAGAAAACAGATAATACAGCCTTGGACTAAAAGCTGAATCCCAATCTTCTATCAAATTTTGGTTAAACTTGCGATTTAAAATTTCATATTCATCGTTTTCAATCATTGCAATTTTTAACCTTAGATTTTTGCTCTTTGGGTTTCGCCAATAATTTATAGAATTTGCGTTCACACTCATTCTATACTTAGGAATGCTGTAATAATAAATATTCATTCTTGGCTGATTCTTTTATCCTTATTTTCCTCTTTGAAAACAGTCATTATATGGAAATAACTCCTGTTTTCAAAGAGAAAACTAAGAACAAAATAAGCTACCCAAGAATAAACATTTATTATTACAGCACTCCTTACTCATGAAGTCCAATGCTTCACCCACTTTTATTTTAAAGTCCTGAGATTAAGATATTAGAAACTCTGATGCTAATTTAATTATATGTTGAGTCTCTTCTTTCATATAAAAGATGTACAAAAACAGCCACAAATATTATTTGTCTGTAAATAAAAATAAATATTATATATTTTATGCTTCACTAAAAATTAAGTAGTTTATACTGAAAGACACAAAGTTATCAACATTCAAATCATAGTTACCAACATTTTGTTAGTAACTTTGTTCATATTTTCACTTTTCAACATACAATAAACATTTTTTCCTACTCTTTCAACTGATAACTAACATATAATAAACAACCTAATAGTAACAATGCTCCTGCTTGGTGCATTGCTCCATAAGCAACGGGTACTTGTCCAAAGCAATTAATGATAGTGAGCACGCCCAGTAAAAACTGCACAAAAAGCATCCCTACTAATGCCCAGTTACCTCTTTGCAAAGCAATTGATTTTTTTTCTTGTGCTAATTGATAGGAAAAATAAATAATCAAGCCAGTTAATAAATAGGCTGTTCCTCGATGTAATAATTGAACTAGTGCCTTGATAGAGCCAGCAGATTCGTAATCAATAATATTATCAATAGCAGAATTAGTATTATTCGTTAAAGCCCCCCATAATAAATTTCCTTTTATGAATGCAGGGAAATAAGGATGGATTAATCCAGCTCGCATTCCAGCCATCAAACCTCCAAAGACAATTTGTACTAATAATACCCCTGTAATGACTTTAGCAAAACTATGGTATTTGTTTAACTTTTGGTCAGTAGTCAGTGGTTGACGCGCTAAAAACCAAGTCCACAGTAAATGTCCAAACAAAATAGTGGCTATAATAAGGTGAGTGGATAACTTATAAGCACTTACCCATGTACGTGAATCATTATTTAATCCACTCGCAACCATGATCCAGCCAAAGGTCGCAGCCAGTGCTCCTAAACCTACAGCGACACCCAAGCGTCGCCTCAACCATTTTGACATTTGCTTAGTAAATAAGAAATAGAAGAATGGAAAAATAAAAACAAAACCAATACTTCTAGCCCATAACCGGTGCAAGTACTCCCAAAAGAAAATAACCTTGAATTCCGAAATACTCATACCTGCATGAAGTGTTTCGTATTGCTTCTTGGCAGCTACTTTGTATTTTTCAAAAGCCTCTAGCCATTCCACTTCATTAAGCGGAGGGATCGTTCCTTGTATTACGGCCCATTCCGTAATAGATAAGCCAGAATCTGTTAATCGAGTAATCCCTCCAATGACGACTTGTACAAACACCATCAAGACCCCGATGAATAGCCAAATTCTTACAGGCTTCGAAATCGGTTCCATCATATTTTTAAAATTGGAATAACTTTTGCCTTTCATAAGTAATATATAAATATAATAAGGGAAACAGGATTGCTTCCGTATTTATTAATACAAGCAAAATAACTAACTAATCCACATTACTAATAATCCTTAATGGAATTATAAATTAAATTTAAAAAAAAATTCCCCATCATTATAGGTGTTAATTCGTAGAGAACTTTATGCTCTTTTTGTGGCAAGTTATATTGTTAATATTTTGCAAGCATTTTCGCGCAAGTTATTAACATACTAAATAGCTGATAAATAGCTATTTAGAGAGTTATTAATATAGCGTTGGTAACTTTTTAACGGGATAACTTTTTTATTTTAAGGCGCTAATATCTCCCCTTTTAATGTTAGTCTATTTAGTCGAAATCGTTAAGAACTTACGCTCGTTGCTTACTAAGCCATATCTTCGTTAGTAAGTGTTAAGTATTTCCCTTTTTTCCACAAGTTATCCACATCTTTTTGTCTATCAATACAACACAAAAGTAGGTGCTAGTTCATCATTTTGCTGTCATAAATTAGATCTATACTATAGAAATAAAAAAGCCTGCTCTTTAAAAGAGCAGGCTTTTTTATTTAGTAGCTAGTTAGTTCTACATCAAGATTCTAAAAAGATCTATAATCTTGCCCTCAAAAAACACTTTTAAGTAGATTACCGTGGTTCTACAAATCAATTTCTACACAAATAGGGCAATGATCAGAGTGCTTAGCATCACTTAAATGATAGGCTTTCACTAATTTATCTTTTAGATTATCGGTAACCGTTTGATAATCTATCCGCCATCCCTTATTATTGGCTCGGGCATTTGCTCGATAACTCCACCAACTATATTCTACTTTTTCTGGCTCCAAAAATCGAAAAGCATCGGTAAACCCGTTATTAAGCCATTTAGTCATCCACTCTCGTTCTTCAGGCAAAAAGCCAGAACTTTTTTTATTAGTTTTTGGGTTATGAATATCAATTTCTTCATGTGCTATATTATAGTCTCCGACTAAAATAATCTTAGGGCGTTCTTTTTTTAGTTGATTTATCCAATCAAACATATCTTCTAGAAACTCAAATTTGATAGCTTGTCGAATTTCACCTGAAGAACCAGAAGGAAAATAGCAGTTAACCAAGGTCCAGTCACCAAAGTCGGTGCGGACTAGCCTGCCTTCTTTATCATATTGTGCTATATCTATCCCTGTTTTCACTAAAGTAGGTGTCTGTTTAGTTAAAGTAAGCACACCACTATAGCCTTTTTTCTCAGCCGTATGCCAAAAATGCTGATACCCTAAGGCTTCAAAGGGAGCCATATCCACTTGTTCGGGGCTAGCTTTTGTTTCTTGTATACAAATAATATCGAAATCATTATCAGCTATCCATTCTACCAAACCTTTTTTGATAGCTGCTCGAATACCATTTACATTGTAGGAGATGATTTTCATAGTTTGTTTTTTTAGAAAAGAAGTCAGAAGTCAGACCGAAAAATAAATTTTTTCTGTCAGAAGTGAGATTTATGGCGTGTTCCGTGACGCAAATTAAATTTATATAATAGAGCATATTTTATTTAGGTCTATGATTTGTGTTGCACAAATCTAGCGTGTTCCGTGACGCAAATTAAATTTATATAATAGAGCATACTTTATTTAGGTTTATGATTTGTGTTGCACAAATCTAACGTACGCCTAGGAACACGTCATAAATCTCACTTCTGACAGAAAAATTTATTTTTCGGTCTGACTTCTGACTTCTTTTCTTTAATACGCTGTTTTATTGTCTTTCTTTTTCCATTTTTTAAAAGCAACTAAAGCTTCTTTGCGCAAAAGTTGTTCTGTAGGAATTTTTCGTTCAGCGGTAGGTATTTTTAGTTCTTTATAAATAAAGGCATCGTCAAAATCGTACTTAGCAGCGTCTTTTTTGGTGCAAGCATACACAATTCTCTTGGGTCGTGCCCAATAAATAGCCCCTAAACACATAGGGCAAGGTTCACAAGAAGTATATATGGTACAATCTTTTAATTGAAAGCTACCTAAATTTTTACAAGCGTCTCTAATTGCTACCACTTCTGCATGAGCAGTTGGGTCATTGGTAGAGGTAACTTGGTTATTTCCTACGCCAACTATTACATTATTTTGAACGATGATTGCTCCAAATGGGCCACCCTCGTTTTCTGCTACCCCTTTTATAGAAAGGGCAATTGCTTGCCGCATAAAGTAATTATCTTGTTCTGTCATGTTAAGTTTATTCGATCTCGTAGCTGAGCTACGGAATAACATATAAAAAGGGTATGAGTGCAAGCACCATACCCTTTTGTATATTTCTATAAGAAAAACGATAGTTGATTAAGAGAACTACCCCATTTCTGATACAACTTCTTTTACCTCAGGAATCATTCGTTGTAACATGCCCTCAATACCTGATTTAAGGGTAACCGTAGAAGATGGACAACCACTACAAGAACCTTGAAGCACTACCGTAACAATACCTTCTTTAAACGATTTAAATTCAATATTTCCACCATCCATTTCTACCGCAGGCTTTACATAAGTTTCTAGTAAGTCTTTAATTTTCTGCACCAATTCAGCTTCGTCTCCTGTATATTGATAGCCTACTCCTTTTTCTGCTTCGATTTTTTCCATTGCTTCCTTGAAGCCTTCTTTAAGAATCTCTCCATCATCTTGAATGTATCCTTTGATAAATTGCTTCGCATTTAGCATAATATCTTCCCATGTATAATTCAACTCTTTCGTAATTGTAACAAAGTTATTACATATATACACTCCTTTCACATAAGGTTGGTCAAATAAAGCAGTTGCTAAAGGCGACCATTCCCTTGCCAGTTCCTCTTCCCTGAAATCTGCTGTGCCTTGGTATAACATTCTATTGGTAACAAACTTTAAAGATTCTGGATTGGGCGTTTGCTCCGTATATAACATGACTGGACTTTTGGTTGCAGTACTCATATTATTTTTTGTTTATTAGTATTATTAAATTAGTAGTCGGTAAGTTTTCAAGTACAGAGCGATAATTAAAGATGTTTTTTGAGGAACGTCGTTAATAGCTGCCTTTTCAAAACTTAGACTTTGGCTAAAAATTAGTATAAGCCAATTACTTGAATACAAAAATAGTAAATTCTCAATCAGTAACTTAAAAAATAGGTAAATGGTTGAATGATTCGCCTGTTTTATACATCAGGCTCTTCCAAAATTACCTCCTCGTATCTTAGAAACGTTTGAAAACCTTTTTCGTTGAAATAAGCTTTCGTTTCTTCATAAGATTTATGGCTAGTCGCTAATACGAAATCTCCTCCCCAGGCACCTAATGATTTGATAGCCCCCCAGTAATAGTCAAAGTGTTTAGAATAAACAGTGGGCAATCCTATCTGCTTAGCTATTATTCTTTCGTGTCTTTTTAATAGTATTTCAAATTGTAACAATGTATTTACATTTTGAATTTGCTGCGTTATTTCTGTAATGCTTTCGATGGCTTGCGTTCTGTTTTTTGTCTTTGCTTTATATCGTTTTATTTCTGCACGACTATTTTGTTTTTTTCCTAGATGCACAAAATATAGGCTTTCTTTAAAGCTCGGTTCAAAGGAAACAGATTGGTATTTTGGGATAAGTGTATCTACCTTTTTTCCAAGCTGATAGATAATAGGTGTATCCGAAGTAGCACAAGCGATGTCATAGCCAGAACCACCAAAAGTTTTTTGAAGCAGCTCAAACGGGTCTACATTTGCCCATTGACTAATCAAAGAAATTAGTGTGGAACTAGTACCCAATCCCCATTCTCTAGGAAAAGTTAGGTGTGTGGAAATTACCTTGTTATCATATTGAAAATTTGGGTTTAATGCCTGCACAGCTTTCATTATTAGGCGCAGCCTTTCCACAATAGCATCTTCATTTTCTGTGTTAAAATGTGGATAACTATGTTGAAACCAGCATTTACCATACTCATCATAGCTTTCCCATTTTAAGCCTTTTTCCTTGCGTTCTTCGACTATTAATCCTTGCCCATGTTTAGTTGGTAGTGCAAGGGCTTGCGCCCCGTCTAAGACAAGGTATTCTCCCGTTAGTAATAATTTTCCGTTAGCGTAGAATTTTTGCAAAGTATTGTTTTTTTGAGAGAAGTCAGAAGTCAGATCGTCAATTACATTGACTGTCAGAAGTCAGACTTATGACGTGTCCAACACGCCCCACATCTGACTTCTGACAGTCAATGTAATTGACGATCTGACTTCTGACTTCTACTCTTTTTGTTTAGTATCTATCAATATAGTAACTGGCCCATCATTGAGTAAACTTACTTTCATGTCAGCTCCGAACGCTCCTGTATAAACAGCACACTGAGAGACAAGTTGTAAATGTTTGACAAAAGATTCGTATAAAGGAATGGCTACATCGGGCCTAGCTGCTTGAATAAAAGAAGGTCGATTGCCTTTTTTTGTACTAGCATATAAAGTGAATTGACTAACGACAATTATCTCTCCTTTTACATCTTGAATAGATAAATTCATGAGCCCTTTATCATCTCCAAATATCCTCAATTTACTTATTTTTTTACAAAGCCAAACTACGTCTTCTTCTTTATCTTCTGCCTCTATCCCTAATAATATTAATAGACCTAATTGTATTTCCGACTTTATTTTTTGTTCAACTGTAACCGATGCTTGGCTAACTCTTTGTATAACTACTCTCATGTTTTATTAAGTATAAGGTATGAAGTATGAGGTATAAAGTGTTAGGGATGAGGTATGATATATATTGCGTGTAATACTTCATATCTCATACCTCATACCTAACATTTTATACCTCGTATTTCAATTCTTCGTCTAAATCTTCAATGGGGGCTTGTTTGTACAGGTGCTTGGTTTGTACTCTTTTCTTTTGTCGTTCTAGTATTAATTTAGCTACGGAAATATTAGGAGCTTCTAATGCACTAGGGGCTAAAGCTTCTTTTACTTTTT
>Ga0209831_1003293_pt1 | contig 13460 bp, 15 predicted proteins | sample Maine_Asex4_meta_FD_187451 | JGI IMG/M metagenome (GOLD analysis project Ga0209831, IMG submission 187451) | Marine algal microbial communities from Maine, USA - Maine_Asex4_metaG (SPAdes) (version 2) | ecosystem: Host-associated > Algae > Red algae > Unclassified | place: Maine, USA | collected...
TCTACCGGATCGGTGCGGTGGTGTGGGTCGACAAGGCCAGCCAGAAGGGCATCGTGATCGGCAAGGGCGGGCAGCGGTTGAAGGATGTCGGCAAGCGGGCCCGCGAGTCGATGCAGGTCCTGTTCGAGCGCAAGGTCTTTCTGGAGATCTGGGTGCGCGTGAAGGAGGGCTGGGCCGACGACGAGCGCGCGCTTGCAAGCCTTGGCTACGACCTGGCCTCGAAGGAGGCACGGGTCGCCAAGAAGCAGGAGTGAGGGGCGTGAGCGGGCCCTGCGCATGCCGGGGGTCATGGCCGGGCACGCGCCGGCGGTGAGCACCGTCGAACTGCAGCCGACCTGGCTGCTGCACCACACCAACTACCGCGACACCAGCCTGATCATCGACCTGTTCACGCTGGAGCACGGGCGCGTGTCGCTGATGGCGCGCAGCGCCCGTTCGGCACGCCCGGCGGTGCGGGCGTTGTACCAGCCGTTCCGGCCCCTGCTGCTGTCCTGGACCGGCGAGTCGGAACTCAAGACCCTGATCGGCATCGAGGAGTCGGGCCGCCCGGTCGATCTCGACAACCGGGGCCTGGCCTGCGCCTGGTACCTGAGCGAGCTGCTGCTGCGCCTGCTCGGCAAGGGCCAGCCGCAGCCGACGCTGTTCGCGCTGTACGCGCTGGCGCTGGCGCAGCTGGCCGAGGGCGATCAGCCGATCGAGGTGGTGCTGCGCACCTTCGAGCTGCACCTGCTCGAGGCGCTCGGCGTGCTGCCGGACTTCCTGCGCGCCACGCCGGACGGGCGGCCGCTCGAACCGGCGCGGCGCTACCGCTACCACGCGGGCAGCGCCACGGCGGTCGCGTTGATCGAGCGTGGCGAGCAGCACGGGCGGTTGAAGCCTGACCGGGTCGCCGAGGCCGATGTGCGCGGCGACCCTGCCTGGCACGCGGACGGCGTCACCGCCGACGAGGGCATCGAGGTGTCGGGGCGCACGCTGGCGGCGCTGGCAGGGTTCGACCTGGACGATGCCACGGTGCGCGACGAGGCGCGCCCGCTGATGAAGCGGTTGCTGCGCCTGCAGCTGGGCGAGCGGCCGTTGAAGAGCCGCGAGCTGTTCGCGGCGTTGTCCGGCGGCCCGGCCGCCCCTCCATCCGGCGGTTCGCCTGCTGATCCGCCTGCCACCGACCCGGAAGCATTCTCCTGAACATGGCGCTCCTGACCCTCGAGACGGTGCACGCCGCCCTGTTCGCCGACGACCCGGCCGACAAGGCCGAGCGCTCGATCGCGCTGTACGCCGCCTGCGAGCGCGGTGAGCGGCTGCCGGCGAGCACGCCTGCGGATGCCGCACGGCTGGCACGCGATGCGGATCGCCACCCCGGCCACCCGGCAGCCCCCGCGCTGGTCGCACCGGCGTCCCTGAAACGTCGTGGAGTCGGCAGCGAGGCGGGGCGGATCGCGCTGCTGCACTCGCTGGCGCACATCGAGTTCAACGCGATCAACCTGGCGCTGGACGCGGTGTGGCGCTACCCCGGCCAGTCGCACGACTACGTCGAGGACTGGTTGCGGGTGGCGCGCGACGAGGCCGAGCACTTCACGCTGCTGGCCGAGCGGCTGGTGACGCTCGGCAGCCGCTACGGCGCGCACCCGGCCCACGACGGCCTGTGGGACATGGCGCGCCGCACCGAGCACGACATCCTGGTGCGCATGGCGCTGGTGCCGCGCATCCTGGAGGCACGCGGGCTGGACGTCGCACCGCCGATGATCGAGCGGTTGCAGCAGGCCGGGGATCACGCCAGCGCGGCGATCCTGCAACGCATCTACACCGACGAGATCACCCACGTGGCGGTCGGCAACCGCTGGTTCCGCCACGTGTGCGAACAACGCGGCCTGGACGGGGCGGCGGTGTTCCGCGACCTGCTCGCCGGCGGGCACAGCGTCTGGCTGCGCGGGCCCTACAACCGCGAGGCGCGCCTGCTGGCCGGGTTCACCGAGGCCGAACTCGATCTCATCCGCGAGATGGAGGATGAATACCGGCGGGACAACGCACCGGTCTGAGCCCGTCGGCATCGGCGACGATGCCCCGAGCACCGTCGGCGTGCCAGTCGCCGAGCACCAGCCGCCGTGCCGTCGATCCGCCGGACCGATCGACGGCGTGGCCGGGAAGCGAGGGCAGGGAGACGTCGTGCACCGCCGGGCGATGCGTGTGGCCGTGCACCATCGTGGTCGCACCGTGATCGGTGCCGGCGGCGAGCAACCGGGCGTGCACGGTGGCCGCGGTGACATCCATGATGGCGTGCGCCTTGTGCCCGCCGGCCTCGCGGCTGGCCTGGCGCAGCTGGCGCGCCGCCTCGAGCCGTTCGGCTACCGGCAGGGCGGTGAACCCGGCCTGCCAGGCCGGGTCGCGCAACTGCCGGCGCAGGCGCTGGTAGTCCGCATCGTCGGTGCACAGCGTGTCGCCGTGCAGCAGCAGCACCGGCGAGCCTGCCAGGGTGACGATCAGCTCGTCCTCGCGGTGCAGCGTCGCGCCGGCCGCATGCGCGAAGGCCTCGCCGAGCAGGAAGTCCCGGTTGCCGAGCATCAGGTGCACGCGGGTACCGGTCCCCGCCAGCGCGGCGAGGGCGGCGGCCACCCGCTCGCCCAGCGGGTCGGCCAATCCGGCATCGTCGCCGATCCAGGCCTCGAACAGGTCGCCCAGGATCCACAACGCATCGAAACGCGTGGCGGCGGCGAAGGTGTCGAACGCGGCCCGGGAGATGTCCGGACGCGAGGCGTCCAGGTGCAGGTCGGCGATCAGCAGCGTGCTGGCGGACAAGGGCACGCCGGCGACGAGGGCGCTACTCGACGACGATCGATTCGATCGTCACCGACTCGGTCGGCACGTCCTGGTGCGGGCCGCTCGAACCGGTCTGGACCGCGGCGATCGTCTCGATCGTGTCCATGCCGTCGGTCGTCCTGCCGAACACCGTGTAGCCGTAGCCGGCCTGCGAGGTGTCGCGGAAGTTCAGGAAATCATTGTCGGTCAGGTTGATGAAGAACTGCGAGCTGGCCGAGTGCGGGTCCGGCGTGCGGGCCATGGCGACCGTGCCCAGGTCGTTCTTCAGGCCGTTGTCCGCCTCGCTCTTGATGGTGTCGTGCGTGCCCTTCTGGTCCATGTCCGCGGTGAAGCCGCCGCCCTGGATCATGAACTTCGGGATGACGCGATGGAAGATGGTGCCGTCGTAGTGGCCCTCGTCGGCGTAGCGCTTGAAGTTCGCGCAGGTGGCCGGGGCGGCGCTTTCGTCCAGATCGAGCGTGATGACGCCCTTCGAGGTCGTGATGGTGGCTTTCATGGCGAGTCGTCCGAGGGGGAGAAGGCGCGCAGTCTAGCGCGCGCCGCCGGGCTATTTCGTGGCGGGGGCGGGTTGTGCCCCGATCGCCCCGTCCGTCCCGGCCCCGGCGTCCGATCGCCTCGCGGTCTCGATCAGGATCGAGGTCCTCGGCACGTCGCTGCCGAACGGACCGGCCGAGCCGGTCGGGGTCTCGGCGATCGCGTCGATCGTGTCCTGACCCTCGACGACGCGTCCGAACACCGTGTAGCCCCAGCCGCGCGGCGTCTTGCCACTGTGGTCGAGCATGGTGTTGTCGACGTGGTTGATGAAGAACTGGGCGGTGGCGGAGTGCGGCTCGCTGGTGCGTGCCATCGCGATCGTGTAGCGCCGGTTGGACAGTCCGTTGTCGGCCTCGTTGCGCACCGGTGCGCGGGTCGATTTCTTCATCAGGTCAGCGGTGAAACCGCCGCCCTGCACCATGAAGCCCTCGATGACCCGGTGAAACAGGGTGCCGTCGTAGAACCCGTCCTCCACGTACTCGAGGAAGTTGGCCACCGTCTCCGGTGCCCGGGCGCGGTCGAGCTCCAGCGTCACGTCCCCCGCGGTGGTCTCCAGGATGACGCGCGGTGACGGGTCGTCGGTCGCGACCGTGACATCGTCCGACAGTCCCGAGATCGGCATGACTCCGGCGCTCAGCGTGGCGAGCAGCACGGTGATCACCGCACAGCGCCGGGACGTGAGAGCCGACGGGCGTGAAGGGGCGAGCGAGGACGTGCGCGAGAACATGGCGTGGCAACGAGGGGTGGGCGAGAAGCGGGGGGCGGGTGTCCGCGGGTGGTCGGCGTGCACGCGCCCATTCTAGCGACTGGTCCGCGCCATGACGCCATCGCATGCCGCGCTTGCCATGAGGTAATAGCGGTGCGTGGCGGGTCCGGCACGTGTTCGTGGTTCCCCGTGCTTCCCCGTGGTTCCCCTTGCTTCGGATACCCTGCGCGCATGCAGATACACAACACCCTGTCCCGGCATCGGGAGCCGTTCGAGCCGCGCGATCCGGGGCGCGTGTCCCTGTACGTGTGCGGCATCACCGTGTACGACCACTGCCACATCGGCCACGCGCGCGCGATCATCGTCTACGACGTGCTCTACCGGCACCTGCAGGCGTCGGGTCTGGACGTCACCTACGTGCGCAACATCACCGATGTCGACGACAAGATCATCGACCGGGCGGCGCGCGAGGGCGTGGCCGCGGACGTGATCAGCGAGCGCTACATCGATTCCATGCACGAGGATGCGGCAAGCCTGGGCGCCCTGCCGCCGACCCACGAGCCGCGGGCGCGGGATTCGATCGAGGCCTGCACGGCACTGATTCTCGCGCTGATCGAATCCGGGTACGCCTATCCCGGCGACAACGGCGATGTCTACTACGCGGTGTCCGCCTTCGCCGACTACGGCAAGCTGTCCGGACGCCGTCCGGCCGAGCTGCGCTCGGGCCTGCGCGTGGCCATCGACGAGTACAAGCGTGACCCGCTGGACTTCGTGCTGTGGAAATCGGCCAAGCCGGGCGAGCCGTCGTGGCCGTCGCCGTGGGGCGAGGGCCGGCCGGGCTGGCACATCGAGTGCTCGGCGATGTCGACCACGCTGCTGGGCAACGGGTTCGACATCCACGGCGGCGGGCTCGACCTGGAGTTTCCGCACCACGAGAACGAGATCGCGCAGAGCGAGGCCGCCTGCGGCGCACCGTACGCGCGCTACTGGATGCACAACGGTCTGGTGCGGGTGGACGGCGAGAAGATGTCGAAGTCGCTCGGCAACTTCCACACCATCCGCGACGTGCTGGAGCGCTACACCGGCGAGGAGATCCGCGCCTTCATCGTCGCCAGCCACTACCGCAGTCCGCTGACCTACAGCGAGGAGCAGCTGCTGGCGGCCCGGGCCGGCCTGTCGCGCCTGTACAACGCGTTGCGCGGCCTCGAGGTGGTCACCGACGGATCCGCGCCGGCGCTGGACGAGACCGCCGTGGCGCGGTTCGAGGCGGTCATGGACGACGATCTGAACAGTGCCGAGGGCATGGCGGTGCTGCACGAGCTCGCCGGTCGGCTGAACACCGCGCGCCGTGCGGACGGTGACGGCGGCGGGACGGTGGCCGGCCTGGCCGCCACGCTGCGCGCGCTGGGCGGCCGGCTCGGCCTGCTGCAGTCGGACGCCGATGCCTACCTGCAGGGACAGGATCGCTCCGGCGTGTCCGGCGAGCTGGACGGCGACACGGTCCAGGCGCTGGTCGACGAGCGGCTCGCCGCCCGCGAGCGACGCGACTTCGCCCGCAGCGACGAGATTCGCGATCGGCTGGCCGAGGCCGGCATCGCGCTCGAGGATGCGGACGGGCGCACCCGCTGGCGGCGTGCGTGACGCGCGGCAGGCGGGCGCGCGGCGTATCATGCACCGCCCGTCCCTGACCGCGCCGCCGCCACCGTGAAGAAGATTCCCTCGCTCGAGGAACTGCGCACGCAAGCCGACACGGGTGGCGGCGAACCGGCCGGTGCCCGGGTCGACGTCCCGGCCGACGCCACGGACCCGTCGGACGGAGGGGACGGGGAGCGGGTGCTCACCGCCGACGAGCTGCCCGCCGAGGTGTTCGAGCACGCGGTGCGGCTGGGCACGGGTGTGCCGGTCGAGGCGCCGCCCGCCCGCGGTGCGGTGCGCAGGAGCAGCGGCGGCACGCGGCAGAACGTGCGTCGGCGCTACGCCCGCGAGCGCGCCGTGCAGGCGCTGTACGCCTGGGACGTGAGCGACAGTTCGGCCACCGAGGTGCTGCGCTACTTCCTGGAGCGCCAGGACATGAGCCGTGCCGACATCGGCTGGTTCCAGGAAGCGTTCACCGCGGTGGCCCACGATCCGGCACCGATCGATGCGCTGATCGATCCGGTCATCGATCGCGGCTTCGACGAGCTGGACCCGGTCGAGCGGGCCATCCTGCGCCTGGGTGCCTGGGAGCTGCAGGTGCGGCGCGACACGCCGGTGCGGGTGGTGATCAACGAGGCGGTCGAGGTCGCCAAGCGATTCGGTGCCGAGCAGGGGCACCGCTTCGTCAACGGTGCGCTCGACACGCTGGCACGCCGGGTGCGCGCCGAGGAGATCGGATGAGCCCGCCACTGGATCTCGCCGTGCTGCTGCGTAGCCCGGTCAACTTCATCGCGCTCGGGGCCGGCACCGGACTGTCGCCCCGGGCGCCCGGCACGGTCGGCACGCTGCTGGGCATCCCGCTGCTGCTGGTCATGCCGGCATCGCTGCCCGCCTACCTGCTGGTGCTGGTGGTGCTGTTCGCGCTCGGGGTGTACGTGTGCGGTGCCTGCGCGAAGGACATCGGTGTGCACGATCACGGCGGCATCGTCTGGGACGAGGTGGTCGGCTACCTGGTGACGATGATCATGGTGCCGCGCACGCTGGGCTGGATCGTGGCGGGCTTCCTGCTGTTCCGGCTGTTCGACATCCTCAAGCCGTGGCCGATCCGCGTGATCGACCGGCAGGTGCACGGCGGCTTCGGCATCATGGCCGACGACGTGCTCGCGGCGGTGTTCGCCGCGGTGCTGCTGCAGCTCGCGCTGCGCCTGCTCGGCTGACGAGTCGGCCGGTGGGTCGGCCGACGGGCCGGATCGCGCGGCGTGCCGCCATCGATCGTTGCGCGGCAGCCTATCGATCGTTGCGCGTTCGGGCACATGTTGATATTCTCGATCGGCTATGGCGAAGCCTCTCCCCAAGCGGTTCGATCCGGATCAGATGGCCCGGGACGGTGCCCGTCACGAGACATCGATGTCGTTGTCCGCGTTCGAGCGTCTGGCCACCCTGCTGCAGGGTACCGACGGCGAGGTGCGCATCACGTCCGGGTTCACGCGGCGCAAGGATCACATCGTGATCGGCGGGCGGCTGTCCACCACGTTCGCGTTGCAGTGCCAGCGGTGCCTGACACCGATGACGCTCGACATCGACGAACCCTACGAGCTGACGTTCGTGCCGGACGAGCAGGCGGCCGAGGCCTTGCCGGCATCCCTCGATCCCGTGGTGCTCGACGAGACCGGCTACATCGAGACGCGTGCCCTGTTCGAGGATGAACTGATCCTGCACGTGCCGCTGATCGCCCGCCATGCCGACATCGCCGACTGCGCGCCGCTTCCCGCCAACGTGGCGGTGGGGCTGCCGGCCGAGGGCGACGACGGCGAGCAGGTACGTCGCAACCCGTTCGACGCCCTGCGCCATCTCGATCTTCACTGAACCTGCCGGCGGCCCGTTCGCCGGCGTCCACGCCCGTCACCCGTCTCAACCCGATCAGGACCGTTTCTCATGGCCGTACAGAAAAGCCGCAAGACCCCGTCGCGCCGTGGCATGCGCCGCTCGCACGATGCCCTCGGCGCGCCGACGCTCTCCACCGATCCCACCACCGGCGAGCTGCACCGCCGCCACCACGTCACCGCCGACGGTTTCTACCGTGGCAAGCAGGTGGTCGCCGAGCAGGTGCAGGACGAGGACGACGACGAGTAGGACCGCCTGCGGCGACGCCGGTAGCGATCGTGCGAGGTGACGGTCCGGTCCTGTCCATCGACGCGATGGGCGGTGACGGCGGGGTGGCGGTGACCGTGGAGGCGGCCCGGCGCTTCCTCGCCCGCCATGCCGGTGTCAGGCTGCTGCTGTTCGGCGACATCGGCGCGATGCAGCAGGCGATCGGTACACGGGCCTTGCCGGAGGACCGGGTCGAGCTGTGCCCGGCGGAGCAGGTGGTGACCATGGAGGACACCGCCGCCACCGCCCTGCGTAACAAGAAGCGTTCCTCGATGCGGCTGGCGATCGATGCGGTCAAGGACGGACGGGCCGAGGCCTGTGTCAGCGCCGGCAACACCGGTGCACTGATGGCCACCTCGAAGTTCGTGCTCAAGACCGTTCCCGGCATCGACCGTCCGGCGATCGCGGGGGTCATACCGGCGGTGGGCGGGCACACCATGATGCTCGACCTGGGTGCCAACGTGGACAGCTCCGCGGAGCAGCTCTACCAGTTCGCCACCATGGGCTCGATCCTGGCCCAGGCCATCGACGGACCGGCGCGCCCGGAAGGCTGGCGCCCGCGCGTGGCGCTGCTGAACATCGGCGCCGAGGACACCAAGGGCAACGAGCAGGTCAAGCGCGCCGTGCCGCTGCTGCAGGGGTCCTCCCTCAACTACACGGGCTTCGCCGAAGGCAACGAGATCTTCACCGACCGGGTCGACGTGGTGGTGTGCGACGGGTTCGTCGGCAACGTGTCGCTCAAGACCAGCGAGGGCGTGGCGCGCATGGTGTCGCACTACCTGCGCGAGGAGTTCACCAGGAGCGTGTGGAACCGGCTGGTCGCCCTGGTGGCCCGGCCGATCCTGATGTCGTTCCGCAGCCGCATCGATCCGCGCCAGTACAACGGGGCGAGCCTGCTGGGGTTGCGCGGCGTGGTGGTCAAGAGCCATGGCGGCGCGGACGCGGTCGCCTTCGCCAACGCGATCCGCATCGCGCAGCTGGCGGCCGCCAACCGTGTCCCGGACACCATCGCGCGCCAGCTCGACGCGACCCTGGACGCCGCCTGACCGTGCCGATGCGCTGAGCCGATGCCCTTCTCACGCATCGTCGGCACCGGCGGCTACCTGCCCGAGCGCATCGTCGGCAACGACGAGCTGGCGCGCACGCTCGACACCTCGGATGCCTGGATCCGCGAGCGGACCGGCATTCGCCAGCGCCACATCGCCGCCGAGGGCGAGAACACCGTCGACCTGGCCGAAGCGGCGGCGCGCCGTGCGCTCGACATGGCCGGCATCGGTGCCGCCGACATCGACCTGATCATCGTCGCCACCACCACTCCCGATCGCGTCTTCCCCAGCACGGCCTGCCTGCTGCAGGCGCGACTGGGCGCGGCCGGCGGACCGGCGTTCGACATCCAGGCGGTGTGCACCGGCTTCGTGTACGCGCTGAGCGTGGCCGACCAGTTCGTGCGCCAGGGCACCGCGCGCACCGCGCTGGTGGTCGGTGCGGAGACCTTCAGCCGGATACTGGACTGGACCGACCGCGACACCTGCGTGCTGTTCGGCGACGGGGCGGGGGCCGTGGTGCTGCGCGCCGACGAGACGCCCGGCATCCGTTCCACGCACCTGCACGCGGACGGCCGGCAGGCGGAGCTGCTGCACGTGCCGCACGGCGTGTCCGATCGGCTGTCGGACGTGGTCGGTGGCTCGGCGTACGTGCAGATGGCCGGGCGCGAGGTGTTTCGCCATGCGGTGGCGCGCATGGGCGAAGTGGTCGAGGAGACGCTGGAGGCCAACGGCCTGCAACGCCACGACATCGACTGGCTGGTGCCGCACCAGGCCAATATCCGCATCATCGCCGCCACCGCGAGAAAGCTCGGCATGCCCATGGAGCGGGTCGTGCAGACCGTGGCCGAACACGGCAACACCTCGGCGGCCTCGGTGCCGCTGGCCCTGGACACCGCGGTGCGCCGTGGCGACGTGAAGCGCGGCGAGCTGCTGCTGCTCGAGGCGTTCGGTGGCGGGTTCACCTGGGGTGGAGCGCTGGTGGAGTGGACCGGGTGACGTCCGGGCCCGACGGACCCGCCGACGGGCTGTCGGTGCTGGTGGTGGACGATCACGTGCTGGTGCGGGCCGGCATGCGCCGCCTGCTGGAGGAGGATGCGGCGATCGGGCGGGTGGACGAGGCGAGCTCCGGCGAGGAGGCGCTGGACATCGCCGCCACCGGCCGGCACGACCTGGTGCTGATGGACATCTCGCTGCCCGGCATGAACGGCCTGGAGGCCGCGGAACGGTTGCTCAGGCGCGATTCGGCCGCGCGCATCGTCATGGTCACCGGTCGGCTCGAGGCGGGGCCGATCCGTGCCTTGCTCAACGCCGGCGTGCGCGGCTACCTGACCAAGGGGTCCAGCAGCGAGGAGATGAGCAGCGCGATCCGCTGCGTCATGAACGGCGAGCGCTACCTGTCGCAGGACATCGCCCGGTTGATGGCGATGGACACGCTGGACGGCGGCAAGGCGGTCAGTCCGTTCGAGCGGCTCACCGCACGCGAGCAGGAGATCGTGCACATGCTGCTGCGCGGGCAGCGCAACCGGCAGATCTCGGCCACGCTGCACATCAGCGAGAAGACCGTCAGCACGCACCGCGTGCGCGCGTTCGACAAACTCGGCATCGGTACCACGGCCGAACTGGTACGGCTCGCCATGCGCTTCGGGCTGTGGCACGACGACTGATCTTCGCAACGCTTCCGGCATGAAAACGCGTACCGACGCCGACTTCGACATCGAGTCCTTCATGCGGACCGTGACCGAGCGCCCGGGGGTCTACCGGATGGTCGACGCGCGCGACGAGGTCATCTACGTCGGCAAGGCGGCCAACCTGAAGAGCCGGCTGGGAAGCTATTTCCAGAACCGGCTGGACAACCGCAAGACGCAGGCGCTGGTGTCGCACATCGCCGATGTGAGGATCACGGTGACCGCCAGTGCCGCCGAGGCGCTGCTGCTGGAGCACAACCTGATCAAGGAGCACCGGCCGCGCTACAACGTGGTGCTGCGCGACGACAAGAGCTACCCGTACATCTTCATCTCCACCGGCGACGAGTACCCCAGGCTCGCATACCAGCGCGGTGCGCGCCGGGTCAAGGGCAAGTACATCGGCCCCTACCCGAGTGCGGGGGCGGTGAAGAAGTCGCTGCGGCTGGTGCAGAAGCTGTTCAAGGTCCGCCAGTGCGACGACAGCTACTTCCGCAACCGTTCCAGGCCCTGCCTGCAGCATCAGATCCAGCGCTGCACCGCGCCCTGCGTGGGCCGGATCTCCCCGGAGGAGTACGCCGAGGACGTGCGCATGACGCTCGGCGTGCTGGAGGGCAAGAGCGCCGAGGTGGTCGCCGACCTGGGCCAGCGCATGGAGCTGGCCTCGCAGGCGTTGCAGTTCGAGCGTGCCGCCACGCTGCGCGACCAGATCGGCGCGCTGAAGGCGGTCAGCGACCTGTCCGCGGGCATGAGCGAGGACGACAACGCCGACTACGTCGCCGCCCTCACCCGGGGCGGGCAGAGTGCCGTGCAGGTGTTCTTCGTGCGCAACGGGGTCAACCTGGGCAACAAGGCCTTCCACCCGGCCACACCGGCCGGCAGCACCAGTGCGGAGATACTCGATGCCTTCGTGGCGCAGTACTACCTGGAGCATGAACTGCCGCCCAGGATCGTGCTCTCGGAGCCGATCGAGAACGCCGAGCTGCTGGCCGGCGTGTTCCGCGACAAGGCGGGTTCGGCGGTCGACCTGGTGCACCGGGTGCGCGGCGAGCGTGCGAAGCTTCAGGCGCTGACCCTGACCAACGCCGAGATCGCGCTGGCCACGCGCCTGGCCTCGCGCTCGGGCATGGCGGCGCGCCTGGACGCGTTGCGCGAGCTGATGGGGCTGGAGGAGCCGCCCTCGCGCATGGAGTGCTTCGACATCAGCCACACCATGGGCGAGGCCACGGTCGCCTCGTGCGTGGTGTTCGATGCGGAAGGGGCGCGGCGCAGCGACTACCGGCGGTTCAACATCGAGGGCATCACCGGCGGCGACGACTACGCCGCCATGCGCCAGGCCCTGACCCGTCGCTACACCCGGGCGTTGAAGGAGCACCGCGATCTGCCGCAGATCCTGTTCATCGACGGCGGTCACGGCCAGATCGGGGTTGCGTTGCAGGTCATGGGCGAGCTGGGCATCGACGGCGTGGAGGTGGTGGGCGTGTCCAAGGGGGCGGACCGCCGGCCCGGCGACGAGACGCTGGTGCTCACGCGGGACGAGCACATCGTCGGTACCCGCCAGCTGACCTCGGACTCGGCGGCCCTGCTGCTGATCCAGCAGATTCGTGACGAGGCGCACCGCTTCGCGATCACCGGGCACCGCGGCCGGCGCGCCAAGCAGCGCAACATCTCCTCGCTGGAGGAGATCAAGGGGCTGGGGCCGAAGCGGCGCAAGCTGCTGCTCACCCACTTCGGCGGCCTGCAGCGCCTGCAGAAGGCCGGGCGGGAGGATATCCGCAACGTGCCCGGGTTCAGCGATGAGCTGGCGGGCAGGGTGTACGATCAACTGCATCCGAATCGCGTGATCGACGGCTGAACCGGAGCCGTGCCGGTACGGCGGCGCGACGCACGGGGCCAGGCGTGGCCCCACCAACGCCGACCAGGCTGGGCAGCCAGACCCCGTGAAGCAGGCTCCGTGAAGCAGATCCCGTGAAGCAGACCCCGTGAAGCAGAAGATCCCGACGTGGTTGACCGTCATGCGCATCGCGCTGCTGCCGGTCATCGTGATGGTGTTCTACATCGACGCGATCTGGGCGCGTCCGCTGTCCTGCCTGCTGTTCACCATCGCCGGCATCACCGACTGGCTCGACGGCTACCTGGCACGCAAGTGGAAGACCGAAAGCCGCTTCGGCGCCTTTCTCGACCCGGTGGCCGACAAGCTGCTGGTGGCCACGGTGCTGATCCTGATCGTGGAGTTCGACGCCACGCCGTGGCTGACCATCCCGGCGATCATCATCATCGGCCGCGAGATCACCATCAGCGCGCTGCGCGAGTGGATGGCCGAGATGGGCGAGCGCAGCAAGGTCAAGGTCGGCGGGTTGGGCAAGCTCAAGACCGGGGTGCAGATGACCGCGCTGGGCATGCTGCTGTTCCATCTCGACTTCCTCGGGCTGCCGATCTACCGGATGGGCATCATCGGCCTGTACATCGCCACGTTGCTCACCGTCTGGTCGATGTGGGGGTACCTCAAGGCGGCGTTCATCGACACCGCCCCGGACGCGCGTCGCGACGGTTGACCCGGAACGGGAAGGGATCGTGGAAAACTGCCCGAATCCACATCCGGTCGGTTGACATGAACGAAGCCGGGCAGCATAATCTCCCTGGTCGGTGCGGGAATAGCTCAGTTGGTAGAGCGCAACCTTGCCAAGGTTGAGGTCGCCAGTTCGAACCTGGTTTCCCGCTCCACGTTTTCGACCCTCCGGTTTTCTACCCTTTGCACGTGACGTTCCCGTGCGGGTCGGCAAGGGCCGGTCAGGAAGAACTGATCGAAGAGGGCTGATCGAAGAGGGCTGGTCGAAGAGGGCTGGTCGAAGAGGGCTGGTCGAAGAGGGCTGGTCGAAGAGGGCTGGTCGAAGA
>Ga0209831_1003297_pt1 | contig 13456 bp, 10 predicted proteins | sample Maine_Asex4_meta_FD_187451 | JGI IMG/M metagenome (GOLD analysis project Ga0209831, IMG submission 187451) | Marine algal microbial communities from Maine, USA - Maine_Asex4_metaG (SPAdes) (version 2) | ecosystem: Host-associated > Algae > Red algae > Unclassified | place: Maine, USA | collected...
TCACCAAGACCGATGGTGACGCACGCGGCGGGGCGGCCCTGTCGGTGCGGGTGGTGACCGGCAAGCCGATCAAGTTCATCGGCTCGGGCGAGAAGGCGGACGCGCTGGAGATCTTCCACCCCGACCGCATCGCCTCGCGCATCCTGGGCATGGGGGACGTGGTCTCGCTGGTGGAGGAGGTCACCCAGAAGGTCGATCAGGACAAGGCCGAGAAGTTCGCCCGCAAGATGCAGAAGGGCCGTGCGTTCGACCTGGAGGACCTGAAGGAGCAGCTGGAGCAGATGGCCAACATGGGCGGCATGGCGGCGATGATGGACAAGCTGCCCGGCATGGCCAACGTGCCCGAAGCCGCCAAGGCGCAGGTCAACGACCGCCAGTTCGTGCACATGATCGCGCTGGTCAACTCGATGACCCCTCAGGAGAGGCGCTTCCCGGCGATCCTGAAGGGCTCCCGCAAGAAGCGCATCGCCGCCGGCGCCGGCCTGCAGGTGCAGGACATCAACAAGCTGCTGAAGCAGCACCAGCAAATGAGCCGCATGATGAAGAAGATGAAGGGCGGCGGCATGAAGAAGATGATGCGCGCCATGCAGGGGCGCCTGCCGCCGGGCATGGGCGGTGGTGGCATGGGCGGGCCGGGCGGCATGCCCGGCATGTAGGGCCATGCGGGGGCCTATGGGGCGGATCATGTGGGGCGGATCACGCCCTCGTCGGCCAGCCCCCCCGGCGCGCAGCCATTGCGTGACGAGACGTCAATCGCTGGCCGGAAACCTTGCGAGCCCCTCCACGGACCGCTGGTTCGAGCCGGCTCTCGATATCTGTCCGGCAACCCAGACCGAGTCTTCGGAGGCCGCGACACCCCACACGCCGAAGCTGCCCGAGATCCTCCATGCCTGCTCGGGCAGGAAGCTCGGGTCATCGATGCGGAAGCTGTGGAACTTGTACGGCACGAGGACCCTGGGCTCGATGCTCTCGACCGCCTGCGGCGGGATCGGATCCGACTCGGAGCCGAAGAACTCGCCGTGATGCCCGACGTACACGTGATCGCCCAGGATCTGGAGGAACTGCACGTCGCCCCCGCCGTCGTATTGCTTCAGCCGATCGCCTCCCGTCGAGTGAAAGGTCAGGTGGTTCACCCCTCCCCAGGCGACGATGACGTAGAACTCGGTGACCGCGATATCGTGCGCCGTCACAACCTTCATGCCGTCCAGGACCTCCGGCACGAACCGCTCCTCCAGGACCGTTCCGACCTCCGCGCTGAGCGAGAGCAGGGATATCTTCTGATTCCGCGACGTCGTCGGTACGGAAACGCCATCGATGCGCCCGAAGGTGCCGCCGACATAGACCGTGGCTCCGGAAGGGGAGACCGCCACGGACTGCACGGGGGCCGACCTGCCGGCCGAGCTCCCGAGTGTCACCTCCGGACGCCACGAGGGGTCGAGCTCCCCGTCGAGGGACAGCCGCGCGATGTTGGACCGGGGTTGATCGCCGACCGCGGAGAAGTCGCCCCCGATGTAGACGTGCGTGCCGGTCACGGCGACGTCGAACACCCGCCCCCCGCTGTCGCCACCACCGCTCACGCTGACCGCCAGGTCGAGCGCACCGGTCGCGGCGTCCAGGACGAGCAGCCCGAAATCGCCCCCCACGTACACCTGTCCACCATCCGGTGACAGCACGAGCGATCGGACCACGCTGTCCACCCGAGGCGGTACCTGGAACGTCGATACCGGCTGGCCGGACACCGCGTCGAGGGCCGCCAGGAAAGGCCGGCTCGTCACCGGGCCGTCGCGACTCGGCTTGATACCGTCGAAGTCGCCGCCCACCAGTAGGACATCGCCGACACGTAGCAGGGCCTGGCCCCAGGCGTCCGTGTCGGCGCCCGCGTCGTAGTCGAGGGTGCGAGCCGGACCCTCCAGCATCCAGGTCGACGCGTCGACCTCTTGCGAGAAGAATCCTGCCCGGGGAACGTCGTCATCTTGCGAGAGAGATCCTGCCGGGGGAACGTCGTCGTCTTGCGAGAGAGATCCTGCCGGGGGAACGTCGTCGTCGCGCGATGAGCCGCCACAGCCGATCAGGGTCAGTGCGAGAAGGAGCAAGGGGAATGAAGCGGGTGAACGGGTCATGGACACTCTTGAGGGAAGTGGACGGGTCTGCAGGTTGGACAAGCGCAAGGATCGAGGTCTGGTCGCCTTGCCCTCGAAGAAACGCGCTCCGGTGTCTCAGCTCTCAGCCGAGGCGTCGACCAGCCAGCAGCGCGCGTACGGCCCCAGCTCCACGTGATCGTCGACGACCGGAAGGAGCGATCCGCCCAGTCGGTCCAGGGGGCGGTGCACGCCCTCGTCGGCCAGCACCCCGGCGCGCAGCCACTGCGTGCCGGCGGTGAAGTTGTAGACCCCGATCAGCGTGCCCAGCGGATGGCGGTGCGCGATCGTGAACAGGCGCGGGTGGCCGGTGCGCAGCACGTCGGTGTCGTAGCGTGCGTTCAGCTGCGGCGTGGTGCGACGTGCAGTGACGATCTGCAGCAATCCATCGAACAACCGTCCCTCCACGCTCGACGGATCGTGGCGACGCTGCGCGGCCGCACGGTCCATCATCGGCCGGTGCATCCAGCGGCTGTCGCCGGCATGGGCCGGATCCTCCTGCCAGTGCGCATCGTTGGGCAGGCCGATCTCGTCGCCCATGTACAGCAGCGGCAGGCCACCGAACCCGCAGATCAGCGCGTTGCCCAGCAGCATGCGTTCGATGGCGAGATCGATCGCCGCCTCGTCACCGCGCTCGCGCGCCGCCTGCAGTCCCGCCAGTGCCGCGAAGCTGCCGTTGATGCGTCGGTCGTTGGTATCGGGGTTGTATTGAAACACACCGCCCAGCGCATCGCTGCCCGGGAACAGCCCGGCGTACCAGTCGGACAGGAACACGCGGTGCGCCTGACCGTTCAGCCCGACCGCTGTCGCATCGTCGTCGGCGATCGCCCAGCCGATGTCGTCGTGGCAACGGATGTAGGTGCCCCAGGCGATCGAGTCGGGGGTGCGCGGGAACTCGGCCAGCGCGTGGGTCATCAGCGTGGTGTCGCCGCTGGCCAGACTGCTCCAGTACTGCACCATCAGCGAGTTGTGGTAGGCGATGTTGGCCACCTTGCCGTGCCGCTTGCCCACGCCGAAGTAGCGGATCAGGTCATCGGGCGAGACGATGGCCTCGGCCTTGTGCGCCACCGCCGGGGTGGCGATCGCCGAGCAGGCGCGCAGGGCCTGCAGCAGGTCGTACACCTCCTCCTGGTTCTGCGAGTCGGTGCCCATGCGCTTCCACATGAACGCCACTGCGTCCAGCCGGAACACCTCCACGCCCAGGTTGGCCAGCGTCATCATCACCTGCACGATCTCCAGGAACACCTCCGGGTTGGACCAGTTCAGATCCCACTGGTAGCGGTTGAACGTGGTCCATACCCAGTGCCCGGAGGTCTCGTCGAAGGTGAAGTTGCCGGGCGCGAAGTCGGGAAACACCTCGGGCAGGGTCGCCTCGTAGGCATCCGGCAGCGTGCGGTCGGGGAAGAAGTGGAAGTAGTCGCGGTAGCGCGCATCCCCGGCACTGGCGGCCAGCGCCCAGGGGTGCTCCTGCGCGCAGTGGTTGAGCACCAGGTCCACGCACAGCGCGATGCCGCGCGAGCGCAACGCATCGCACAGGGCCACCAGGTCCTCGGTGGTGCCCAGGGCCGGGTCCACGCCGGTGTAGTCCACGATCGCGTAGCCACCGTCGTTCTCGCCGGCGCGCGCGTGCATGAGCTTCATCAGGTGCAGGTAGCCCACGCCCAGCTCGTCCAGGTAGTCCAGCTGCTCGGTGACGCCGGTCAGGTCCGGGCCGAAGCGCTCGACGTAGGCGACGTAGCCCAGCATCGACTCCTTCTGGAACCAGCCGGGCGACAGGTCGCGTTCGATGTCGAGCAGGCGCAACGGCTCGGGCCGCGCGACGTGCGCCTCGGCCAGCCGGACGATCACGCGCTGCAGCACGGCGTCGAAGTCGGCGCGCGTGCCGTACACCGCCTGCAACGCCTCGTACAGCTGATCGAAGCGGTGCGCCAGGCGCAGCGTGAACAGGTCCCGGTCGCGCACCGCCAGCGGTTCGAGCAGGGGGTGCAGGCCGGCGGCGGCGCGCTCGAACGCGATCGTGTGGACGAGGCCGTTCGGTGGTCGGTGCGGGCTGGCGATGAGGGTGGCTTCCGGGCGAGGTGTCGGCTTGCGGATCGGTGCGCGGCGGTCCGACGATCGTCGGACCGGTGCATCAATCCTGACATGGTGGCCGATCGGTTCGGCTTATGCTGGATTGCCGGTCCCGGATCGATCCGTCCGGATCGATCTTAACGGTTGAATCCTCCCGCCACCGAGCACCGTCACCATGGCCCTTCACGAGATCCCGACCGAACCGCTGCGCGGCTGGGTGGGGCGCCTGTTCGAGGCGCTGGGCAGCGAGACGCGCGAGGCCGGCCTGGTGGCCGATCACCTGGTGGAGTCCAACCTGGCCGGACACGATTCGCACGGGGTGAGCATGATCCCGACCTATCTCGATGCGTTCGAGTGCGGTTTCCTGCAGCTGAATCGGGAAGTCGAGCCGGTGCTGGACAGCGGCGCGATGCTGATCCTGGACGGGCGGCGCGGGCTGGGCCAGTCGGTGGCGTTCCAGGCGACGGCGCTGGGCATCGAGCGGGCGCGCTCGCACGGCATCGCGCTGCTGGGCCTGCGCAACGCGCACCACATTGGCCGCATCGGCCACTGGGCCGAACAGGCGATGGCGGCCGGGCTGGTGTCGATCCATTTCACCAACGCGATGTACCGCACACCGATCGTGGCGCCGCACGGAGGGGCCGAGGCGCGCTTTCTCACCAACCCGTTCACGGTCGGCATCCCCCGCCGTGACGGCGAGCCGATCCTGCTGGATTTCGCCACCAGCGCCATCGCGCACGGCAAGGCACGCGTCGCGCTCAACGCCGGGCTGCCGGTGCCGCCGGGCACCGTGATCGATGCCGACGGGCAACCCACCACCGATCCGCAGGCGGTGTTCGGCGAACCGCTCGGTGCCCTGCGCACCTTCGCCGGCCACAAGGGCCATGCGCTGGCGATGGTGTGCGAGCTGCTCGGCGCGGCCATGATCGGTGGCGTGACCGGGCACCCCGACAACCTGCCCGACGGCCCGGGGGTGATCAACAACATGATGACGCTGCTGTTCGACCCGGCGCGGCTGGGCGGCGGCACGCAGGCAAGCTTCGAGCACGAGGCCTCGGCCTTCATCGACTGGGTGCGCTCGGCCAGGCGCGACGAGGTGGGCGAGGCGCTCGGCGGCATCCTGATGCCGGGGGATACCGAACGGCGCAGCCGTGCCGAACGGGCCGAGTGCCTGCCGCTGGACGACGGCACGCTGGCCGCGTTGGCCGAGGCGGCGGTGCGCGTGACGGCACGAGGGGATGTCGTGGTACCCGATCCACGGACCTTGGTCGGCTCACAGGGTTGACGGCGTGACGAGCCCGGAGGGGATGCCGGCTCGTATCGCGGTCCCAGGCAAAGCGCCTGATACGGCGCTTCGAGAAAGTCGAGGTGGTGATCCGGCGTCAGGGCCTGTCCGACTCCACGGCTCGAGCGCGCCCGGCCGAAGCATCATCCGGACGGTGCTTGGCGTGCGGTTCGACAGTTGCCGTGACGATGTGTGGCGACACCTGCGCTTGCGTCCCGAGCGGCCGATCCTCCGCGAACAGCACCCGCTCGGCCGCCCCGTCCAGATCGTCGTACTGCTCGTGGCGCAGCGACCACAGGAACGCGCCCAGCGCGATCAGCGCCAGCGCGAGCGAGATCGGCACCAGGAACAGGTAGTCGCTCATGCGGTGCGGTGCTCCGGGGCGAGCAGCGTGCGGTCCGGACGGGTGTCGCACGGCGCGCCGGTCGGCACCGGGACACGCGTCAGTCGCAACGCGTTGAGGATCACCAGCACCGAGGACAGCGACATGGACAGGGCCGCGATCAGCGGCGTGACCAGGCCCGCCATCGCCAGCGGCATCGCGCACAGGTTGTAGAGCAGGGCGAGCGTCATGTTCTGGCGTACCAGCCGGTGCGCGGCGCGGGCGATCGTGATCGATCCGGGCGCGCCGAGCAGCCGATCCTGCAGCAGCAGCACATCCGCGGCACACCGCCCGACCTCGGTCGCCGAGCCCGGTGCCATCGACACGCTGGCCGCCGCCAGGGCCGGCGAGTCGTTCACGCCGTCGCCGACCATCAGCACCGTGCGCCCGTCGGCCTGCAGCGCCTGCACGCGGGCGAGCTTGTCGCCCGGCAGGGCGGTGGCCCGCCAGCGCGTGATGCCGAGCCGGGAGGCGAGCAGCGCGACCGGTCCGGGCGCATCGCCGGACAGCAGTTCGATGTCCAGGCGCTGGCCGCGCAGCGCCTCCAGGGCAGGTCGGGCATCCGGTCGGGGCGTGTCGTGGAAGGTGAAGGTCGCGATCGCACGGCCGTCGATCGAGAGGACGGCGCGGGTGGCGTCCTCGTCGATCGTGTCCCCGTCGGGTGCCGCGCCTGCGCGCGTGCCGGACGTGCCCGGGACCGTGTTCGGGGGCGCGTCCACGTCCCCCTCCACGTCCCCCTCCACGTCCCCCTCCACGGCCCAGTCCGGACGACCCAGCCGACAGACCCGTCCTTCGCAGCGTGCCTCGAGACCGAGACCTGCGTGTTCGGTCGCGCCCTCGATCCCGATCGATGCCGGCGACCCCGCCCGCTCGCCGCCCATCAACGCCCGGGCGTGCGGGTGGACGGAGACGCGTGCCAACGCGCGGGCCAGCGCCAGCGCCCGATCCGGTGTGCATCCGGTGTCAGCGGTGCGCTGCTCCCAGCCGGGCCGACCGGTCGTCAGGGTGCCGGTCTTGTCGAATACCACCGTGTCGACGCCTGCCAGCCGCTCCAGCGCTCCGCCGTCCCTGACCACCACGCCGATCTCCATCAGCCGCCGCGCCGCGATCACCTGCACCACCGGCACGGCCAGCCCGAGCGCGCACGGGCAGGTGATGATCAGCACGGCCACCGCGACGCTGACCGCGTGGTGCACATCCCCGCTCGACGCCCACCAGCCGATGAACGTCAGCAGGGCGGCCAGGTGCACCACCGGGGCGTACAGGGTGGCGGCGCGATCGGCGATGCGGCGGTAGCGCCCGCGCTCGCCCTGCGCCTGCTGCATCATCAGGCGGATGCGGGCGAGGAAGGAGTCGCAGGCCTCGGCCGTCACGCACAGCACCAGCGGGGCGACCAGGTTCAGGGTGCCGGCCTGCAGTTCGGCCCCGGGGGCGACGTCCACCGGCACGCTCTCGCCGGTCACCAGCGAGCGATCGACGGTGGAGCGACCGTCCTCCACCGTCGCATCGACCGGTACCCGCGCCCCGATGTCGAGCCGCACCCGGTCGCCGATGCGCAACGCCTCCAGCGTCACCGACCGCTGCCCGCCGGTCGGGTCGATCACCTGCGCACTGTCCGGTTCGAACCGCGACACGGCCTCCGAGGCGTCGCGTGCCCGATCGCGCATGCGCTGGTCCAGGGTGCGGCCGATCAGCAGGAAGAACACCAGCATCAGGGCGGCGTCGAAGTACACCGCCTCGCCCCGCACCAGCGTGTCGTGCACGCTCATCAGTGCGGTGACCAGGATGCCGATCGAGATCGGCACGTCCATGTTCACGTGGCCGTGCCGCAGCGCCTGCCAGGCGGGCGCGAAGAACAGGCGTCCGGCGTAGGCCAGGGCGGGCAGGGCGATCAGGGCCGACAGGACGTGGAACAGGGCACGGGTCGTGGCGTCGGCTCCCGACCAGACGCCGATCGACAGCATCATCACGTTGCCGGCGGCGAAGCCCGCCACGGCCAGTGCCTTGATGTGTCGTGACAGCTCCGCGTTGCCGTGCGCGCCACCGGCCGAGGTCGGGCCCGGCAGGCAGGCCTCGAATCCGTGTGCCGCGAGCGTGTCGATCAGCAGCGCGGCATCGCCGTCCGACCGCCAGGTCACGCGCACCCGCCGGGTGGTCAGGTTGGCGCGTGCCCGTACCACGCCCGGCAGCGCGCCCAGGCTGTCCTCGATCGTGCGGATGCAGCCGCCGCAGCGCAGCGCCGGCACGCTCAGTTCCACGCAGCGGCGTCCGGTTCCGGGTCGCCGGACTCAGCTCGTCGCGGCATCGTCGGGGATGGCAGGCGTCAGGATCGCCGAGCCCGGCTCACCGCGCAGGGCGACGTAGGCGTGCCAGGTCGCGTGACCGAGCACCGGGAAGATCACCAGCAATCCGAGCAGGCCGCTCAGCACGCACAGCGCGAACCCGGCCAGCACGATGCCCCCCCAGGCGAGCATCACCGGCAGGTTGTTCCAGCTCAGCGCCATGCTGGCGCCCATCGCCGAGAACGCATCGGTGCGCTCGTTCAGCAGCATCGGGATCGACAGCGCGCTGACGCCGAACGCGAGGGCGGCGAACTGCGCGCCGAACACGCTGCCCGCCACCAGCAGGCCCCAGCCGTTCAGGGTCGTGAACAGCTCGCCGAGGATGCCGCCCACTCCCGGAAAGGGGTGCATGCCGAAGAACAGCGCGTACAGCAGGACCGCGGCGCGCACCCACAGCAGCACCAGCAGCACCAGCAGCACGCCGACGAACAGTACCTGGCCGTGCGAGCGCACGTTCGCGAACAGCATCGAGCGGATGCTGACCGGTTCTGCGGCAGCGATGCGCCGGCTCTTCTCGTACAGGCCGATAGCCAGTGTGGGCCCCATGACCATGAAGCCCGCCAGCGCCGGAAACAGCGCGTAGTCCGCGCGCAGCCACAGCAGCCCGACCACGATCACCAGCGAGATCGCCATGACCACCAGCCCGTAGAACAGGCTCGCGTCGGGGCGCACGCGACGCATATCGTCCCAGCCGGCCCGCAACCAGACCAGGGCTTCGCCGGGGGGCAGGCCCCGGTTCAGGGGGACGGCGCGACGGATCGGCGGTACGGGTCGGGGCAAGGCCATGTCAGCGGCGTCCGCGGTGCGTGTCGATCGGGAGGGAGAAGGGGAGCGGGTTCAGCACCAGGAGCGTGCGGCCCGGTGCTCGCCGGGCGATGCCGCACCGCCGGTGAGGTGCGGTACGCAGTCGGGCTGGGTGTCCACGGCCAGCCGTATGAACCGCACGTTGACCCACACGAAGCCGCCCAGCAGCACGGTGACGCCGAGCGCCACCCAGAGTCGGGTGCGCAACGTTCAACGCGGCCCGTCTTGGCGGGCGGGTGCCGCGTCGGCACCGGCATCTGCACCGGCATCTGCATCGGCATCTGCACCGGCATCTGCACCGGCATCTGCACCGGCATCTGCATCGGCATCGACATCGACATCGGCATCGGACAGCGACAGCACGTGCAATGTCAGGATCTTGCGCTCGGCCAGGTCCAGGCGCGATTCCCAAGCCGGCATCCAGCCACCGCGCCCCTGCCGGATCGTGGTGTGCAGCGCCTGCGCGTCGCTGCCGTACAGCCAGACCTCGTCGCTCAGGTTCGGGGCGCCGAGCAGGGTGTTGCCCTTCATGTCCCCGCCATGGCAGGCGGCACACTGCGCGGCGTACACCCGCTCGCCGGCATTCACCTCCAGCAGTTCGTCGGCGCGTGCGCCCGAGCCGACGGTGTCGTCGAAGCGCGAGCGCAGGTACAGCACCACCTGATCGATCTGCTGGCCGTCCAGCATGGCCGGGGCACCGAACGCGGGCATCCGCGCCACGCGCGAGTCGGGGTGCTCCGCGTTGATGCCGACCTGCAGCGTGTGCAGGATGTCGTCCGGATCGTCTCCCCACAGCCAGGCCTGGTCCGACAGGCGCGGGAAGTGGAGCCCGCCCTCGCCCTCGCTGCCGTGGCACATCGAGCAGTTGTCGCGGTACAGGGCGGGCCCGCTATCGCGCACGATGCGCATCATCCCCTCGTCGTCACGGATCTCGTCGAACCCGGCCCGCTCGAAGGCGGCCTGCCATTGCCCGTCACGCACCGCCTGCGCCTCGGCCAGGTGGTGCTCGACGGTGTCGCGCTGATCGATGCCGAGCTTGCCGCGCGTGTAGTCGTCCCCCAGCGGCCAGGCCGGCATCAGGATCCAGTAGCCGAGCGCGAACAGGAAGGCCGCGCCGAGAAAGGCGAACAGCACGAGCGGTACCGGCGTGTTCAGCTCCTTGATGCCGTTCCAGTCGTGGCCGGTCGTCATGTGACCGGTGTAGCGATCGCGCTCGGGGCTACCCATGTCGGCCGGTGCTCTCGTCGCGTGCGGGCGGGTGATCGAGCACCGGACGGTCGTCGCCGTCGATGATGCTGCTGCCGGCGCGCTCGAACCCCCGCTTCGCCGACGGGCGCAAGGCGTAGACCAGCACCAGCACCGCGCCGACGATCAGGCACAGCAGGCCGAACGACTTGGCCAGCAGCACCAGGAAGGTGTGATCCGTCATCAGCGTGCCGCCGCGTCCGGTGCGCCGGGCGTGCCGGATGCGTCGGCGGAGCGCGTGGCCGCATCCGTCAACCGGCCGAGGATCTGCAGGTAGGCCACCAGGGCATCCATCTCGGTGACCGTGCCGGGATCGCCGTCGAACGTGCGCACGGTGGTGGCATCGCCGTAGCGCTCCCGAAGTGCCTCGTCCGGCAGCGTCTGACCGTCGGCGGCCGGGGCGGGGCCGGAGGGCGTCGCCTGGGCGATCGCGTCCTCGGTGGCACGCTCCACCATCGCGTCGGTGTAAGGCACCCCGACCCGCTGCATCGCCACCAGGTGCCCCGGCAGGTCGTCCACCCGCAGCGGGTTGCGCGACAGCCAGCGGTAGGCCGGCATGATCGACTCCGGCACCACGTCGCGCGGGTCGTTCAGGTGACGGGTGTGCCACACGTCCGAGTACTTGCCGCCGATGCGCGCCAGGTCCGGGCCGGTGCGCTTGGAGCCCCACAGCATCGGGTGGTCGTACTGCGACTCCACCGCCAGCGAGTAGGGGCCGTAGCGATCGACGTCGTCACGCAGCGTGCGGATCATCTGCGAGTGACAGGCGTAGCAGCCCTCGCGCATGTAGATGTGCCGCCCGGCCAGCTCCAGCGGTGTGTAGACGCGCATGTCCGGCGCCTCCTCGACCGTGTCGTCGATGGTGAACAGCGGCGCGATCTCGACGAAGCCGCCGATGCCCGACACCGTCAGGATGCCGAGCACCAGCGCCAGCGAGCGCTTCTCTATGCGGTAGTGCGTCTTGAAGATCATCGCGGTGCCCGCGGCGCGTACAGCGGCACGTCCGAGGAGGCCACGCTGCTCCCGGTATCGGCGGCCGCCCGCTCCAGGCGCGCATCGCGGATCGTCATGATCACGTTGTACAACGCGATGCAGGCACCGATCAGGTACAGCAGCCCGCCGATGCCGCGTGCCACGTAGTACGGGATCATCGCGATCATCGAGTCGAGGAACGAGTAGGTCAGCGTGCCGCTCTCGTTGTAGGTGCGCCACATCAGCCCCTGGGTGATGCCGGCATTCCACAGGCTCACCAGGTAGATGATGATGCCGAGCAGGGCGATCCAGAAATGCACCTCCACCAGCTTCCTCGAGTGCATGCCGTCGCGCTTCCACAACCAGGGGACGAGGCTGTAGAAGGCACCGAAGGTGATGAAGGCGACCCAGCCCAGCGCGCCCGAGTGCACGTGCCCGACCGTCCAGTCGGTGTAGTGCGACAGCGAGTTGACCGGGCGGATGGCCATGAACGAGCCCTCGAACGTGGACATGCCGTAGAACACCGCCGCCACCATCATGAAGCGCAGCGTGGCGTCGGTGCGCACCTTGTGCCAGGCGCCGTTCAGGGTCAGCAGCGCGTTCGCCGCCGAGCCCCACGAGGGCACCAGCAGCATGACCGAGAAGGTGACGCCGAGCGTCTGCACCCATTGCGGCAGGGCGGTGTAATGCAGGTGGTGCGAGCCTGCCCACATGTACAGGAAGGTGATGCCCCAGAAGCTGATGATCGACATCCGGTAGGAGTAGATCGGCCGGCCGGCGCACTTGGGCAGGTAGTAGTACAGCATCCCCAGAAAGCCCGCGGTGAGGAAGAAGGCCACCGCGTTGTGGCCGTACCACCACTGCGTCATCGCGTCCTGCACGCCCGAGAACGCCGAGTAGCTCTTGGCACCGGCCAGCGTCACCGGCATGGCCAGGTTGTTGACGATGTGCAGCACCGCCACCACCAGGATGAACGCCAGGTAGTACCAGTTGGCGACGTAGATGTGCGGCTCCTGGCGGCGTGCCAGCGTGCGCAGGTACAGCACCAGGTAGGTCACCCAGACGATCACCAGCCAGATGTCCGCGTACCACTCCGGCTCCGCGTATTCCTTGGACTGGGTGATGCCCATCACGTAGCCGCTGGCGGCCAGGATGCAGAACAGGTTGTAGCCGAGCAGCACGAACCACGGGCTGAACTGGCCGGGCAGGCGTGCGCGGCTGGTGCGCTGGGCGACGTGGAACGAGGTGGCGATCAGCGCGTTGCCGCCGAACCCGAAGATCACTCCCGAGGTGTGCACCGGCCGCAACCGCCCGTAGCTCAGCCAGGCGACATCGGGGCTCAGCTCCGGGAACGCCATCAGCCAGGCGATCCAGTCGCCGACCGCCATGCCGATGACGCCCCACACCAGCGCCAGCACGATGCCGACCTTGCTGGGGTCGTCGTAGTAGCTTTCCAGCCGGCTGGCCGGGGGTTCGGGTGCGTCGCGCACGGTGCGCACCAGCAGGAACAGGCCGAGCGCGAACAGGGTGATGATCACCCCGTGCGCAGCCATGGGATCGCCGCGCGCGGCGAACGCGATAACCAGGCCGAGGGCTGCGAGCGGCAGGGTGACGAGCCTGGCCCATTGCCGGTCGCGACGTGTGAGCTGTGAAAGCATGACGCCGGGTATCGGTCTACAGGACTTGTACTATTCCTCTTTCCCGGCGGGATGTAAAGCCCCGGCGGGATGTAAAGCGTCGGGGGGAGTGGCGCGCCAGCCGATGTTCTCGCTCATCGCATCGGCCTACGCCGCCCGGTCCCGTCCGATCCTCCGGGAACGTTCCGGGCCCGGCGCCGGGGCCACGGCATCCGGCGGCGAGGCCGCGACGCCCTGCGTCACCTCGCCCGCACCGCGCGCCTCGTTCAGCACCCAGTCCCGGAACGCATCGACGTTGTCCCGGTTGGTCGATTCCTCCAGGCTGATCAGGTAGTAGGCGTAGTCGAGCGGCACCTGGGTGTCGAACGGCACCACCAGGCGCCCGGCGGCGATGTCGGCCGAGGCCAGCTGGCCGATGCTCAGCACCACGCCCTGACCGGCCGCGGCCGCCTCCAGCGCCAGCGAGACGTGGCTGAAGCGCACCCCGCGCGAGGCGTCGACCCCGTCGATGCCGGCCGCCGCCAGCCAGGTGTCCCAGTCCGGCCGGCCCTCGTAGGGGGTGTCGTCGTGCAGCAGGGTGT
>Ga0209831_1003300_pt1 | contig 13450 bp, 8 predicted proteins | sample Maine_Asex4_meta_FD_187451 | JGI IMG/M metagenome (GOLD analysis project Ga0209831, IMG submission 187451) | Marine algal microbial communities from Maine, USA - Maine_Asex4_metaG (SPAdes) (version 2) | ecosystem: Host-associated > Algae > Red algae > Unclassified | place: Maine, USA | collected...
TTCAGCCGACCTACATTCAAGTAGATTTTAATCATGTGATGGTCGATAAGGATTTACACTTTAAAGGGGCTATCTTATTTATTCGAGAAGCTACTATAGAAGAATTGATACAAAAGCACTATATTCCGGAATATGGAATAAGAAGTTAATTTGGTTCTTCGACAAATTTAATGGAGCGTCCTATAAAATTGAGTGACAATGAGAAATTATCACCCAACAACGTCGCTGTTGGCAGATAATTTTCTACTGTACTGATACCCCACATCTTTTTGGGGGTGGAAATAATAGGGGCGTTAGCCCCGACACCGTCTATAGGAATGCAGTTCAAGAGTTCCCTAAAGGAGCGTAGCTTCGACACTGTCTATCAGTGTGCTCCTTTAGGAAATAGCCTAATCGTTATTCTGATAGACAGTGTCGGAGCTACGCTCCTTTAGGGAACTCCTGAACTGCATTCCTATAGACGGTGTCGGGGCTAACGCCCCTGTTATTTCCACCCTAAAAGATGCGGGGTATCAATAGACTTGTCCCCCTTTAAGAAACACCTATCTGAAATGCTATTTTCCTCTAAAAAATAACTCAATAAATAGATTATTCAGTGATTTTTTAAAGAAAACTAGCAAAAAAATAGCTATTTCATATAGGTATTTTTAAAGAAGGACAAGTCTAATAGAATTTCCTATCATCTTTCAACTTTAGCTGCTCGAAAATTAGTATTCCACTAAATTCATCGAAGAGTAAATTTTTAAATCAACAAAATGATAGTAAGCATTATTATAGGCGTGCTCCTCGCTTTTATTTGTATCTATTTAGCACAAAGATTCTTTCCTAATAAGGAGCATGCGTTTTGGAGGTTTGGACTAGTCGTAGCCGCACTTATCTATGTTGCCTTTGCCTTAATTGGTCGAAATCACACCTACTTGCCTATAGAGATTGGTGGTGTTTTATTATATGGTCTATTTGCTTTTTTGTCAAAAAAATATAGTCTCTATTGGTTAGCCATCGGCTGGCTATTTCATATCGGCTGGGATATGTTTTTACATACAGGCTCGAATACGTCTTACGTTCCATTAGGTTATCCTGAATCATGTATTGGCTTCGATATGATAATTGCTGCTTATGTTTTCTGGCTGATTTCTAAAAGGAAAAAATTAGTTCGCTAAAAGATTGTACTTGTATAGAAATTCATATTTCGCTGAAATTAGCCCTCGGCAATTTTAGCCTTAAATCGCTTTTTAGAAGGCGCAAATTGGTTGTATTTTTTTGCAAAAACCACAACCAATTTGCGCCCTCTAAAAAGAAATATTAAATATACTTTTTACCAGATGCCACTGTATGATTGAAACACAACAAGTAATAAAATTTAAAACAGCAGCCGATATAACGATAGTTGCCAATGCTTTTGGTAATCCTTCCGATACGCCAGTCCTTTTATTACATGGCGGTGGACAAACTCGACATTCTTGGAAGAAAACAGGCGAACGCATAGCAGAGAAAGGTTGGTATGTGATTGCACCTGATGCTAGAGGACATGGAGATAGTAGTTGGTCTAAACAATTAAACTATAGCTTTACGTATATCTCCCAAGATTTACTACATATCATTAATAGTCTTAAGCAAAAACCTGTATTAATAGGAGCATCTATGGGCGGCTTAACATCCATGATGGTCCTCTCTCAGTATCCAGATATAGCTAAAGCTTTAATTTTAGTGGATGTTTCTCCCAAATTAGAGAAGAAAGGGGTTGATCGTATTTTTAAATTTATGGCCGCAAATCCAGAAGGATACGAGAGTATAGAAGCCGTCCAAGCCGCTATTGCCAATTATTTGCCACATAGAAAAAATACAGGTTCCACCAATGGTTTGAAAAAATCTTTGAGGCGCTTACCTAATGGCAATTATAGCTGGCATTGGGACCCAAAGATGTTAGAAGTTTGGCAATCGCTCTCCAGTCATAGAAACCCAAGTGAATTTGATGGACTTTTTACCGAAGTTCTGACTAATCTTTCAATTCCTAATTTATTAGTGCGGGGAGGAATTAGTGATGTTGTTAGTAAAGCAACAGTAAAAGAGTTACTGGCAATTGCACCTAATTTACAATACGTAGATATAAAAGATGCAGGGCACATGATAGCAGGGGATTCTAATGATATTTTCACAAATGCTTTGTTGGATTTTTTGAGGCAAGTAAAAATGTAGACAGAATTGCTTGATGGTTAGATTGTTTGATGACTACACACAAGCCGTCAACAAACAGGCATCTAACTATCGCATCAATTGAGTACTTACTCGAAAAATTCAATAATTACGTCCACATATCTAAACCGATGAAAAAATAAATTGGTCTTTATTGAGCGTTTTTATATTTTTCGTATTTTCGCTTTTTATAATATAAAATAGGCTGAATAACGAAGGAAAAATAAAAGGAATATTTTATTTTTTAACCTTTCGTTTAATTAGTCGGGCTAAGTAGTTAGCTTGTTTGATAACTGTATGTCAACGTCTAGTGTGCAGCCATCAAACAATCTAACCATCTAACCATTTTTCCAATGTCTTATTAGCAAATATAGCTTTTACCTAGAAAAGTAGCTAGGTAAAGTTAAACAACTTAAAACATGAAGTCAGTAGTAGTAAAACAACCAGGAGGCTTAGATAATCTAGCAATTGTGGAAAAAGAAACTCCTACACCGGGTGCAGGAGAAATACTGGTCAATTGGCACGCTACCTCTTTAAATTTTCACGATTATTTGGTAGCAGTTGGCGGAATTCCTGTACCAGAAGGTCGGGTACCTATGTCAGACGGCGCAGGAGAAGTGGCGGCAGTAGGTGCGGGCGTTACACAATGGAAACCAGGAGATAAGATAATGTCTCTCTTTTTTCCGAATTGGTTGGAAGGTAAACCAGATTTGCCTAAGACGAGGTTTGTTAATGGAGAAACAGTAGATGGTTTTATAACAGAACAAAGCTGTGTTTCTGCTAATTCTGTTACGGCAATACCCAATGGATATAGCTATGCGGAGGCTGCAACCTTACCTTGTGCAGGTGCAACTGCTTGGAGGGCCTTGATGGTAGAAGGCGGCATGCAAGCAGGAGATAGTGTATTAATAGAAGGTACTGGGGGTATGTCTATGTTTGCTTTTCAATTTGCCAAAGCAGCAGGGGCAAAAATCTTTGCGACTACTTCTTCCCCTGCTAAAGCAGAGCGATTAAAAGAAATGGGTGCGACAGCAGTGGTTAATTATAAAGAAGACTCTAGATGGGGGAAAACTATTTTTAAATTAGCTGGTGGTGGAGTAGACCACGTTCTAGACGTTGGAGGTGGTTCTACTATTCGGAATTCTATTGAAGCAGCAAAAATAGGGGGTCATATTTCTGCAATAGGGATATTGGGCAATGGTCGGAAGGGAGAATTGACTTTCCCAAAATTATTCTTTAAGCATCTACGCTTGATAGGTATTGCAGTGGGCAGTAGAGAAATGCAAGAAAAAATGACTGCGGCGATTAACATCAATGGCATGAAACCGCTTATTGATAAAAGTTTTGGTTTTGACCAATTAGCAGATGCTTTCCGCTATCAAGAAACGGGTCAGCATTTTGGGAAAATTGTGTTGGAGTGGTAGTCTAGAGCATTAAAATTTAATTTCAACATTAAAGTCAAATAAGTTGGGACTGTAAAATATCTGGGTCAATAAGTTTGTAACGAAATGGTGGTCGTTTAAATCTAATTAGCATACTAAATTTAGGGGGTTGATTGGAAGAAGATAGTCTCCTAAATTAAAATTACTGGTATACAGGGAATCATTTGTTCTCTTTAAAGGTTTCTTTGTCAATCCTAAACTGGACTTTAGCTATTGGTCTTTAGTCTTTGGTACGCATAAGCTAGACAGGCTGCCACTAAAGACTAAAGACCAATGGCTAAAGACTAGTTATCAAGCCCAATAAAAAAGCTTATGTTACAAAGTACCATTCAATTATACCAAAATGCCTATTCTGGATTGTCTAAGGAGATTTGGATACTGTCTATTATCTCCCTTATTAATCGAGCGGGAGCAATGGTCTTTCCCTTTTTAACTATTTACCTGACACACAACTTAGGTTTTACCTTAAAGGAAGCTGGATTGATAATGACCTTCTTTGGTTTTGGTTCTATCTTAGGATCTTATATTGGTGGTTGGTTAACCGATAGAATTGGTAGTTACCAAGTGCAGTTTTGGTCCTTGTTGTTGAGTAGCTTGACCATATTAGCCTTATTATATGCTAAGAGTTTTTGGGCATTGGCAGCGGTTGCCTTTACGTTTAGTACGATAGCGGATGCTTTCCGACCTGCTAATAAAGTAGCTGTTGCAGACTATAGTCAACCAGAAAATTTGACCCGTTCCTTTGCTTTACTTAGATTAGCTGTTAATCTAGGTTTTGCGATTGGTCCTGCTATGGGTGGTCTGGTAGCGGCATGGAAAGGCTACGATTGGTTGTTTTATATAGATGCCTTCACTTGTTTTTTTGCCGCTATTCTCTTTAGAATTACGCTTAAGAATAATTCTAAAGAAAAAAGAAAACAAAATAAAGAAGAAAAAGAAGATACGCCAGCTGCTCATAAAAACTCGCCTTATCAAGATAAAATTTTCCTGTTATTTTTAGTGATTATTGCTTTATTAGCCTTTGCTTTTTTCCAACTGTTTTATACGGTACCGCTGTTTTACAAACAAGAATTGGGTTTAGGAGAAGGGCAAATTGGTCTATTAATGAGTCTAAATGGAATAATAATCGTTGTCTTTGAAATGCCCTTAGTTTACTTAGTGGAACAACACTATAGCAAATTTACAAGCATGGCACTTGGAGCAATTTTGATAGGCTTGGGCTTTTTAATATTTTCTTTCCCATTGCTAGGATTGGGTATTGCTGCCCTAGGTGTATGTTGTCTAACAATGGGAGAGATATTTTACATGCCTTTTGCAAGTGCCTATGTAGCCACTCGTTCTAGCAATCACAATCGAGGCGAATATATGGCACTGTATGTCATTGCATGGTCCATCGCAAGTGTAGTAGCGCCTTTAAGTGGCATGTATATTAGTGAAACTTTTGGCTTTAATAGTTTATGGGTTTTACTATTTATTATTGGTTTAATTGGTAGTTTTGGCTTTTGGTCTTTAGGGAAAAAATAAACGAACTAGCTTAATTACTGATTGATTGATTATTAATTATTCTCACTAGACGTTGATCACTAGCAAATTGAAAGCTTTTAGCGTTTCAGTGATTTTTTTTACTAATTCGGTGTAGTTATGTTGTATCTTCCTAGTAGTTTGTTTTCTTATTATCGCTAAAGTTACGCTACTTTTCCAAAAGTTATGATTCCCAGTTTAACCCCAAAGATGACAACATTGCCTATATGGAAATTCAACAAGGGCTTTTACATCGCTACGACCGCCGCAGTCAGGAAGTCTTGACCCCATATTTTTTTGGTAGAAAGATTAAGTGCTTTAGCCCTGACGCATATAGGAATGCTGTTTTGGAGGTCCATAAAGGAGCATCGTTCCGACACTGTCTATCTTAAAGTGCCGGAGCGATGCTCTTTTTAGCCCTAAAAAATGTGGAGTATCAATAGAATAGGAAATTATCTATCAACAACGTACCTAAATTTGTTACACCAAATAAATAAATGGAATTATCAAATTTCATTAATTAATTAATTAATCAGTACATTGTGCTTCAATTTTAACAAACACTGATTATGACAAAAAATATCATGTTACTCGGAACAATCATCCTATTTTTTATGGCTTGTTCCACTCCTTCCAAAGTAGCAAAAATGGGGGAGCCAATATTTACCGCACCACTAGGCGTGCAAGCTTATTCTTTTCGTAATTACTTTCCTAAAGATGCGGTAGGCACCTTAGATAGAATTCAAGCGATGGGTATTACAGAAATAGAAGGAGATTCTGGACAAATAGACCCTGCGGATTATAAAAAACTGTGTGCGGACCGAGGTATTTCTATTCCTTCTACTGGAGCACAATTCAATGAATTAGAAGAAGACCCTATGGCGATTGTGCGCAAAGCGAAAGCTTTAGGAGCGAAATATGTGATGTGTCCATGGGTGCCTCATGAAGGGAAGGTATTTAAACTAGCAGATGCGGATAAGGCCATTAAAGTATTTAATGCAGCAGGTAAGGTATTAAAAGAGAATGGCTTAACTTTTTGCTATCATGCACATGGTTATGAATTTCAACCGCATGGCAATGGAACGCTATTAGACTATATGATGGAAAAGACCAATCCAGCAGATGTGTCGTTTGAAATGGATATTTTTTGGATGCAATTTGGAGGAGGAGACCCTGTCGCTTTATTGAAAAAATACGGAAATCGTTGGAAGTTAATGCACATGAAAGATATGCAGAAAGGAATTGCTAAAAACTTATCAGGGGGAACAGATGTAGAATATAATGTTCCTTTGGGTACGGGCCAATTAGATATGCCGAATATCCTAAAGGAAGCCCGTAAAATTGGGATTGCGCATTACTTTATTGAGGATGAGAGTAGTTCTGTGATGAATCAAGTACCTCAGAGTATTGCTTATTTGAGAAGCTTGAAGTACTAAGGAAAAGAAGTCAGAGGTCAGATCGTCAATTTCATTGACTGTCAGAAGTCAGATTTATGACGTGTTCCTAGACGTACCGCTAGCGTAACTAGACGTTTTTTTTGAAACACAAAAGGAACAAAAGATACAAAAGTGTTTTCACAAAAGGTTGCTGTATGTTTTACGTCTTACTGGTATACTTCAAAAAGCAAAAAACTTTTGTGAAAACACTTTTGTTTCTTTTGTGTTTCAAAAAAACGTCTAGGAACACGTCATAAATCTGACTTCTGACAGTCAATGAAATTGACGATCTGACTTCTCTATAATCACCGTTATGAAATATTTAGCTCCCATACTCACCTTATTCCTATTTTATTTTCCTGCTATAGCCCAAAACGAATACCAGAACCACGAAATATTCGGTGTAAATAAAGAAGCGCCGCATCCCCAACTTTTTCCTTATGATAATGAAGGAGCTGCTATTTTAGATCAAAAAGAAAACACGCCGTGGTATCAATCATTGAATGGGTTTTGGAAATTTAACTGGGTTAAGAAACCAGCGGACCGCCCCATAGGATTTCAGCAAGTTGATTTTGATGATACGGATTGGAGCTATTTCCCAGTACCCGCCAATTGGGAAGTACATGGCTATGATTATCCAATTTATTTGGATGAAAAATATCCTTTTACGACCACTTGGCCGAATGTATCCGCAGACTACAATCCTGTAGGTTCTTATCGGAAGACGTTTACTATTCGGGAGAATTGGATGGATAGAGAAATCTTTCTACATTTTGGCGCTGTGAAATCCGCCTTATATGTTTGGGTAAATGGAGAGAAAGTAGGTTTTTCACAAGGCTCTAAAACGCCTGCTGAATTTAATATAACTCAATACTTACAAAAAGGAGAAAATACGTTAGCTATTCAAATTTACCGTTGGAGTGATGCTAGCTATATAGAGAGTCAGGATATGTTACGGCTTTCGGGTATTGAGCGAGAAGTGTATTTATATGCGACACCCAAAACACATTTGTGGGATTTGTTTGCAACAACAAGTCGCATGAAAAATACTCCTACAGATTGGAAATTGGATATTGATGTACTGCTTAAAAATTACTTGCCAGAAACAGAAGCCAAACATTCCATAGATTTCCAAATCTTAGATAAGCAACAAAAGGTAGTCGTGGCGCATAGTCTTCAAACGAATATCCAGAAAGATACCACTCGGCTATCTGTGGAGATTCCAAACCTGTTGTCAAAATATAAAATTAAAAAATGGTCAGCTGAAACACCGCATCTCTACACCCTTAAAATGGTTCATAGAGGTTCAGATGGACAAATGATAGAAGTCGTTACTAAAAAAATTGGGTTTCGGATTATTGAAATTAAAAATGGACAATTATTGGTTAATGACCAAGCTATTTATATTAGAGGCGTAGACAGACATGAGACACATCCACATACCGGACATGTGATAAGCAAAGCCGACATGTTACAAGATATTCGCTTGATGAAGCAACATAATATCAATGCCGTACGGACTGCACATTATCCAAATCATCCCTATTGGTATGAACTATGCGACCAATATGGCTTGTACGTAATTGATGAAGCTAATATAGAAAGTCATCCTTTAGCCAATTCTGAGGCTACCCAAATTGGCAATGAAATGACTTGGTTGCCAGCGCATCTTGACCGAACGCAACGTATGTTTCATAGAGATAAAAACCATCCTTCTATCATTATATGGTCATTGGGCAATGAAGCGGGGCATGGAAAAATATTTGAAAAGACGTATCAATGGCTCAAGGAACAGGATGCTACTCGTCCTGTGCAATATGAGCCTGCCAAGAAAGCAGACTACACAGATATTTTTTGTCCCATGTATCCGCCTATTAAAAAACTAGTGGACTATGCTCAATCTAATCCTGAGCGTCCAGCGATTATGATTGAATACTGCCATGCGATGGGCAATAGCGTTGGGAATTTGCAGGATTATTGGGATGCTATCGAAAAATACCCTGTTTTACAAGGTGGCTTTATTTGGGATTGGGTAGACCAATCGCTGGAATATACGAACGAGCAGGGAATTAAATATTTGGCTTATGGACATGATTACCATCCAACACTGCCTACTGATGGTAATTTTTTAAACAATGGTTTAGTAGACCCTTTTAGAAATCCGCATCCACATTTAAAGGAAGTCCAGAAAGTCTATGCACCAATTAAATTTAAAGCAGTTGATTTAAACAATGGTCGAATAGAGCTTCACAACAAATACTTTTTTAAAGACTTACAAGAGGTTGATATACATTGGGTTTTACGAGAAGATGGACAAGCAGTTTTAACAGGTAGTTTGGGGAATATTACTATTGCCCCTCAAGAAAAGAAAACCGTAACAATTGATTTTGGGAAATTTTCTTTTCAAGCAGGCAAAGAATATTTTTTAACGCTTAGTGCCTTGACCAACAAAGCAGTACCGCTACTTCCTATCGGGCATACAATTGCATGGGAGCAGTTTGCTTTACCTAAAATTGCACCCAAAGAGCAATCAACTCAGTACAATAAACAGCAGTTGACGCTGCAAACACAAAAGGAAAGTTATTTGATTAAAGGAGATAGTTTTTTTATAAGTATTGATAAACAAACGGGCGCATTGCTAGAATACCAGTATAAAAATACCGCTTTAATCAATTCCTCTTTACAACCAAACTTTTGGCGTTCTCCCACAGATAATGATTTAGGGAATGGCATGCATCATTGGGCCGCCCTTTGGAAAGCAGCTTCGCAAGATAGACCCGCTATTATTAGTAAGCCGATTAAAGAAAATAAACATAGCATTGATTTTCAAGTAACATACAAATTGCTGGATACGATGCAGGCAGCAGTCTTGATTGATTATTCTATTTTTGGCAATGGCGAAATAAAAATTACCTATCAATTTAAACCACAGCGCACAGACTTGTCTAATATTCCTAGACTTGGTATGCAGTTACAAATACCTGCTTCCTTTCAGTTTATGCAATGGTATGGTAGAGGACCTCACGAAACCTATTGGGACAGAAAAACTTCTGGAGAAATTGCTCTTTGGAAAGGAACGGTTTGGGACCAACTGCATATTTATTCTCGTCCACAAGAAACAGGCAATAAAACGGATGTTCGCTGGATGTCTTTTAGCAATTCAGATGGCGTAGGTCTTTTAATTAAAGCGAATACCAAGCCTTTATCTATGAGTGCGTGGCAACTAAACATAGAAGATTTAAATTTTGCTGCTGGTAAAAAAGGGGCGGCCTCTGCTTCTGGATTAGTCCCTGTTACTTCCAAACATGGTGCGGACTTATTCCCTCGACCGATTACTACTTGCAATATTGATTATAAGCAAATGGGACTAGGTGGAGATACTTCTTGGGGAAGAATGGTGCATGAAGAATATACCTTGCCAGTTAAGGATTATAGGTATTCTTTTCGGTTGATTCCTTTTAGTCAATAGGGAACCGCAGTAGAAAGAAAATTGAGGTTTAATTCTCTTCTAAACGTTTTTTTTTGAAACACAAACATGCACAAAAGGATTTCACAAAAGTTTTTATTTTTTAAAACCGCAAAGGCATGAAAAGATAAAAGATTTTTGTGCACTTTTGTTCCCTTTGTGTTTCAAATAAAAAAAACGTTTAGTAGAAACTCTTTGAGTTTATAAGACATTGATAAAAAGGGATTTTTAATATTTATGCTTATTTCATTTCGTATATTATAATTTAATGGAAGATACGATTCTAACCACCACCATTTTACCATTATCTCTCTTCATTATCATGTTAGGAATGGGTTTATCCTTAGTGGTCGCTGATTTTAAGCGTATTGCGCTATATCCAAAAGCAACTATTATAGGCTTAACCAATCAATTAATTTTTCTACCGCTTATCGCCTTTGCCATTGTATCTGTTTTGAATTTGTCTCCTATCGTGGCAGTAGGATTTATGTTATTAGCCGCTTGTCCCGGTGGCGTTACCTCTAATTTGATAACGCATGTCAGCAAAGGTGATACGGCATTATCTATCACTTTGACAGCTATTAGTAGTTTTGCCTCTGTTGTAACCATACCATTTATTATGTCCTCCTCTTTATTTCATTTTCTCGGAGATGCTCAAGCTATAGAATTACCAGTCGTAAAAACCATCATACAAATATTAGCCATTACCATTGTGCCTGTCTCTATCGGTATGACGGTAAGACATTTATTTCCAAATTTTGCTACTAAAATGGATAAGCCGACTAGAATATTTAGTACGGTCATATTTTTAATCATATTGATTAGTATCATTGCTACCAATACGGAAACCATTCGCTTATATTTCTTTGAGTTTGGAGGGGTTAGTTTATTTTTAAATATAGTGACAATGGGATTAGGTTTTTTGACAGCCAAATTTTTTAAATTAAATTTGCCGCAAAGTATTTCCATTGCTATTGAGTCAGGTATTCAAAACAGTACTTTAGCGATAGTAATTGCCACTAGTATTTTAAAGCAAGGGGATTTGTCATTACCAGCTGCTATTTATGGTCTAATCATGTTTCTCCCGGGTGGTTTTATGATGTGGTATTTTGGTAGCAGAAATTAATCGTTCTTAGAGGGAGCAAATTGGTTTAGTTTTTTTGCAAAAAAACTAAACCAATTTGCTCCCTCTAAAGAAAAATAATAACATGGATAAAGCGAAAGAAGTACGCGAAGGGGAAGCTCTCGATTGGTCTACATTAGAAATCTATCTTCGAGCGCAATTACCAGAATTAAAGGGGGAAATGTCCGTCGCCCAATTTCACGGAGGACATGCCAACCTAACCTACCTACTCAATTTTGGAGATACAGAATTAGTCCTCCGTCGCCCGCCCTTCGGAAAAATTGCGCCTGGGGCACATGATATGAAGCGAGAATATAGAGTGCTATCCAAATTATACAAACACTTTCCGCCTGCACCTAGAGCCTACCATTTATGTGAAGACGAGGACATCATAGGGGCTAAATTTGTCGTGATTGAGCGAAAAAGAGGCGTAGTCGTTCGATACAAACTATTGGATTGTTTTAAGCCTTTTGACAATGCAGAAACTAGAATAACAGAGGCAATGATAAAAGCGCAAGCGGCACTGCATTTGGTAGATTATGAAAAAGCAGATTTAAGCAGACTAGGCAGACCAGCAGGCTTTTTAGAGCGACAATTAAAAGGTTGGTCTAAGCGATGGGAATTGTCTAAGACAGATGATAGCAAAGACATGGATGCAATCTTAGCATGGTTACTGAAAGATATACCTGTTACTCAAAGAGTCTCCATTATTCACAATGACATTAAACCAGATAACTGCCAATTCCAACCCGACAACCCTGATAAAGTCACCGCTATTTTTGATTGGGATATGTGTACCTTAGGCGACCCGCTAGTCGATTTCGCTTCTACCTTAAGCTATTGGCCGGATGAACGATTTGATAGGTCTAAATACCCCGACCTACCTGTTACCTTACAAGGAAATTTTCCCAATAAGGCTTTTTTAATAGACCGTTATCAGCAACACACCAATTTTGATTTAAGTCGCCTAGCTTGGTATGAAGTTTTTGCTTTTTGGAAAGGGGCAGTTATTGCCCAACAACTGTATAAGCGGTATGTAGATGGCGATTCTACGGATGAACGGATGCGTTTGTTTGGGATTTCTGCTAAAGCGATGGTGGATGTGGTTTGGGGGATTATTGAGCGTAATTAGAGATACGTTTAGTACAAACTTAAACACTAGAATATTGAGTGATAATTTATTTACAAACTATCAGAAGCAGCATTTTAAGTATCCCTATCGTATTAGTTATAAGTTATTTATGTAAAGCGTTTTTTATAAGTAAATAGCTTTTTTGAAGTATTCTTTCAGCGTCTTTTCTTACCAGCACATATTTCCATTACCGATGCTGAAGTAGGTTCTGGTATTCTTTCATTCCTTACTAATCCAATACATTACCCATTCATTCACTTGATAGGTACTAAGTCTGTGGCTTATCCTATTTTAAGTACCTAACCATAAATAATCGTCACTTTATGAAGGACTCTTTTTCCATTCTACTTCCTAAAAAAATAGTTCAATAAATGGATTATTCAACAATTTTTTTTTGTATAATGAAAAAATAGTCTCTTCAAAAATGAAGATTATTTATAGTTAGGTACTTATTTAATCCTCTATAAATGAATACAATTAAAACTACTCTTAAGAATTATTTACTAATCCTTGTTCAACTATTAGTAATTCATTCAATCGCCGCCCAATTTAGTAGCGAAAAAATTATTGTTGCCTGTGAAGTATGTTCCCCTGTGGATATTTTGAGTACAGATATAGATGGGGATGGAGATATGGATGTGCTTTCTACTTCTTTTGGGGATGATAAAATAATCTGGTATGAAAACGATGGGGATGGCAACTTCTCAGAACCCAATATAATCTCCTCTCAAGCGGAAGGAGCTATGAGTATTTATGCCACTGATCTAGACGGGGATGGAGATATGGATGTCCTTTCTACCTCTGTCATAGATTTTAAAATAGTTTGGTATGAGAATGATGGGAGGGGTAATTTCTCGGAACAAAAAATAATATCTACCCAACCAGTTGTAGCATTTAATGTCTATGCGACGGATATAGATGGGGATGGAGATATGGATGTGCTTGTCCCTGTAATCCAAGGTGATAAAATAGCTTGGTATGCCAATGATGGAAGTGGCAATTTCTCCGAACAAAAAATTATTTCCACATTAGCTGGTGGAGCAATAAGTGTCTATGCGACGGATATAGATGGAGATGGGGATGAGGATGTAATTTCTGCTTCTACGGATAATAATAAAATAGCTTGGTATGAAAATG
>Ga0209831_1003303_pt1 | contig 13430 bp, 12 predicted proteins | sample Maine_Asex4_meta_FD_187451 | JGI IMG/M metagenome (GOLD analysis project Ga0209831, IMG submission 187451) | Marine algal microbial communities from Maine, USA - Maine_Asex4_metaG (SPAdes) (version 2) | ecosystem: Host-associated > Algae > Red algae > Unclassified | place: Maine, USA | collected...
TGCACGAAACGCATGTGGTCGGGACGCGAGGCGCCCATCATGTCGGCAGCGGCAAGGGCAGGCTTCGCCCCGCGCAGGACGAAGGGGGCGGCGAGCGCGCCCGCGCCGAGGAGGAGGCCGGTGCGTCGGGTGAGGGTCATGGTGTCGCTCCCTTGGTTGGTTTCATCGGGAGAGATAGCGCGCCTCCTGTCCCTGTCACGTTCTGACCCTGTCACGCATCGAACTTGCGGGGCGGGATCGCGTTTTCGTCATCGGCATCCAGATAATCGTCGGTCGTGCGCACCGCCGGGCGGTCGCCCATCTGGAAGGGGTTGTCGGACTGCTTGAAGACGGCCCCGACGCGGCAATCCTCGCACATGCGGATGACGCGGGTGCGCTCGGGGTTGTCGAACATCCAGTGCGCGCCGCCCAGTTTCTCGATGATCCGCTCGATGGTCGAGCGCGAGCCGAACGCTTTGCCGCATTCGATGCATTCCGCCGGTTCCTCTTCGTGCAGCACGCGAGGCTCACGCGCGGCATCGGCTGGGGCGAAACGGGCACGCAGGGCAATGGCGTCTTCGGGGCAGGTATTCTCGCAGATGCCGCATTGCAGGCAGGCGCTCTCGCGGAAGCGGACCTGCGGCTTTTCGGCATTGTCGAGCAGCGCGCCGACCGGACATTGCGATACGCAGGCGAGGCAGAGCGTGCAGGACCCGGTATCGATCACGATCTCGCCATAGGGCGCGCCCTCGGGCAGGTCGAACGGCTCGGCACCGGGCGCGAGGGCGGCGATGGAGAGGCGCGTGGCGGTGCGCTTGTCGCCGACCGGGCTGATCGGTTCGTGGTCCAGCGTGGCGGGGGGCAGGGCGTAGAGCGCCTCGGTCAGGGCGTCCGGGTCGTCGTCCTCGATCACGATCAGGCGATCCGCTCCGATACCCGTCCCGTCCAGCATCGCGCGCACCAGCGCCACCTGACCGTCAAGGGCGTCGGCCTCTCCCTCGCGCCGGATGCGCGTGGGCATGTGGATCGCTACCTGTCCCGCGCCCATGCCGAACGCGGCCATGACGAGGTCGTGCCCCACCTGCGTCACCTCGCTGACCGCGAAGGGAATGACCGTGGCGGGCAGGCCCCGACCGTGACGCGCGGCCATGGCGATGGCGGCCCTGCCCTCGCGCTCGTCGTGGAGGAGGATGCGCGGCGCCTCGCCGCTCGCCGAACCGTAGGCGTTCAGCATCGTCTCCATCCGCATCCGCGCGTCGTCGGGCAGGGGCAGCGTATACTCCGCCGCGCCCGAAGGACACACCGCCGAGCAGCCGCCGCACCCGGCACAGACCAGCGGATCGATCCGCACCGTCTCGCCATCGGGCAGAATCGCGCCGGTGGGGCAGACGTCGAGGCATCGGGTGCATCCCGGCTGGCCGGAGCGCGAATGGGCGCAGAGGTCGGCGTGGAAATCGATATAGAGCGTCTTCTCGAACGTGCCGACCATCTCCATCGCCTGCGGAATCAGCGCCGACACCGCCAGCGGATCGCCCGGATCGGCGCGCAGATAGCCGTCGCGCTTGCCATGGGCGGGAAAGAGCGGTGCCTTGCCCGACAGGTCGACGATCACATCACAGGCCGAGCGCCCGCCATCGCGCGGCGGCTCGAATCGCAGGGTGCCGCGCCCGCCGGGGATCATCGGCGCGACCGCGTCGGCGACCACCTCGAACGCACCCATCGACCCGCTCGCATTGCGGATGGTCCCGCGCATCACCTCGAACGCCGCATCCCATGGCAGCATCAGCTCGCCGGCATCCGTCACCATCGCGGTGACGGTCAGGCTGCGCGACAGCGTCTCGGCCACCGGCAGCACCACCGCCGACGCGCCGTAGACGAGGGCGACCCCCTCACTTGTCACGTCCACCGTCCCCGCTGCCCGGCCCGGACGCCCGGCTTCGGCCATCAGGGCGGCGATCTTCGGGGCGGCATGCTCGGCCTCGTCGGACCAGAGCGCGCGGTCCCGGATATCGACGGTGCCGGTCAGCGTCTCGGCCTCCATCTCCTCCGCGATTTCCGCGAAGCGCCGCTCCTCCTGCGCGCAGGCGACGACGACCGGACCGGCGGCGAGCGCGGCGGTCAGGATGCCGGCCTCGGTCCGGCATAATGACGTATGCACCGCCTCGGCCCCCGGACACGCCGCGCACATCGCACCGCTATCGGTACGGATCGACCCTTCGCAATCGCATAGCAGGACCCTGGTGTCTTCCCCGGCCATGGCGGCCCCCTCGAACGGTTCTTCTTGTGTTTTCGTCTGTCACGTTGAAACCTAGGGGCAACGAGCCGCCATAGGAAGCGATCCTTTGCCCGAGTCTTCACCCAAGACAATCCGCGAGATCACCATGCCCGTCGGCGTCGTCATCCGGCGCAGCCCGAGCGCCAGCAAATGGGCGACCTGGGCGTGGAAGGTGGTCGACGTCCTGCCCGGTGCGCCGCCCGCCGACTGGCGCGTGCTGCGCGAGGAAGGGGGCGTCACCGAGTATCACGCCGCAACCCTGCCGCTGACGCTGCACCGGTTCGAGACGGAATCCTACAAGGTCGCGCTGACGATGGAGCCGCCGAGCGTCTACGTCGTCCTGCGCCCGGCGGAACCGGGGGACGGGCCGCATGATTACGGCGTTTTCCTCGTCACGGCGTCCTCGTTCGAGGCGCAGGACTATACGGATTCGGGCGAGGAACTGGTCGAGCAGGTTCCGGCCCCGCCCGGTCTCGTCGCCTGGATCCGCGATTTCGTCGAGGAACATCACGTCGAGGAGGAATTCAGGAAGCGCCGCCGCGACCGGGTCGATACCGGCAAGTCCGAGGACGGGCGCGGCGACGCGCGGGTGCGTCAGGCGGCGGACGTCTTCCGCGCGCCGGGGGCGACCAAGCCCAAGGGGACGCTGCACTGATGCCCGCCCCGCCCAAGGATGAATCGCGCGATTCCGAAGCCTTCCTGTCGCGCTGGTCCCGCCGCAAACAGATCGGCCCCGAAACGGCAATCGTCGAACCGCTCCCCGAAACCGTGCCGGACGATGCGCCGGTCGACGAGGAATTGACCGACGAGGAACTGCTCGCCGAACTCGACCTGCCCGACCCCGATACGATGAAGGACGACGCCGATTTCTCGGCCTTCATGAAGGCGCGGGTGCCCGAGCGTTTGCGCCGCCGCGCCCTGCGCACGCTCTGGCGCTCCAACCCCGTCCTCGCCAATCTCGACGAGCTGGTCGATTACGGCGAGGATTACACGGATGCGGCGACGGTGATGGAGAACATGCAGACCGTCTACGAAGTCGGCAAGGGCGCCGCCGAGAAATGGAAGCGCCATGTCGCCGCACTCGCCGCCGCCGAGGAGGAAGAGGCGGCGGCGCGGGCGGCGGAGCCTGCTTCGGTGGTCGAGGAGGCGCGCAAACCGGACGTCGTGCAAGAGATCGCACCCGTCGAAACGCGCTCGGTCGAACCGATTGAAGTCTCCGCTTTACCCATCCGGACCGCCGAAATTCTGCCCCTCCCGGCGCGGCACATGCGCTTCCGGTTCGACTGATTTGCTTTACAATCGCTAGAATTTAGGGAACAGTTTGCAAGCGACGTGTGCGATTATTCTCGATGAACCAGACGCACGCGCAAACGGGAGAACGATCGCGATGGCGCAGGCTGCGGCCACCCTTGCACCCGAGGTATCCGAAGAGGATGCGCTGCGCGCGCAACTCTACGATCTTCTCGCCGTGCTGCTGCGCAAGCCGCCATCGGGCGATTACCTCGCCGGAATCGGCGTGCTGGCGGGCGATGCCTCCGGTCTCGGACAGGGGATTGACGCACTCGCCGCCGGGGCGCGGGTCTCCACCCCCGAAGGGATCGACCGCGAGTTCCACCGCCTCTTCGTCGGACTGGGACGCGGCGAATTGCTGCCCTATGCCAGCTTCTACATCACCGGATTCCTCAACGAGAAGCCGCTGGCCAAGCTGCGCGGCGACATGGGCGAATTGGGCATGGTGCGCGATGCCGCCGCCTACGAACCCGAGGACAATATCGGCTCGCTTTGCGAGATGATGGCCGGGATGATCGTCGGGCGCTTCGGCGATCCGGTGCCCGTGGCGCGGCAGAAGGACTTCTTCTTCACCCATATCGCGCCCTGGGCCGAACATTTCTTCAGCGACCTCGAAGGGGCCGAATCGGCGACGTTCTACGTACCGGTCGGGACCATCGGGAAGGAATTCATGCAGATCGAGAAACACTCCTTTCGCATGATCGACTGAGCGGCGCCGAAGCGGGGACGCCCGCACAGGCAGGACGAGACGGGTTCGACGGAACGCTGACGGGAGAGACTGGAATGTCCAGGACGCAAGACGACAGGGCCGTGAAGGGCCGCCGCGACTTTCTCAAGCTCGCCACGGTCGGTGCGCCGGCGGCGGCTGCCGCGACGGTCGCCACCGGCGGACAGGCGCTGGCCGCCGAACCGACCGAACTCGGCTATACCGAAACGCCGCACGTGAAAGCCTATCTGGAAAGCTGCCGCTTCTGAGCCGTGCGGGCGAAGCGGTCGCACGACGCACCGCCGCCGCCCCGGCACCATGAACGGACAATCGAGGGAGAGACGACCATGCTCAGGAAAAAATCCGTCGGGGTAGCGCGACGCCCCCGGGGATCGTCGATCCTGACGACACTCGCGAACGAGACCGTTGATCGCCGCACGTTTCTGCGCGGGTCCGGTCTTGCCGTCGGGGGCCTCGCCGCCCTCGGTGCCAGTGGGGGGTCGATCCGGAAGGCCGCCGCCGCCACGCCCGGCGCGGGGTCGATCGAGATCAAGAAGACGGTCTGCACGCATTGCTCGGTCGGCTGCACGGTCATCGCCGAGACGGTCAACGGCGTCTGGATCGGACAGGAGCCGGGCTGGGACAGCCCCTTCAACCTCGGCGCCCATTGCGCCAAGGGCGCGGCGGTCCGCGAGCATGCCCACGGCGAACGCCGCCTCAAGCACCCCATGAAACTGGAGGGGGGCGAATGGAAAAAGGTATCCTGGGAACAGGCGATCGACGAGATCGGCGACAAGATGCTGGAAATCCGTAACGGGCCATCCGGACCCGACGGGGTCTACTGGCTCGGCTCGGCCAAGCACAACAACGAACAGGCGTATCTCTTCCGCAAGTTCGCCGCCTATTGGGGCACGAACAACGTGGACCATCAGGCGCGCATCTGCCACTCGACGACCGTGGCCGGCGTGGCGAATACATGGGGCTACGGCGCCATGACCAACAGCTACAACGACATCCACAAAAGCCGCTCGATCTTCGTCATCGGTGGCAACCCGGCGGAGGCGCATCCCGTCTCGCTGCTCCACCTGCTCAAGGCCAAGGAGCAGAACAACGCACCGCTCATCGTCTGCGACCCGCGCTTCACGCGCACAGCGGCGCATGCGGATGAATACGTCCGCTTCCGCCCCGGCTCCGACGTCGCCCTGATCTGGGGCATCCTCTGGCACATCTTCGAGAACGAGTGGGAGGACAAGGAGTTCATCCAGACCCGCGTCTGGGGGATGGACCAGATTCGCGGGGAAGTCGCGAACTGGACTCCCGAAGAAGTCGAGCGCGTCACCGGCGTTCCCGGGAGCCAGATGAAGCGCGTGGCCCGGACGATGGCGAACAACCGCCCCGGCACCGTCATCTGGTGCATGGGCGGCACGCAGCATACGAACGGTAACAACAACACTCGTGCCTACTGCATCCTCCAGCTCGCGCTGGGCAACATGGGCACGGCGGGCGGCGGGACGAACATCTTCCGCGGCCATGACAACGTACAGGGCGCGACCGATCTGGGCGTCCTCTCGCACACCCTGCCCGGCTATTACGGTCTCAAGACCGGCTCGTGGAAGCACTGGGCGCGCGTCTGGGCCGGGCCGGAAGCGGGCCAGGCCGAGTGGGACGACGAATACGACTTCATCCTGTCGCAGTTCGGCTCGCAGGAGCTGATGGAAAGCACCGGCATCCCCGTCTCGCGCTGGATCGACGGCGTGCTGGAGGATGCGGAGAATATCGACCAGCCGGACAACCTGAAGGCGATGGTCTTCTGGGGCCACGCGCCCAACTCGCAGACGCGCATGGTCGAGATGAAGGCCGCGATGGAGAAGCTGGAACTGCTGGTCGTGATCGACCCGTTCCCGACCGTCTCCGCCATCCTGCACGACCGTCAGGAAGGTGCCTACCTTCTGCCCGCGACCACGCAGTTCGAGACGCGCGGCTCCGTCACCGCCTCGAACCGGTCGGTCCAGTGGCGCGAGAAGGTGGTCGAGCCGCTGTTCGAGTCGAAAATCGACGAGGAGATCATCGCGATGTTCGCGGAAAAGTTCGGCTTCGCCGACCGTTTCTTCCGCTCGATCCCGCGCGAAGATGACGGCCTGCCTTCGGTCGAGGAGACGACGCGGGAATTCAACCGGGGGATGTGGACCATCGGCTACACCGGCTGGGATCCTGACCGCATCAAGTCGCACATGGCGAATCAGACCACCTTCGACCGCACGACGCTCCAGGCCGTCGGCGGGCCGAACGATGGCGAATATTACGGCCTGCCCTGGCCCTGCTGGGGCACGGCGGAGATGGGGCATCCCGGTACGCCCAATCTCTACGACATGTCCAAGCCCGTCTCCGAGGGCGGCCTCACCTTCCGCGCCCGCTTCGGCGTGGAGCGCGATGGCGAGAACCTGCTCGCCGAGGGCGTGTACTCGGCGGGGTCCGAGATCAAGGACGGTTATCCGGAGTTCACCTTCGAGCAGTTGCGGCAACTCGGCTGGGCCAAGGATCTGACCGCCGACGAGATCGCCTCGATCCGGATGGTGGCCCGTGCCGACGAGGACGTGATGCTCGAAATCGGCGAAGCCGGGATGAGCGGCATGTCGGAGGACCAGATCAAGATCGGCAAGGTCAACTGGAAGACCGACCTGTCGGGCGGTATCCAGCGCGTCGCGATCCTCCACGAAGCGGCACCCTTCGGCAACGCGAAGGCCCGCACGGTGGTGTGGAGCTTCCCCGATCCGATCCCCCTCCACCGCGAGCCGCTCTACACGAACCGGCGCGATCTGGTGGCGGATTACCCGACCTACGACGACCGCAAGGCCTACCGCCTGCCCACGCTCTACAAGTCGATCCAGGAGCAGGATTTCTCGGAAGAGTACCCGATCATCCTCACCTCGGGCCGTCTGGTCGAATACGAGGGCGGCGGCGACGAGACGCGGTCGAACCCGTGGCTCGCCGAGTTGCAGCAGGACATGTTCGTCGAGGTGAACCCCCGCGATGCCAACGATCTGGGCGTTCGCGACGGCGAGATGGTCTGGGTCGAAGGGCCGGAGAAGGGCCGTGTCAAGGTCATGGCCATGGTCACCGAACGGGTGGGCAAGGGCGTTGCCTTCATGCCCTTCCACTTCGGCGGGCATTTTCAGGGCGAAGACCGGCGGGGCCATTATCCGCCGGGAGCCGACCCCTATGTCCTCGGGGAATCGACCAATACCGCGCAGACCTACGGCTACGATTCCGTGACGCAGATGCAGGAAACGAAAGCCACGCTCTGCAAGATCGCAAAAGCATAGAGGAGCGAGAACAATGGCACGAATGAAGTTCCTCTGCGACGCCGAACGCTGCATCGAATGCAACGCCTGCGTCACGGCCTGCAAGAACGAACACGAGGTTCCGTGGGGCGTGAACCGCCGCCGCGTGGTCACGATCAACGACGGCAAACCGGGCGAACGCTCGGTCTCCGTCGCCTGCATGCACTGTTCGGATGCGCCCTGCGCCGCCGTCTGCCCGGTCGACTGCTTCTACCAGTCCGAGGAAGGCGTCGTCCTGCACTCCAAGGATCTGTGCATCGGCTGCGGCTACTGCTTCTACGCCTGCCCCTTCGGCGCGCCGCAGTATCCGCAGGCGAGCAATTTCGGATCGCGCGGCAAGATGGACAAGTGCACCTTCTGCGCCGGCGGTCCGGAAGAGACGCATTCCGAGGCCGAGTTCCAGAAATACGGGCGCAACCGGATCGCGGAGGGCAAGCTGCCGATCTGCGCCGAGATGTGCTCGACCAAGGCCCTGCTGGCGGGAGATGGCGACGACGTGTCGGACATCTATCGCGAGCGCGTGGTCGCCCGCGGCTTCGGCTCGGGCGCTTGGGGCTGGGGCACGGCCTACGGACAGAAGGGCGCCTGATCGCGCCGACTCCGGCGGAGCCTGCGTGGCCCCGCCTTTCGCTACGAGAGAAAAGCGCTGCCCATCGCCGTTCACGGGCGGGCGATGACGATTGGGGTACTTTCATGAGAACGTTCGTCTTGAGATTGCTGGCGCTGACGGTCGCGGCGACGTTGTTCGTCGCTTCGGGTGGCGAAGCGCGGGCGCAAAGCACTGCCGAACCGACCCCGGTCGACCGCTCCGCGGCGGGGGGCGTGCAGACGCTCGAAGATATCCTGCGCCGTCAGCGCGGCGAGGCCGTCCCCTCCGGCGCGGGCAACGCTCCGGTCGGCGCGTCGCCGGTCGGTCCGTCCGACAGCGAGTTATGGCGCGGCGTCCGACAGGGCCAAGCCTTCAGCACCACGGCCAAGGACCCCAACGCCGCCATCCTCGTGCAGGATAGCGGCACTGAATGGCTGGAAACCCGGCGCACGACGCTCCCGACCTACACGACCTATGCGATCCTCGGCATCATCGCGCTGCTGGCGCTGTTCCTGCTGTTCCGGGGGCGTATCCGCATCGCATCGGGGTGGTCGTCGATCAGCGTCCAGCGGTTCTCGGGGATCGAACGGTTCGGTCACTGGCTGCTGGCGACGAGCTTCATCGTCCTCGCGATCACCGGTCTCAGCCTGCTCTTCGGGCGCGAATACCTCGTGCCCGGTCTCGACTGGGCGCATGCGAAGATGAACCCCGACGCCGTCGATCCGAATTTCGGGCGCGACGCCTATGCATGGTTCGCCGTGGCGGGCAAGTGGCTGCACGACAATGTCGCCTGGGCCTTCATGCTCGCCCTCGTCATGATCTTCGTGATGTGGTTCTTCAACAATATTCCGACCTGGACCGACGTGAAGTGGCTGGCGCAGGGCGGCGGCATGTTCCGCAAGGAAGGCCACCCCCATGCGCGCAAGTTCAACGCGGGGCAGAAAATCCTGTTCTGGCTGGTCATCATCCTCGGCGCCTCGCTTTCCGCATCGGGCATCTCGCTGCTCCAGCCGGGCGAATACGCGATGTTCGGCCAGACCTTCGACAAGCTGAACGTGGCGGGCGAGGCGGTCGGCTATCCGCTCGGCCTCAATACCGCCCTCTCGCCCGTCGAGGAAATGCAGTATTCGCAGATGTGGCACACGATCATCGGGGTCGCGATGACCGTCATCGTGATCGCGCATATCTATATCGGCTCGGTCGGGATGCAGGGCGCGTTCTCGGCCATGGGCAGCGGCAAGGTCGACCTGAACTGGGCGCGCGAACACCACGACCTCTGGGTCGCGAAGCTGGAGAAAAAAGGCCGCATCCCGCGCCCCGCCGGGGCCAGCAATCCCAGCACGCGGTCGATGCCGATGCGCGCGCCGAAGAAGCCGGTCGTCCCGGCGGAGTGACCGGGGCGATGCGCGGTCTTGCCACCCTTCTCGTGTTCGCCAGTCTCGCGACCGCCGCGCATGCCGATGGGTACCGACGTTTCGACGGCCATGGCGGGCCGATACGCGGCGTGACCGTCTCCCCCGACGGATCGCACGCCCTCACCGCCAGTTTCGACAATTCAATCGGATACTGGTCGCTGGATGCCGAAGATGCGGCACCCGTGTGGCTCGAAGGGCACGAAGCGGGCGCCAACGTCGCCGTCTTCCTGCCGGGCGCCGCCATGGCCCTGTCGGCAGGGGACGACTTCAAGCTGATCCTCTGGTCCCTCGACGAGCGAAAGGCCCTCGCCACGCTGGACGGGCACGAGGGAAAGGTCCTCGACCTGGCGGTGACGCGGGACGGCAAGACAGCCGCGAGCGCGGGGTGGGACGGGTCGGTCGGGTTGTGGGACCTCGAAACCCGTATGCTGATCGCGATGCTGGGCGGCCACCGCGCGCCGGTACAGAGCGTCCGGTTCTCGGAGGACGGCGCCCGGCTCTATTCCGCGAGTTCAGACGGAACGATCCGCCGGTGGAGCGTCGCGGATCGCGGCTTCGAGCGGGTCGAGGCGAAGCATGGCTTCGGCATCAACCGCCTCGTCCTGAACGATGCCGCAGGGTGGCTGGCATACGGCGCGCTCGATGGCGGCGTGCGGATCGTCGATACGGGTTCGGGCGAGGAGATCGCCGACATCACTTCCGGTCGCCAGCCCGTCCTCGCGCTGACCCTCGGGCCGCACGGCAAGCGGCTGGCCATCGGGGATGGCGAGGGGTTCATCCATGTGGTCGAGACGGATACGTGGCGCACGGTGAAGGATTTCCGCGCCGTCCCGCGCGGTCCCGTCTGGGCGCTGTCCTTCGGGCCGGAAGGGCGGCACGTCATGGCGGGGACGATCCGGGATCACGCCGATTACTGGCCGGTCGATAACGCCGTCTCCGTCGACGAATCGGCTGTTCCCATCCGCGCCTTCCATCGCGATCCGTCGACCATGGAGAACGGCGAGCGGCAGTTCGCGCGCAAGTGCTCGATCTGCCATACCCTCGGCGGGGGGCCGGACCGGCGCGCGGGGCCGACGCTGCACCGCATCTTCGGGCGCAAGGCGGGCACGCTGGAGGGGTACCGGTATTCCGATGCGTTGCTCGGTGCCGATATCGTGTGGGACGAGACGTCGCTCGACGCCCTGTTCGACATCGGTCCCGACCATTACACGCCCGGTTCCAAGATGCCGATGCAGCGCATCGTCAGGCGGGAAGACAGGCGCGATCTTATCGAGTATCTTGGAACGGCAACGCGCGGGACCGCCGCGCGACAAGCGGAGACGATCGAATGAAAGCCTTCCTCAGCGCCACCGTCGTGATGATCGGCATCGCCTTCGCCGCCGACTACCTGCTCGGCGGTCCCGTCTTCGAGACGGGCGGCGTGCTGGTCAAGAGCAGCGCCGCCGATGTCTACACGTCGAGCAACGTCCGGCTGGACTGAAACCGCGCCGCGCCGTTCCGGCCAGGCGATGCCCCGGCGGGCGATGTGTCGCCGCGATCCGCATTGACCTTTGCCTCCCCGGCCCTTAGCCCTGAAACCCTGTAACAACGGGCGGGCATATGCGGCTGATCGACCGATATTTTCTGAAGCAGACGGTCCTGCCGTTCGTCTTCTTCACGTTGATCCTGACCTGCGTGATCTGGCTGGCCCAGTCCCTGCGCGTGATCGACCTGATCGTGAACAACGGCCAGTCGGCGCGCATCCTCATCGATTTCGCCATCCCGCTGCTGCCGCAGGTCATGTCCATCGTGCTGCCCGTCGCGGCGCTGGCGGCGACGATCTTCGCGCTCAACCGCTCGCTCGCGGATTCGGAGATGGTCGTCGTCTACGCGACCGGTCAGGGGCGGCTGTCCTCCATCCGCGCCGTCATCCTCTTCGGCCTGCTGGTCTCGGCGATCCTGACGGTCGTGGTCATCGTGCTGATGCCCATGGGCCAGCAGAGCCTGCGCGACCGCACGGCGGAGATCCGGGCCGATGTTGCCGCCGGGCTGATCCAGGACGGGCGCTTCATCCACCCCGGCAAGGGCCTGACCGTCTACATTCGCGAGCAGAACGGGCCGGAGGACATGCGCAGCCTGCTGGTCCACGACGCCCGCGATCCGGCGGAGACGGTCACGCTGCATGCCCGGCGCGGCGTGCTGACCAATACGCCGGAGGGGCCGCGCCTCGTCATGTTCGACGGCATGGCCCAGCGCCACGGTACCGTGACGGGTGCCCTGAGCCTGCTGCGGTTCGACAAGCTGACCTACGACCTCTCCGCCTTCGGCATCGACCCCGAAAACCGCGAGCGCAAGCCGAGCGAGTATTTCTTCTGGGAACTGCTCTGGCCAGAAGGCGAGCTGACCGACAGGCAGCGCTCGCGCTTCACCTCGGAGGGGCACGAACACCTGACCACCCCGCTCTACGGCATCGCCGTGGTCCTCGTGGCGGCGGCGATCATGCTGGGCGGGCATTTCAGCCGGCGCGGGTATCTGTGGCGCATCGTCTTCGCGGCCTTCGCCGGGATCGGACTGCGCATCCTGGGGATCGTGATCCAGAACCTCGTCAAGTCCGACGGCGGATTGTGGCCCCTGATGTACGCGCCCCCCGTGGTCGGCACGGCGGTCGCATTGTGGTTCCTGTCGCGCGGGCGCTTTCGCGGGGCGGCGAAGGCTCCCCCGCCCTCCGGCGGCACCGCGCAGGGGGCCGTCGCGTGATCCTCTTTCGCTACATCTTCCGGCGGGTCCTGTCGGTCTTCGCGTTCACCTTCGTGACGATCCTCGTGATCGTCGCGATGATGAATTTCGTCGAACTGCTGCGCCGTGGCGGGGATGACGGGATCACGGAGGTGCTGATCGCGATGGCGATCCTCAACGCGCCGAGCATCTCGATGAAGACGGTGCCGTTCGTCATGCTGCTCAGCGGCATGTGGGCCTACATGCAGCTCGCCCGGTCGAGCGAACTGGTCGCCGCGCGCGCCGCCGGGCATACCTACTGGAGCGCCGCGCGGGCGGGCATGGTGGCCGCCTTCGTCATCGGCCTGTTCGCGACCATGGTGTACGGTCCCCTCGCGTCCGGGGCGCTCAACGTCTACGACCGCCTCGAAGCGCGGTACATGGACGGGACGGGCAGCCTCTTCTCGGTGACGTCCGAGGGGCTGTGGCTGCGCGAGAGCCGGGGCGAGGGCCAGAGGGTGATCCGGGCGTCGAAGACCAATGCAGAGGGCACGGAACTGCGCGACACCACCTTCCTTCATTTCGGGGCGGGCGACGCGTTGCAGGAGCGTATCGACGCCGAGCGCGCGGTCCTGCTGGACGGGGAATGGGAGCTGGACGGCGTGATCGTCCACCGCATCGAGTACGGCAGCGACGCGCAGCCGCCCCGCCCGGAGAGCATCGAGCGGATGCGGATCCCCACCCGCCTGACGGCCATCGAGATACAGAACAGCTTCGCCGCCCCCGAATCGATTTCGTTCTGGCGCCTGCCGACGGCCATCGAGGGCATGGAAGAGGCGGGATTCTCGGCCCGTCGCCATCGATCCTATCTTCATGCGATGATCGCCATGCCGTTCTTTCTGGCGGGCATGACCTTGATTTCGGCGGCTTTCGCGATACGCCCGCCCCGGTCGGCCAAATTCGGGTGGGTCGCTCTCGTTTGCGCTCTGGCGGGATTCGCGCTCTACTTCCTGGGCGATGTGAGCATGGCGCTCGGCGCGTCGGGCGCGGCTCCGGCGGAACTGGGCGCCTGGGCACCTGTGATCGCGGCGGGATTCTTCGGAATCGCCCTGTCGCTGTACTTTGGAGAAGCGTGACGATG
>Ga0209831_1003305_pt1 | contig 13422 bp, 8 predicted proteins | sample Maine_Asex4_meta_FD_187451 | JGI IMG/M metagenome (GOLD analysis project Ga0209831, IMG submission 187451) | Marine algal microbial communities from Maine, USA - Maine_Asex4_metaG (SPAdes) (version 2) | ecosystem: Host-associated > Algae > Red algae > Unclassified | place: Maine, USA | collected...
CCGTTTTTTTGCGCCGCGCCGCGCGCGGCGGCCTCCGCGCGCGGCTGCCTCCGCCGTGGCGCGGGCCGCCGCTGCTGCCGTGGCACGCGGCCAGAGTAGCGGCTGTGGCGGTGCAGCTGGGGGCGGCGCGGCTGCTTTTGTGCGCCCGGTCGCGAAGCGCCCAATGGCGACAGCTGCTCCTGCCTCCCGTGGGCACGAGCGCACCGGACGTGACCGCGCTGCGGGGGAAGACTGGGAGGTTATTGCGCGCCGCGCCGGGCGCCGTGCGGCGGCGCTGGCGCTCGCGCCGTCCCTAGACTCCCTGTTGCCGCTGCAGATGCCGCAGTCCTCCTCGCGCCGTCCCACCATCTCTTCCGTCCTTCGGCCGTCGCCACTGCGAAGGATTCCCCCGAGCTGCCGCCACCGTCGCTGCCATTGTATCGCAGCGCTACTTTCTCTCCCCCTTCCGTTGCTGATCAGTTCCGCCGTCCGCTGCCACATTGTTTTCTGCACCGTGCGACGGCGGCTGTGCCATATCGAGGATCTATGCGACGCCTCCTTCCTTCCCGCTGTTGTGTTCCTTGAATGCCGTGGCTGGTTATCTATATCCCCTTCCGTTGCACAAAAGTATAGAAGTATGAGCCACACCGGTTACCCTGTCATGCGTATGAGAGGAGGAGCGGGTCAACTTGGTAGAGAGAGTCTGGCATGATCAGCGTACGTCCGATGAGAGACTAGAAAAGGGACTGGATACGAGGCACACAACTGTTTACTCGCCTACTACTGCCAGCCACCAAGGAACAACCAGGATGCGCAGAAGAGTTGATAGAACAGGGTGTAAGATGCATTAAATGACAGGAAAGAAAACACGAAGAAAGAAGCGCACACAATACCCTAGACCTCATCTTCATCCTCCGAGGCCTCCCCGCCAGAGTATACAGCACCCTGAGAGTCCGAGGACTCCTGGCCGAGCACGTTGGCGCCGAAAAAAACAGCCCTAGCCTTTCTTGCATGACCATTGTCTTGCACGATAGCTCTATCAGAGACGGTTGGGTCCTCCAGGGCGACAACAACTCCGAGACCCCTAAGAGTGCTGCGAAGAACGGCACGGACAGCAGCCTGCCCAGACACTACACCATCGGCGCCGAGTTGGTCGAGACCCTCACCACCAGCATCGTCGGTGCGGAGCAGTTGATCGCCTCCCTCCACACCTTGCCCTTCCCGTCTTTGCTCAGCCACCCCGCCGTCAACTTTGTGCGCGGCGCCTTGCTCACCCCTTCCGACGTTCTCTGCGACAGCAGCACGTCCGTCAGCTGCCGGCTGAGGTCTACCAGCAGCGGCATCCGCAGCTCGTGCGGCCGCGAAGCCGGCAGCGTGACCAAGACCGCCACAGACGACACCTACAGCCGCTCGGGCGCTGCGTTGGCCGACCTCCGCAGCCTTGACCAACACAGCTTCTGTAACAGCGGCTTGTATCGTTGCTTGAACGGGGAAGAGGGCGGCGCACTGACCAGCCGCTGCGGCGGCGGCCTCTCCGGCAGCCGCGCCGGCGTCTCTGACGCCTGCCTCGAGCGCAACGTGGTATGTCGCCTGCACAGCCGCCAGCCCGGCAGCTCGGCCGAACACGTGACCGGCTGCTTGGCCGGCGGCTAGACCTGCCTCCTGCGCCGCCGAGTCAACAGCTTGCGCGACTACCACTGGCAGTGCATCGGCAACAGCCACATGCACAGGGTGGAGAGGGGCAACTGGTGCGGCAGCGGTAACCTCGGCGGCAGCGTCAGCAAGCCCGACTTGCTGCCCGCCGCCTCCGCGCCGACCACCGCCGTCATTGTCGTCGCCGTCATCTCCACCATCCGCTGCATCCACGGCTTCAGCAGCAGCAGCGGCCTGCTGCAAGCCAGCTGCGCACGTGCAGCACCGCCGGTCGCAGTAGTCCTGCACGTGGGAGTGAAAGAAGGCGCACATTTGCCGGTGGCTTGTCTCTTTTCGCAACTCCCGCCTCATCTTGACGCGCAAATTGATCGTCGCCGCCAGGAGCCGCATCTGGATGATGAAGTGGTCCTGGCGCAGGTGCGCGAGGTGCGTCTTGTACGCCTTATTGATAGAGTGGCGGCTCTCTGCACAGGCGGTACTGTGCCTTACCGAACGCGACGGGTACGCGTCGGCGTCGAAGATGCGCGAGCACTTGTGCTGGTGCTTGACGTTGTGGGGGCGGTCCAGGCTGCACGCCATGGACGACTCGTTCACCAGCCACGGCACGCGGCGCGCCGCGTTACGGGCGAGCTGACAGGCCGTGTCAAAATACACTACCTTTGGAAGCAGGGGGAAACGCTGCACCAGCGACGCGAGCACGTGCGATGGCGATTCGGCTTTGTCCAGGAAGTCATAGCCGATGAGCAGACCGCACAGGCACAAGAAGTTTTCGATGCCCGGCATGAACGTCTCCGACGTCAGCCACTTGTGTCGGCAGTCGTCCTCGCCGAGCTCCTTGGCCGCCATGGCGCGGAGCGTCTCCCGGTCCGCGCCGACCTTGGATGCCCGAGCGGCGTTGACCGCGTCGGCCTTGCCGTCAGTAATGAATGCCCGGACAGGCTCCAAGTCAGGCCAGACCTGGCCGCTGCGCACTTCTTCCACCTGCGCGTCGGCACGTGCCAACGAGTGGGCGGTGCAGCCGAGGCGCCGAGACGCAGGGGGCGGACCGGGTCGGTCGGCCACGTGCGCCGCCAGTTTGGCAGGAGACGCCTCCCTCCACTGGCTTTCGAACTCGGTGGAGGAGGGGGGGGCGCGCCGCCGCCACTCCGACTCCCAAAGCGCGTCGACGTCACACGCGTAAAGAAGAAGCTCCGCGATGGCCCGCGTCACGAGCGGCTCCGTGTCGGCACCCATACCAACGAGCCGAAGAAAGGGCCACAAGATGCCCACCGACTCTACCGCTACGGCAAAGCGCCGCCAGTCCTCCACTTGCTGAGCCCGAACCATTTTGACCGCCAGCGCCCGAATGCGCACCCGGTCGAGACCCGCCAATGCCCCCAGAAGAGGCTGGCCCAAGAAGGTCGACAAAAACCGTCGAACGGTCCGCCACCGCTCCCGCATTTCAACGGCGGGCAGCCCCGTGCCGACTGCATCGGCCATAGGCAGCGCGACGGGGAAGGCACCAACGAGCGGTGCGGCGGGCTCGCCACCGACGCCTCCAGCCACAGATGTGGGGACGCCGGCCGCAAAGGGGGCGGAAAAAGCCGCTTGGGTGGCGTCGACATCGAACCCTCGGCCGCCAACTGAGTCGCTCGTCCCGGCCGCCTCGGCGTCGCCGTCGTTGTCGCCGTCGACGTTCGCCCCGTCCTCGGTGGCCGGCGGCGGGTCCTGGTCCGTCAACGAGAGAGAGAAAAAAGAAAAGAAGAGAAGACTGGCCGCCCACTGCAAAGTCATTGGGCTGGCGACGACAACTCCCGGCCCGCGCGGCGCGGGGGTGTCCGCCATGGAAGAGCCAAGATCCCTCAAGGCTGAAAACTCAGTCTTGGACAGCCGCACTGCCTCCATCCGCTCCGATGTCAGCGCCTTGCGGATCGCGGCGCGGAGGGACGCCACCGGCAGCACCGAGGCAAAGTTCGTGTCGATGGGTACGACCCGGACGTCCTCCGTCACACGGAAAAGTGGCTGAGACTGGCTCCGCAGGATTGAGAGCACCTCCCCGTCGGCAATAACCGCCCAGTACGGGCGGTCGCCGTCAACCTTGCACTTCGTGCAACGGAAGAGGGAGGCTGGAACGATCAGCGTCCGTGCGTAGCGGTGCACCGCGGCGATGACCGTCTGGCGCGCCAGCACCGACGAGGCGCCGGAAAGGGACTTGGACACTTCCAGCAAAAAGCATAGCACCGCTGCGGCAGAGGAGAGCGTGCTGTGCCCCGTAAAAACCATCTGCGTGATCACGTCCATGAAGGTGCGCGTGAACACCGTCTTGGTGGTTGAGGCAAAGAGGGACTCGCTGGCGCCGTCGTACGGCACAAGCTCGCCACACGCGCAAGTCCATCGTCGCACGGTCACTGCCACGCGGCCGCGTAGCGTGTGTAGCGTGGCCCCTGCGTTCTTGACCTCCAAGCCATTGTACGCTCCACCGCACTTGAAGCAGACCGCCTCGCACAATACATTGGGAAAGACCGTCGGCTCACCCGTCGCCCTACCAGCAGCGGCCAGCTCATCCCACAGCAGGCAGTCGGACACCTCCCCCGTACACGGGAGGAAGTTCCGAGAGCTCCTTCAACGAACCTCGTCCGCGAACGCAGCGTCTGCAGCCGCGTCGGGCGGCACGGCCGGCGCGGACGCTCGCTCCGCCGCCGCCTCCGGTAGGTGAACGTCTCTAAAGGGGTCGTTAAAGTTGCCGCCCATCTCGTTAGCGGCCTGGGTTGTGGCACGTAACTCCGTGCACCACTCGGTCACGGCCGCTGCGTGCGGGCACCACCAGTGGTCCTTGGCGCAGCTCAGCTGCGTGCACGCAGCGCGCATCTGCTGGCGCTTCTTTGACCGGCTCTTGCCCATTCGGGGGCGGATGACAACCACCGCCCACGCGCCGCCGGACTGCACCGCAAACACGCCGCGATTCTTGGACGTCTTGGTCGCAAAATGTGCGGTGTAGTCGGTCACCGTCGCCCCGGCCCCATTGTCGAGATGTGGGAAGCGGTCAAGGAACTCTGCGGCGGTCTCCAAGCCGGCCGCCGCCGTCAGTGTCACCACGGACGCCTTGAGTGCACGGGCATGACAGCAGGTCGACGACAAGCCGATGGATGTTCGCATCTCCACCGACTCGGCGCCGCCGCGGCCGCCGCACGAGCAGAGAAACAGCACCTCGCCGCGGACGCGGCCGCACCACACGGCGTAACCCCGCTCGCCCTCAGACAGAACCACCGCCGCACCGTCGGCAACGCACGCCACGCGGAACAGCGTGCCGTGCCCTGCGACCCGATCGCCTGGGGCTCCGCCGAGATAGTCAACCCCAGCGCCTGGGTGATGCGTGAAGCGATGATTTCGATCAGCCCCAAGACCTCCGGCCGGTCATCCACCACGTCGGGCTCGGGCTCTGACAGGACGGCGCTGTCGCCGATGTCGTCATCCCCCACCCCCGCCGGGTCAACCAGCTCCGTCGGCGCCTCTGGGTCGGAAGCGCCAGCGGCAGGGTCATGAGCACCCTGCCGTCGGCGTGACGGCCGCCGCTGACCGTCTCCCGCCCTGGCAGCCCCGCCCGCTGCGCCTGCTACGGTCGCCCCGCCCGCCCCACCCGACCGGGCGGCACCGCCCGCACCGCCCGCTCTTCGCCGACGAGTGCGCTTGCTGGGGCGGGACGGTGCGTCGGTTCTAGGCCGTCGAGCCCGAAGATCTTGAGGAAAGAAAGCGAGAGCAGCGCGCAGATCCTCTGCCAGGAACATGGGGACAGCCCGTGCGCATCGGCGGATAGCCAACATCGGCGCCGGCAGCGCTACACGGCCATCCTCAGCTTCCTCATCCGACCCGACGCCCGCCTCCGCCATCTCACCGGCGCCGCAGACGTCACCAGCGCCGCCAAGGAAAGTATCGGAGAGATGCAGCCCGCGTCGAGCCCGTCCGAGGTCACGGCGACGGCTGTACGGTTGAGCCGGCCTGCGTCGGGAAGGAAGCAGGAAAGGCCAGACCTGCTAGGCGACCGCCGCAAGGTCGCAGTTGGAGGCGTTTAAAGACAGTGGGAGCACTTGCACGGCACGTTCGACATGAGCACAGGTGGGGAAGGGGGGGGAGGGTGGCAAGAGAGTGGGAGCACGTCGGCGGCATAGGCGCCGTGGAGGCGTTTCAGCGGGGATCACCGGTGGTGGCGAGACGGCGGTGGGCCGCCCACCCACCGCCACACATCTCCCCAGCACAGCCAGTGCAGGCCATGTGACCAAGCATGACAGTGCAATAACTACGTATTGCATCCGCCAAGACGAATTGTAAGTACGAAAACGACACCTCTTCCTCTTCCAACGCCTGCTTGCAGTGGAGGCCCTCATTCTCTCACTGCTGCCACAGTACCCCTCATCTAGTATGAGTGGCTACTGCTAAACAGCCCGGCAACCAGGCGTCCATCCCTGGCGGTATGGGCGCCATCGCCCCGAGGCATGGACTTCAGCACAACAGCAACAGGTCGCCGCTGTTTCCGCCCGTCCGCTGCCGTTGCCGCCGGGTGCAGCCGCAGCCTCGATTGAGGCCCCTGAGCTACTTGGCGAGTGAGCACCGGCGCCCATCGTTGTTAAAGAACCCACCGACTATAGGGGCGTTGGAAGTGACTGACTGCCCCCCATATACTGACAGTCACCGTCGTGCAGATGTACGCTTGCATACGGGTCAGCTGCAGCATTCCCAGCAGTTCACATGTCCCCATCGATTTCCACCACCGACGTGCCCCGACCTGATTGAGACCATAACCCAGTACTCGAGGCGGCCCGCGAGCCGCTTTGTCGATCGACAGAGCGCCCCTGTCAGGTCATCAGAGCAGATATACACGGCATCCAGCTGACTGTGCCATGCAGGATGGTGAGGTATCTGGAACACTTTGTCTACATTTTCCGGCATGGCAAGGCCGTCAGACCCTCACTCGCTGATGACTGGGGTTCCCATCGTTCGCGCTCGCTCCAGATGGGAGCGCCATATTCAGCTGGGCCACCACTGGAGCCCCAACTGATGGCCTGAAATCTGTCACCGCGGACGCCGGTGGTGAGACAGGGCGAGACAGCCGAGCCTGGCTGCTGCCGACTGCCGCCACCGCCACAGCCTCTCCCATGCAATCACCCTCATGTGTCGCACAAGCTCGTTTTCCCCCCTCCGGCCGCCAATCTTCCGAGCGGACAGTGAGGACGGCAGTCCATGACAGTTTAAGCCGCCATATTGCCGCCTCTCCCGTGGGTCCCACGACTGCTGCTCCCAACGCAACGGCCGAAAAACGCGCGGCCGCAGCCGCAGCGGCGCAGTACCAGCAGGCCAGTCCAAGACTTTCACCTCCCCACTCCCACCCATCCCCATACAGCCTCAGTAGCGGGCAGGACAAGCGACACAGATGCACCACCAGGACACGGCGCTCGCCAAGGCTACCCAAAGAAGAAGCGGATGCCCGTGAGGCCAGGAGCGAGGGACGCGGGGACTACAATGGGGAGCAGGGGCGTAGCGCCGGTGGCAGGGAGGGGGGGGGACGAGCAGCACCAGAAGCGAAGACGCGGTGCGGGAATGACAATGCACCAGAGCGGGTAACACGAAACGGCACGACGCTTGGCGTGTCCGTCCAATGGGTGGTCCTCCACATTTCTGAGATACTTTCCTGTCCTTCTGTGGCCGTAAGTTCCCGATTTTTGCTCACTGCACACGTGCTGGCGGCGGATCAAGCCATCTCATGCTAAAACGTTGCAGCAGATCTGGCGAGCAGCACGGATGCTTACCCTTCCATGCGACCTCACTCGTGAGAAGAGTGACAGTGTGAGACGAGTCCGGACCCGGGCGGCCTGCCGCTTGTGACCTGCGCGCGCGCGGGCTGGCGAATAGCCCCTTTCGCCTCTGCGACCGCGCGTGAATCGAGCACGGCGGGGAGCCGGTCCCCATGGCGCCACGTCCGCGCGAGATGCACTGGCCGGCAGAGTTATCGGGGCGCCCCATCAGCGGTGGCCGCCTGGCGTGAACAATGCTTGAGTGAGTGTTGAGGGACCGGGACTGTGCGCCAGCGCCTCTGCACAAAGCTCACGTGCGATGAGCCCCTCATGACGCCCTGTATGCGTGGCCAGGACGGTGCAAGGGGCGATGGCCACCGTCTCCTGGGCCGGACATCTGTCAGGCAGTAGCTTAAAGCTACAGGAAAGATGGTAGTACCGTGTGCCGCGCGCCTTGTACACGGTTTTTCCGCCACCACTGCGGAGAACTCGCCGCGGCTGGCATACAGTCTCTCTCTGGGTCCATCCCGGGAGGGGGTCCATCACTAGGACCGTCCACCGCCGGCGACGCGCCTCCCTGTCGCCGCCGACGCAACTGCTGTTTGCCGCCCCCGCTACGGTTTTGGCCCCACCAGGCCCGTCTGTCGGTGTCGACACTACCAGTCTGCCACGGTGCCCCATCTGGCAAGCGGCCCCGCGGGCGTTTCTGCAGTCACGTGACCCAGCCTCTGCCACCCGACCCCAACCGCTGCTGTAACGGTCCAGAGGCGGTTGCCACCAGCACTATCCCGAGGTTCCGACGATTGATTCCTCCCTCCTCAAGAGGACGGAGAGGGTGCTGGTGGCCTCCCACGAAGGCGCGGCGGTGTAGGCGGGAAGTGCTGCTCTGCTGGTGCAGGGAGGGGCGATACAGACGGTTGCGGAGGTGTGGGTGCCGGCGGGGGCGGCCGCGGTTGTGAGAGTATGTGACTGTAGATGGAGGGGGAGAGACGTGTATCGGCCGACCGTGCCGGTCGCGGCTGCGGTCATGGGGTTCGTGGCCCCCGCCCTGGGGGTGGGCTGGAAGGGCACTGTCATAAACCCTGGCTTCGGGCACCGCGAGCTTGATGTCCGGCCGCAGTGGATCGGGCGGCGGAGGGCAATGGTGGACTCGGGGGGAGGTGCTCCCGGGCAATGACGCGGGGGTGGGGTGCGCAACGCGGTCGTTCCGCGCTAACGCGGCATCGGCTGGATACCTTGGAGGAACCCCTCTGAATGAGGGCACCCAGTACATCGGCACCTGTGCACAGAGAGAAACAGAGGCAATGCGTGTCTTAATCCGTACTAGTAGAGCTATACTTTCCGTACGCTGCATCCACAGCCGCCCCCGTCATGCCACAGCTTCATTCTGTTCTGGGTTGTAGCAACAAGCGGAGGGCAGGTAGATATCATGTACGACGCAGCTAAAAGTGAAGAGTACCTACACACAACAGATACGAGGTAGGAAACGAAGCTACTGCACCAGCTCACACGTGGAGAAGGACTAAAATCAATGCACACGAAGAACGATGAAAGAAATCTAAGCAGGAAGAATCAGCTCGCGGTCCCACACGATGAAGCTGCCGATGGCGTCCCCCAGCACTCGAGTCGACACCCCGGGCGGCTCCACAGGGAACTCTGCCTCGTGGGTGTAGATGCAGCGGGGGTTGAAGACGCCCTCCAAAAGCACTACCACAAGGTTGTCCGCCAACGCTCGACCGTGCAGTACCTTGCGCGTTGGATGCACCACACCGTGCCCGACTTGCAGGCCTTCTGCGTCCAACAGATCATGCGGCCCGTCGTCCACGCCGAGCACGGCTCCGATGGCGGAGACGAGAGGCCCAGTGGGGGCTGGGGTGGTAACCTGCGCTGTGGCAGCAGCAACAGCTGTGGCCGCAGCGAAAGTTGATAGCGCAGCACCTGCCGCCACTCCTTGCTGCCGTGCGGCAACGTGCCGTCCCCGCTTGTTGGGGTTGCCTCCAGACGCTTCCGGACTGCCGCGTTTGCCCGTCGGCGTGGCAGCGTGCGCTGGGGGACGCACGCTGAAGACCGGGCCCGTTGTTGCAGCAGCACGGGCGGCAGCACGGGCTTCCACCACCGACGAACCGCCGAGGGCACCCTGTACTGCCGTGCCATTGGTGGCGGCGGATGTCGCGGCGGCGGCGCCGCCACCGCCCGCCGCCGCCCACGTCCGAGGCGCAATGACGACATGGTGGTGGGCACCGTGGGTTCCACGACCAGCTGCACCCACCGAGCTCACCGCTGCCGCTCCGGGGGCGACCGCCGCGGCTGACGCCGCCACAGCGTCCGTCGCTCGACGAGAAGCCGCCGCAGCGTCCATCGTTCGACGAGACGCCGCTGCGGCACGGTTCTTCTTGGCTTGTTGAGGCAATTGAGCACGGAACAATGCCGTCCGGATAGGCTTCCGGACGCGCGACTCTTTGCCCCAGAGAAGGAGCAGAGAAGCAATCGCTTCCTCCTGCGTACAGCGGTCGCTGTTAGGGATGCTCGAAAGGAAGACCACGCGGCGACCGGGCCCACCCGCAACGCCATTCTCCGCACCGCGCGTCCGCTGCGTCACGGGCAGATGCCGCAGGGGCACGCTGACGCCGAGCGGCCAGCGCCTGCCCACCACCTGCCCATCGCCGGCCGGGTTGACAATGAGCCGATGGGACCACCAGCGGGAGAGCCCTTCCTGCATCATCCGCGGGTGAACGCCGAACTTGGCGGCGGGCAGGATGACGATCACCTTGAGGATGTTCCTGACAAGCTTGGAGGCGGCGGCCATGCCCATCAACTCCCGCAGGATGTCCTCAATCTCCTGCTCGGGCATGTAGACGGGGGGAGGCAGGATGGACTCGACTAGAAACGGCATGCTCGTGGTGGCAGGAGCCGGGATGGCGTCGGTCGAGCGGTCCGTCTTCTCCTCGGAGGCGTGCGGAGGGGTGTGGGACCGCGACCGACAGACCCTGCGAGCCAATCGCTGCCACTCCACGGGCGGCGGCAGGTCGTCGTCAAAAGGCGACGTCATGAGCTCGTTTAGCTCCATGTCCTCGTCGGATATGGCCGGCAGGGGGGCGACGACGGGCGTCGGGCGCGTGGCGGCGCCGACAAGGCGCGCCGACCGGGAGCCGCTAGCCAGCTTGTCTTTCGGCAGCACGTCCCCGGCTCGTGCGAACTGCTGGACGTCGGATAGGACCCGCAACACATCGGGGTCGGCGTACTTGCCCTTCCCCGCCAAAATCAGGAAGCCGACGTTGCCCGCCGCGTCCACTCCCGACGCGTGCACCAGCAGCCCCAGGCCAAGGTGTGCCTCGGCCTCCTCGGCGGCGGCCACAAGCGCACCAAGCGCCCTCAGCGCAGCAGTTGGCACCGCCGACGCGCCCTTGCCCGTGACTGCTGAGACGTACTTGGCAAGGCGGCGCATCAGCGGGCTGTTCCGGTTGCTCGCCGCGGCCGCCCCGCGTTCGCGCGCTGCCGCCGCCCCCGCGGCTGTGCCGGCCGCGACACTTACGGGGACAGTGGCGGCTGGGGCGCTGCTGGCAGCGCCGCTGGCGACAGGAGCGCGCTCTAGGGCGTTCGACAAAGGGATATCAGCACGTCTCGCCGGAGCGTGCGGACCGCCCGACGCACCGCCTGCAATAGTGGCGGCGCCTGCCGTCGCGGCCAGAAGTGCGCCCTCCAGGTTGCGCGCTGTCACTGCGCCTTCAGCAGACTCTCCGACGGCTGCCGGCGCCACGACAGCAGCCGGCACACCGGGGACGGCCGTCGCCGCCGCAGTAGCAGGCGCACCGAGGGAGGCCGTCGCCGTGGCAGCGGCCGGCGCACCGACAACGGCCGTCGCCGTGGTGACAGCGGGCGCACCAACGGCGGCCGTCGACGCGGTGGCAACAGGCGCACGGACGGCTGCCGTCGCCGTGGTGCCATTCGGTGCACCAACAGCGGCCGTCTGCGACGACGGCGTGGCGGCCACCTGGGGGTCCACAGCGGCTGTCGGAAGGGCGGCCGCCACCGAGTTGTCCGTGCCCACCGCGATCGCGGAGGAAGCCGTCGCAACAGTCGTCGAAGCGCCGTCCGGAAGCACTGGAGCCGACGTGGGCAAGATGAATTCGGAAGGGGAGAGGCTCGGCGGCTTCTCCAGCACCACGCGACCCACGGCTACCGACGAAGCGACATCCACCGGAAGGCCGACCGCCGAAGGTGCCATGGTGCGTGGAGAGGGGCAAGAGAGCAAGAGGGATGGAGAGAGGCAGGTGGGTGGAGAAGGAGGAGAGGAAAGAAGGAGCAGGTGAAGACTAGGTTGCATGGATGGGGGGGGAGCCGGGATCCACGGACCACGACCGGCCTGCTATATAGCAGCTTGCTGGGCCCCGGCGGCACCTGCATGAGGCTCCCAGGCCCTCAAGACGTGGCATAGTCGCGTGCAGGCCACGGTGGGACTCCCGCCAGGTGCCGCCTGGACGACCGCCCTCAGCTACAGCTGCTTGGGAGAGTTGTGTGGCGCTACGGGCGGTGGCGCCAAAAAAGGGCGGTCACCCGCCCTCAAGCTGCGACGTCGCAACCAAAAACACAGCCGTGACAGCGGCGACGACACGAACATCGGCTAGCGAGAGGTGCATCCTAGATAAGCCCGCTTTCCGTCTCACCGGAGCCGTCGCGCGGCGGCAAAAACGCGGCACGTGCCCCTCGTCAGCGGCCAGGGACGAAGGTACCCGTCGCGCCCCTACAGGCAGATAGGCATTGGACTGGCGCTCGTCAGCCGGGTGGCAACCGCCAGGACCACTAACCGCCGCGGTGGGCCGTGCTGGGGTAGACCAAGGAGACGTTGGGGCGGGCAGACGCCAGAAGTGGCCGTCAAGGGGTCGTGGGGTGGCGGTGACGGTGCGAAGAGGGCCAAAATGCAGTCGCACAGAGCCCGCCGACGAGCCGCACAACCGCGCTGGCCGGTGGCACCGCAGAAAGAGTGACAACGGCAGCGTGGGCAGACGCCGGCAGTGCAGTCGAGGGGCCGTCGTGTGGCTGTGATGTTGTGGGAAGAGCCAAAACGCAACCACCAAGAGTCCACCAAAGATCCCTTCGACCCCGACTGCGGGCGGCGGCGAGCGGAACGTAACGACGGCGGGACGGGCAGATGCCGGCAGTGGCGGTCGAGGGGTCGTAGGGTGGCCGTGACGGAAGGGGGAGGGCCAAAACACAGCCACTAAAAGCCCACCGAGGGTGCTCCGACAGTGACCGTGGGCGGCGTCCGCGCGGCGCGGCCGCCAGGACGACGCCGGCCAGGGCCGTGCGCGGCGCATGAAACAGTCTGGCGCCCCCTCCAACAAAGCGCCCGTTCATCACCACAACAGCCCGCGCGCGGGCCGGCGCAATCAGGCACCCCACCCAGTGGCCATGCGCGGACCCGCTTAAGCACAAACGGGAGGCGGCGGCGGTGGCCACGGTGCCAGCCAGCCAGCGCAAAAGAAACCGCCACAACACAGCGCCACAGGGGCACCCCCAAACGCACTCGCAGGCGGCGGCGGCGGCGGCACGCGCTGGCGCGTGCACGAAGGAATGCCGCCATACCAGCACCCCAAGAGCCCCCCAAACGCGGCCACGGGCAGCGGCAGCGGCGGCGCGCCGCGGCACGCGCGAGAACCAGCAGCCCCAGCATCCCCACAGGGGCCTTCCAAATGCCCCCGCGGGCGGCGGCCGCAGCGGCGACGGCCGACGCGCGCAAAACCGCCGCCCCAGCAGGCCCCGAAGGACCACACAATGTGCCCGCGGGCCGCGGCAGTGGACGCACGCCGCGGCGCACACACAAAACAGCCGCCCCAGCGGCCCGCCAGGGGCCCGGCAAACGCGGCCGGGCAGTGGCGGCCACCACGGCGGCCGACGCGCGCGAGCACCAGCCACCCCAGCCGCCTGCCAGGGGCCCCTCAAAAGCGCCCGCGGGCCGCGGTCGCGACGGCGCCTGCCGGCGCGCCCAACTGCCAGCCTCCGCAACAGCCCCCCAGGCGCCCCCAAA
>Ga0209831_1003307_pt1 | contig 13405 bp, 13 predicted proteins | sample Maine_Asex4_meta_FD_187451 | JGI IMG/M metagenome (GOLD analysis project Ga0209831, IMG submission 187451) | Marine algal microbial communities from Maine, USA - Maine_Asex4_metaG (SPAdes) (version 2) | ecosystem: Host-associated > Algae > Red algae > Unclassified | place: Maine, USA | collected...
GGATGCGCTCCATGGTCAGGAGGACCAGCACAAAGACGAGGAGGCAGGCCGAAAGCTGCGCCGAGGCGACCCGGTCGCCCATGAGTATCCACGACCGGTACACCCCCGTCGCGAAGGTCGAGACGCCGAAATGCGAGACGGTGCCGAAATCGGCCAAGGTCTCCATCAGGACCAGCGCGATGCCGGTGGCGATGGCGGGGCGGGCCATGGGCACGGCGACGCGGAAGAACGAATCCCACGGACCATGGCCGAGCGTCCTCGATACCTCGAACGCGACGACGGATTGTTGCAGGAATGCCGCGCGCGCAAGGAGATAGACGTAAGGGTAGAGAACCAGCGTCAACATCACCCCCGCCCCGCCGAGCGAGCGGATCTCCGGAAACCAGTAGTCGCGGGGACCGAGCGAGAAGGCGGCACGCAGCGCGCTCTGCACCGGGCCGGGATGGTCGAGCAGGTTGGTATAGGCATAGGCGAGGACATAGGCCGGAAAGGCGAGCGGCAGGGCCAGCGCCCATTCCAGCACGCGCCGCCCCGGAAACACGCACATCGTCACCAGCCACGCCGTCCCCACCCCGATCAGCGCGGTGCCGATTCCGGTAATGAGCGCCAGTTTGAGCGTATTGCCGATATAGAGGCCCAGCCGCGTCTCGACCAGATGCGCGAAAGCGCCGTCACCGGTCTGGAAGATCGACACGACGACCGCGAGGATGGGGGTCGCGATCAGCAGCGCGACGATTCCCGCCAGAACGGTGGCGAGCGTGGCCGGGAGCCGCTTGCTCCGCATGCGTCGTGGTTCCTCGATCGTCGCCACTGCCTTGCCCCGTCCTTCTTCTCGCCACGGGGCTGTCGTATCGCACCGGGAGACACACTTGAAGAGCCATGAACGACGCAGCGGAGGCGACCCCCATGATTTCACGCAGAACCCTCGTCATCGGGGCCGCCGCGAGCGGTCTCGCAACCAGCGCCGCCTCGGCCCTCGTGCCCACGACGCCGCAGACGCCGGGACCGTTCTTTCCGGATATCATGCCGGTCGAGAGCGATTTCGACCTGACGACGATTTCGGGCGGGGCGCCCGCCGTCGGAGAGGTCATCACGGTCGAGGGGCGGGTGCTGGGGGCGGATGGTCGCCCGGTGCCGGGGGCGGCGGTGGAACTGTGGCAGGCCAACGCCTACGGCCGCTATACCCATAGCCGTGACCGGTCCAGCGTGCCGCTCGATCCGAACTTTCAGGGTTACGGCGCGGTCCGTACCGATGCGGAAGGGCGCTATCGCTTTCGCACCGTCCTGCCGGGCGAGTATGCCGGGCGCACGCGGCACCTGCATTTCTACACGACCGGGCCGGGATACGAGCGCACGCCGTTCCAGATGTATTTCGCGGGCGACCCGGGGAATGAGGGCGATTTTCTCTACCGCTCATTGCCGACGGCGGAGGCGCGCGCGGCGGTGACGCCGTCCTTCGATGGCGGGCGGGGCACGTTCGACATCGTGCTGGGATAGGGGCTATAGCATCGGGCGGAACACCTCGAAAGGACCGCCCATGACCCGCCGCTACGACGCCGTGATCTTCGACCTCGACGGCACGCTGATCGACAGCGTCGAGGCGATCAAGCTGATCGCCGGGCGCTTCCTCGCCGAACAGGATGCCGAGCCGCTGACCATCGACGAGGCGCGCGGCTTCGTCGGGCGGGGGGGCGACGTGTTCGCGCAGCGGATGCTGCGCGCGCGGGGGCTGGTGGCCGAAGGGGCGGAAGGGCGCGCGCATGTGAAGCGCTTCCTCGAACTCTATGACGAGGCACCCGGGCACGAGAACCCGCCCTATCCGGGGGCGGGCGATATGCTCGCGGCGCTGGCGGGCCTGCCCTTGGGCCTGTGCACGAACAAGCCGTACAGGCCGACGCTCAACATCCTCGACGCGCTGGGCTGGGCCGATACCTTCGCCAGCGTCGTGGGGAGCGATACGCTGGCGGTCAAGAAGCCCGATCCCGAACCGCTGCGCCACACCGCCCGCGAACTCGGGGTTCCGCTGGAGCGCACGCTGTTCGTCGGCGACAGCGAGGTCGATACCGAGACGGCGCAGGCGACGGGCGCGCCCTACGCGCTGCACGTCAACGGCTATCGCGGCACCCCGGCGGAAGACCTGCCCGCGCTGCTGTATTTCGACGATTTCGCGGTGCTGGCTGATTACGTCCTCGGACGCTGACCGCTCCGATACGCCCCCAGCATCGCCGCCCGGCTTTCGGAGCGGAACTCGCGCCGGTGGATCATCAGGGCCACCGCGCTCGCACTGGCGATCAGGGCGAGCGGGCCGATGAGGAAGGCGAGTGACCCGAGCGTGAAGTAGAGGCCCCGCAACCCCCGCGCGAAGCTGCGCGCCGCGAGCCAGTTGAGCTGACCCGCATCGCGCGCGGCGGCCAGCACTTCGGCCTCGTTATCCGCCCGCCGCTCCGGCGTCGCCCCGATCATCACGGCGCAATAGCCGAAGAGGCGCTGCGCCCAGGCGAACTTGAAGAACGAGAACACGATCATCGATATCGGTGCGACCAGCCGCACGCGAAACGCATCCTGTCCGGACGGATGCGCAAAGGGCAGGGAATCGGCCACCTCGGCCAATCGGTCCGCCTGTCCCATCATCGCCAGCAACCCGCCGAGGCAGATGAGCGAGGTGGACGCGAAGAAGCTCGACCCGCTCTGAAGGCCGCGCAGCAAGCCGCTGTCGACGATGCGAACATCGCGCATCGCCATTTCCTCCATCCACACCATCCGCTTGACCCGCATCAGCCCGCTCGCGCTCTCCTCCGCGCGCGGGCCGTGATCGACGTACCAGCTCATCCCCACCACCAGGAAGACGAGCCAGGCCACGGCGATCACGTCCAGAATCGTGATCTCTGGCAGGATGCTCAGGGGCGTCCAGAGCAGGGCGAAGGGGAGGACGTCGGGCATGGAGAGCCGTTAAGCGCAAAGCGCCCGCCCATGCAAGCGCAGGGTCGCCGGTCGGGGCGGAAAAGGGTGACTATTGCCTATCGCGGGGTCTCGACCGTGACGATCTTCCCGTTCTCCAATGCGTATATCTCGGGTGAAAGCAGGTTGTACCGATCCGTGAACGTAGCGTCGATGACATACTTCGCGTAGCCCAGGGGATCGCCGTCGGCCGTATCGATCACGAAGAGCTGATCGCGGCGGGGGATGACGAAGACGAAATCGTCGCCGAAGCGTCCGCGCACGATGTCCCAGAACTCCGGCATGAGAGCGAGAGCGCTCGTCAGATCGGGATCGCTCTCGATGAAGTACAGAATGGCACCGTCGTAATCCTCGGTGACGATATCGCTCAGCAAGGTCGATACGTTCGAGACCCCGATCTCGAAAAACTCGCCTTCGCTCCTTGCCGGAAGCATGTCGAGGCTCACCGTGGCGAAGGCGTCGGGCGAGTTGCGCATGACGACGGCGTGCAGATTGCCTGTTATCCGCCTCGACACGAACGGCGCCCCCGACTGCCTCAGGTAATCGACGTATTCCGCACTGCGCAGCACCACGACAAGTTCTTCGGGGGTCAGGTCCGCCATGCCCATGGCGGTTATGCGGAGCGAGGTATCGACGAAATCGGCGATGACCTCCTCGCGCGGCTCTTCGGGAAAGGCGCGGAGGCTGTTGAAAACATTGGTCACGTCGACGCTGATGGTATCGGAGAGGATGCGCGCCGGATCGGCTGGGTCCGGTCTGAAGTTCAGGTCCGGCTCGACACCGCGAAAGGCGGTCAGCACGTCGGTTCTCAGGTCGAGAAGGTCGGCCTGTTCCCGGGACTGCGCATGAGACGGCGACGATATCGCGATCGTCGCCATCCCGCAGACGACGATCATGGCGCGGAGAAGGGTGCTTGCCATCATGTATCCTCTCGATTGCTTGCCCGGACGGCCAGTCCCGATCGCGGACAGGAGCATCTTTATCTGGATCGATTTATGTCGGATGGTAGCGACGATTTAGGGACTGTCCTCCACCGGCGTTACGCCTATATCGTATGCAAGGCCCGGGATACCGAAAGCCCGAAGACGCATCAGGAGAGCGCCCGATGATCGAGATGCCCGTCCCCGACCAGAGCGTCATCGCCAAGCGCGATGCCATCGCCGCGCGCCTGCGCGCGATCGTGCCCGCCGAGCAGGTGATCCACGCGTCCGAGGAACTCAAGGCCTACGAATGCGACGGGCTGAACGCCTATCGCCAGCCGCCGATGCTGGTGGTCCTGCCCGACACGACGGCGCAGGTGTCGAAGATCGTGAAGCTGTGCGCCGGGGAAGGCGTGCCCGTCGTGGCGCGCGGCTCGGGCACCTCGCTCGCGGGCGGGTCGCTGCCGACGGCGGATGCGGTCGTGCTGGGTCTGTCGCGGATGAAGGACGTGATGGGCATCGATTACGACAACCGCACCATCCGCGTGCAGACCGGCATCACCAATCTCGCCGTGACGGGCGCGGTGCAGCCCGACGGGTTCTTCTACGCGCCCGATCCGTCGTCGCAGCTTGCCTGCGCGATCGGCGGAAACATCGCAATGAATTCTGGCGGGGCGCATTGCCTCAAATACGGCGTGACGACGAACAACCTGCTCGGCGTGACCATGGTCATGGCCGATGGCGAGGTGGTCGAATTCGGCGGGTCGTATCTCGGGGAGGGCGGCTACGACTTCCTGTCGCTCATCTGCGGGGCCGAGGGCCAGCTCGGCATCGTGACCGAGGCAACATTGAAAATCCTGCCCGCCGCCGAGGGCGCGCGCCCCATGCTGTTCGGCTTCGACACCAACGAGGTCGCGGGCGAGGCGGTCGCCGCCATCATCCGCGCGGGCCTCTCGCCGGTGGCGCTCGAATTCATGGACAAGCCCGCCATCACCGTGAGCGAGAACTTCGCGAAGGCGGGCTATCCCCTCGATGTCGAAGCCCTGCTGATCGTGGAGGTCGAAGGCTCCGACGAGGAGATCGACGAGCAGCTTACCCGAATCGAGGAAGTCGTCGCCCCCTTCGCCCCCTCGACCGTCAAGCGCAGCGGCAACGACATCGAGAGCGCCAAGATATGGGCCGGGCGCAAGGCGGCGTTCGGGGCCATCGGGCAGTTGGCGGATTATATCTGCCTCGACGGTTGCGTGCCCCTGTCGCAATTGCCGGACGTTCTCAGGCAGACGGCGCAACTCGCTGAAAAATATGACCTCAAGGTCGCGAACGTCTTCCATGCCGGCGACGGCAACCTGCACCCCCTCATCATGTACGAGGCGAACGACCCCGACAGCGCCCGCCGGGCCGAGGAACTGGGCGCCGATCTTCTGCGTCTCTGCGTCGAGAAGGACGGGTGCCTGACTGGCGAACACGGTGTCGGGATCGAGAAGCGCGAGCTGATGCTCACCCAGTTCAACGAGCGCGAACTGCGCCAGCAGATGGCGATCAAGGACGTGTTCGATCCGGCCTGGATGTTCAACCCGGCCAAGGTCTTCCCGCTCTCGCTCTCCACCCCGCATATCGAGGATCGCAAGGCGGCATGACCGACACACCCGATACTCCCGACAGCGAAGAGGGCGTCGCCGCCATCGTGCGCGAGGCCGCCGCGAGCGTGGCGATGCCGCTGGAAATCGCGGGGGGCGGCACCCGGCGCGCGCTGGGCCGCCCGGTGCAGGCCGCGCGCACGCTCTCCCTCGCCGCGCTCGACGGTGTGACGCTCTACGAGCCGGGCGAACTGACGCTCGTGGCGAAAGCGGGGATGACGATTTCCGCGCTCGAAGACCTGCTCGACGGCGAGAACCAGCAACTGACCTTCGAACCCGCCGACCACCGCGCGCTGCTCGGCTCCACCGGAGAGCCGACGTTGGGCGGGGCCATCGCGACAGGCGCGTCCGGTCCCCGTCGCCTGCGCATGGGGGCGGCGCGTGATGCCGTTCTGGGGGTCCGCTACGTCAACGGACAGGGCGAGATCCTGCGTGCGGGCGGGCGGGTGATGAAGAACGTCACGGGCTACGACATCCCGAAACTGATGTGCGGCGCTTACGGCACGCTCGGCGTCGTCACCGAAATCGGGCTTAAGGTGATGCCGAAATCCGAGGTCGTGAAGACCCTCGCCATCCACGGCCTGACCGACGGCCACGCCGTCGCCGCGCTCGCCGCCGCGCTCGCCATGCCCTGCGATATCAGCGGCGCCGCGCACCTGCCCGCCTCCATCTCGCGCGAACTGGGGTTCACCGATGCCGCGACGCTCATGCGGGTGGAGGGGTTCGAGACGCAGGCGACCTATCGCGCCGCGCAGCTCACCGACGCCCTCGCCCATTTCGGCGAGGTGAGCGAAGTGGACAGCGACCCGTGGGTGGCGATCCGCGATGCGATGATGTTCGCGGGCGATGCGCGGGCCGTCTGGCGCCTGTCGATGAAGGCGACCGATGCGCCGCTGATGGTCGCCGCCCTGCGCGAGCGGGTCGACGTGGAGGCGTTCTACGACTGGGGCGGCGGTCTCGTCTGGCTGGCCTGCGAGGAGGGGCGCGACGCTTCCGAAGGGCCGATCCGTCAACTGCTTGCGGGGTTCGGCGGTCATGCCACCTTGATCCGCGCCAGCGATGCGATCCGCGCGGCTGTCCCCGTCTTCGAGCCGGAACCCGACCCCGTCGCCCGGTTGAGTGCGGGGCTGAAAGCGCGCTTCGACCCGTCCGGGGTGCTCAACCCGGGCCGCATGCGCGCATGATCCCTTTCCCTGCCCGCCCATCGAGAGGGGCCTGAACCGATGCAGACCAACTTCACCGAAGCACAACTCGCCGACCCGGACACCGCGCGGTCGAACGAAATCCTGCGCACCTGCGTCCATTGCGGATTCTGCACGGCGACCTGTCCGACCTACACCCTGCTCGGCGACGAACTCGACAGCCCGCGGGGCCGCATCTACCTCATCAAGCAGATGCTGGAGGAGGATCGCCCGGCGGATGCGCATACGGTCAAGCATGTCGACCGGTGCCTCTCCTGCCTCGCCTGCATGACGACCTGTCCTTCGGGCGTGCATTACATGCACCTCGTCGACCACGCCCGCGCGCATATCGAGAAGACGTACAAGCGCCCGCTGCACGACCGCGCGCTGCGCAACCTGCTGGCCTTCGTCCTGCCCAACGACAACGTCTTCCGCCTGTCCCTGCTGGGCGCGAAGATGGCGCGGCCCTTCGCGCGCATCCTGCCGTCCAAACTCAAGGCGATGGTCGCGCTGACGCCCAAGACCATCCACCCGCCGAGCGCCCATGACGATCCGCAGGTCTTCGCGGCGCAAGGCGAGCGCAGGATGCGGGTCGCGATGCTGACGGGCTGCGCGCAGAAGGTGCTCGACCCGTCGATCAACGCGGCGACCATACGTCTGCTGACGCGGCACGGGGCCGAGGTGGTGGTGGCCGAGGGCATCGGCTGCTGCGGCGCGCTGACCCATCACATGGGCAAGGAGGCGCGCTCGCACGCGGCGGCGGCGGCCAATATCCGCGCCTGGATGCGCGAGAAGCGGGGCGAAGGGCTGGACGCCATCGTCATCAACGCGTCGGGCTGCGGCACGACCGTCAAGGATTACGGCCACATGTTCCGCACCGACGACGCGATGGCCGAGGATGCGGCGACGGTATCGGGTCTGACGCGCGATATCTCCGAAGTCATGGCCGAACTGGGGCTGGAAATCTCGGAGAAGGACGTGCCGACCGGCACGATGGCGCGCCAGAAGGCGAAGATGTTCGGTGAACTGGAGCCGGGCGCGCAGCCTGTCGGCGCACCGGGCAAGCTGCGCGTCGCCTACCACGCCGCCTGCTCGCTCCAGCACGGGCAGAAGATCACGGTCGAACCCAAGGCTCTGCTCAAGATGGCCGGGTTCACGGTTCTGGAGCCGCGCGAGGGGCATCTGTGCTGCGGGTCGGCGGGCACCTACAACCTGCTCCAGCCGGAGATCGCGGGCCAGCTCAAGGATCGCAAGGTCGCCAATATCGAGGCCACGCGCCCCGACGTGATCGCGACGGGCAATATCGGCTGCATGACCCAGATCGCGAGCGGCACCGGCATCCCGGTCGTCCATACCGTGCACCTGCTCGACTGGGCGACGGGCGGGCCGATGCCCGAAGCGCTGGGCGATGCGGGGGCGATGGCGGCGGAGTAGGCCCGCCGCCGCGCTACCGGTTCAGTATTCCACGCCGATCTGCGCCTTCACGCCGGAGCGGAACGGATGCTTGACCAGTTCCATCTCGGTCACGAGGTCGGCGATCTCGATCAGTTCGTCCTTCGCGTTGCGCCCCGTCAGGACGACGTGGGTCATCTCCGGCTTCTCGTCCACGAGGAAGGCGACCACGTCGTTTATGTCGATATAGTCGTAGCGCAGCGCGATGTTGATCTCGTCGAGCAGGACCATCGCGTTGCGCTCGTCGCGGATCAGTTCCTTCGACTTCTCCCACGCCGCCTGCGCCATCTCGGTATCGCGCGCCTTGTCCTGCGTCTCCCACGTGAAGCCTTCGCCCATGGTGTGAAACGCGCATTTGTCGGCGAAGGTCGAGGTGATGAGGTCGCGCTCGCCGGTCGACATGCCGCCCTTGATGAACTGGACCACGGCGCAGGGCATGTCATGGGCGATGCAGCGGAAGATCATGCCGAATCCGGCGGAGGACTTGCCCTTGCCCTTGCCGGTATGGACGATGACGAGACCGCGCTTGTCGGTCTTCGTCGCCATGATCTTGTCGCGCGCGGCTTTCTTCTTGGCCATCTTGCTCGCGTGTTTCGCGAGGGCGTCGCCGGTGGCGTCGGGGTTGTCCGTGGCCATGAAGGCTCCTGTCTATCTCAATGCGAGCGGTTTGTTCTGCCCGCAGATGATCTGCGGCGCGGTCAGGGTGGCGGCGGCGGCGAGGTCGGGCGGCGTGGTCAGGATCGAACGACCCGAGCACAGCGTCAGCACGAGGTCGGCATCCTCCATGATCGCCAGTGCCTCCACCTCGCCGTTCTCGATCAGGGCGACGGCGTCGGTCCATTCGGCGGTCGCCTCGCCCCCGTCGACGGCTTCGCTCACTTCGGCGCCGATCCCGTAGGGGACCGCGTCGATCGACACGAGGTCGAGCTGCGAATCCCGGTCGGTGCCGAGGGTCGAGGGTTTGCCCGGCGTCGGGAAGAACCGCGTCGAGAGGTTGCCGCCCGGCTCGCGCGGGATCGACATCCCCCCCGGGGCGACGGATACGAAACCGGGAGCGGAGAGGACGGACGGGGTGCCGATGTCGAAAGACCGGCTCGGCGGCGCACGGCGCGGCTTGGCCGACGGGATCGCGGAGCGGGCGAGGATATAGGGCTTCAGCCCGGGGATCGGCGCACGCTCTACGATGGGTCGGGGAGCGGGGGGCTGGGAAGCCGGGAGCCGGGAGAGGGGGGGACGCGAAGCCGGCACCGGGCGTGCGGGAGCCTGTCGCGCGACGGGCGACGCGTCGGCCACGTCGGTCGTCGACGGGCTGCGCGTGACGAAGTTTCCAAGAACGGAACGGGGTGCCACGGTCGGATTGGCCCTGTCTGCGACGGGGAGACTTGTCCGGGCCACGCTCTGCGCCCGCGCCTGCTCGCGCTCGACGGCGAGTTCCGCTACCCTCTCGCGCACGGCGCGCTGCGCTTCGGACTCCGCCAGAAGGGCCGCGGTCTCCGCTTCGGCCACGGCCTGGCGCGCCTGTGCCAGTTCCGCGGCGAGAGATACAGCCTCGGCTTCGGCGGCCTGTGCGCGCGCTTCGGCCCGGGCGGCGGCTTCGCGCCCGGCGCTGTCGTCCACGATGGTGAGGACCGGCCGAGGCGGCGGGGCTTGCTGGACCTGCTGCACCCGCTGTTGCAACTGGGCGAATGCCAGTCGCCGTGCCTCCGCCTCGCGCCGCGCGTTCTCGGCGGCGGCTACCTCGAAGAGCCGATCGGGCAGGTAGAGCGGCGCCTCGACCGGGGCGTCGTAGACGGGCGCGCGCTGGATCACGTAGCTTTCCGGCACGGGCGACGCGTAGGGGGGCGGCGAGGCGTTCGGCACGGCGAAGACCGCGTCGTTACCTCTCGGCGGCGTTCCCGCGCACCCCCCGAGGAGCGCGAGAGCAAGGATGCTGAACAAGGGGCGGCTGCGGCGAAGCGTCATGATCTGGTACTCTCATCACTGTCTCCGTCGATACGGATCAAGTCCTGTGCCAAAATAGACTTTACGCCGCCCATCGCAAGCAGTTCATGCCGCGACCGGCATCCCGGAGGGGCGACCGTTACCCATCGGCGACGATCCCCGCACCGCGATGCCGCGCAGGATCAGCAGCCGCCGCGATTATCGGCAACGCGTGTCCAGATCTCGGACCTCCCGATCAGTGGGAGAAGGGCGACATAGCCACGCACGTAGAGATTATTCTCTTCGGTTACGCGCATCTTCGACTTGTATTCGTCGCCGCTTTCGGCATCGTAAATGAAACCGCCGGACCATTCGCCCTCCGCATTCTTCACGAAGTTTCCAATCATCGGCATCCCGCAGATGGGGCGCCCAGCAATCGCCGAATCGGAATTGTTCACGTCAAGACGGGGCTTGCCATCGGTGTTCAGGGGCGACTCTAGCCAGACGACATAGCCACAAGCACTTGCGGCGCAAGGAGCGATCTCGACGATCGCATTCTTTTTCTCGGTCAGCCACTTGCCGAACACGTCGGCGGAAGCGGGCAGGGCGGTCGCGGCCGTCGCCAGTGCGGCGAGGCAGAGGGTGGTGATGCGCATTGCGATCTTCTCCGTTTGCAAAGATGTCGCACCGTTCCCCGAACGGACGATCTTGTAAAGATCACGTTAAGGAAGCATCGGGCCGGGACCACTCTCGGAGAACACGGTTTACGGGTTCGATATCAGGTATGTACAGCTGATACCTCCCAGGAATAAAGAATGAACGCGAGCCGTGTTCCAGGCACGTCATCCGGCGGGATATCGGCGATCGCTCCATGACCGGAGCCGCGATTGTACGGACCCGATACACTTGCCGCCACCCCTCTTCCTCGGGGCGACGATGCGGATCGCCGCAGTTCGGGGTGCCCGGTTTACAATGTGTTAATAGCTATTAAACAGATTGGGTAACAAGCTGTCTTGACAATAGATCAGTGTGCGGACAAGAAAGGCGCGATGTACACGATACGCTTCCTTTTCATGCTTCTGGGCGCCCTTCTGGCAGCCTTGCCCGCTCACGCCGCCGGTTCCATCGAGATCGGGACGGGCGTGCGCGGCGGGAATTACTACTCGGTCGGCGGGGCGATCTGCCGGATGGTCAACCGTGCGCATCCGTCCGAATGCTCGATCGAGCCGACGGCCGGTTCGCGCGAGAACCTCTTCGCGCTCGACCTCGGCGACGTGGAATTCGCCATCGTCCAGGCCGACATGCAGCGCGCCGCCTATCAGGAATCGTACAAGATAGCGGGCAAGTATTATCGCGATCTTCGCTCCGTCGCCTCGGTCTATACCGAAGTGCTGACCGTCGTGACGCGGGCGGACAGCGATATCGAGGGTTTCACCGACCTGAAAGGTCGCAGGGTAGCGGCGGGATCGGACGATTCCGGGTCGCGCTGGACGTTCAAGGCGGCGATGAGGATCCTGGGAATGGTCGAGGAGGACCTCGCCGATTTCTCTCCGGTTCCCGCGTTCGAGGGGGGCGAAGCGCTGTGCGAAGGGCGGTTCGACGCGCTGGTCATGATGACCGGCCATCCGTCGGCTATCCTGTCGCATCTGGACGATATCTGTCCCATCCGGATCGTCGGGTTCGACAGGAAAGAGATCGACGAGATGGCCGGGTCGGGCGAGGTATACCGCCACGCCACCATCCCCCCCGGCACCTATCCCTTCGCCGCCGATCCGGTCTCGACCATCGGGACGGACGCGACCCTCATGACGCTGAAAGACGTGCCCGACGCTCTGGTCGACATGGTCCTGATGGCGATCTTCGGCGATCTCGACACGTTCCGCCGTCAGCAGCACGTGATCGCCCCGGCGCTGTGGTGGGACATCGAGCGGGGGGCGCCGCTTCACCCCGCCGCGCGACGGTTCTACCGCGATCGCGATCCGGTTCAGTAGGCGGTCCCGTCCCTTGCGGGACGATCCTCTCAGTCCATGGACGGTTTCTTGCGGGCCGACTTGATCGCCCCGCGCCGCGTCTTGCCCTCCAGCCGCCTCTTCTTCGACCCCAGTGTCGGGCGCGTGGGGATGCGCCGCTTGGGAACGTGCTCGGCCTCGCGCAGCATGTCGACAAGGCGGGCCACGGCATCCTCGCGGTTGCGGGTCTGGGTGCGGTAGCGGTCGGCGAAGATCAGCACTTCGCCCGCTTCGGTCATCCGGCTGCCCGCCACCCGGCGCAATCGCCGCTTGACCCCGGCCGACAGGTTGGGCGAGTTCTCGGCATCGAAGCGCAGTTGCACGGCGCTCGACACCTTGTTGACGTTCTGCCCGCCGGGACCGGAGGCGCGGACGAACCGTTCCTCGATCTCGCCGTCGTCGAGGGTGATATGCGGGGAGACGCGGATCATGGCTACCCGAACAACCGGGGGCGCAGGCTCTCCATCGAGGCGCAGACCTGGCCAACCGCCCGCTCGGCCCGGGCGTCGAGCATCGCGGCGACGGACTCGCCGGACAGGACCGCCGTTTCCAGCGATGCCGACTGCACGAAGGCGGCGACGAGCGCCGGATTAGCCGCCGCGTGCCCCTCGCCGAAGGCCCCGTCGATGGCACGGATCGCGGCCCCGAGATGCGCGGCGGTGCGCGCGGCGGCTTCTTCGCTCCTGTCTGTCATGGCGTATGTCTCCTGTCCTGACGCGGTTCTATCGAGACGGCGTCTATACCGCCTTAATCCGGCGCGGTGGCGGTGGCCGAAGGACGCGCGGCGAAGGTCTCGTACCACGCCGCGAGGGCCGGGCGCTCCGCGCGCCAGTCCAGTTCGGCAAAGCGGAAATCGAGATACCCCAGCGCGCAGCCGACCGCCGCGTGACCCAGCGTGAAGGCATCGCCCAGCGTGTTCGACCCGCCCGCGTCCAGCGCGTCGAGCGCGCCGCCGACCTTGGCCATCTGCCCTTCCATCCACGCGGTCGACTGCTGCGCCTCCTCGCGCAGGGCCAGTTCGTAGCGCACGAGGATCGCCGCATCGCAGATGCCGTCCGCCAGCGCTTCGAGCGTCAGCACGGACCACCGCGCCTCGCCATCGTCGGGCAGCAATGTCTGGCCGGGGGCAAGGCTGGTCAGGTACTGGCAGATCACCGCGCTGTCGTAGATGGCGGGGCCGTCCTCGCGCACGAGGCTGGGCAGTTTCGCGAGCGGATTATGCGCGCGGGTTGCCTCGCCCGGCGCCATCGGCGTGCCGGTGCCGGAGATCGTCTCGATGCGGTCGGCGATGCCCAGTTCGTGGGCGACCACCATGACCTTGCGGGCGA
>Ga0209831_1003308_pt1 | contig 13404 bp, 8 predicted proteins | sample Maine_Asex4_meta_FD_187451 | JGI IMG/M metagenome (GOLD analysis project Ga0209831, IMG submission 187451) | Marine algal microbial communities from Maine, USA - Maine_Asex4_metaG (SPAdes) (version 2) | ecosystem: Host-associated > Algae > Red algae > Unclassified | place: Maine, USA | collected...
GGGGGAAAAAACACATTGGGAAGGGGGGGTGGGGGTATGTTGCATGCAAACTCCAAGCAGGGAACCTGGTTGGTACAGTCATTATTCGCTTATGTGCCATTCACTTGGAGAGCATGCTCTACAAGTGAATGGCCCCTACTAGAGCCTCAGGACCGCGATCTCTCGCGATCTCGAACTGAAAGAGGGTGCTACTTTTGTGGCGCACCCCTGCCATGAAAACGCATAACGACTGTAAGACCCACTGTGCGTGCTGCTGGACACACCGTTCAACAGGCGCCACGTGCGCTGCCTCGTCAGCATGCATGATGCGGTCCTGATCTAGCCGACAGCCAATACTTTTAAAGATTCGGCCCACCCTTTGCGCCAATCAACGTTTGCCATCCGGGGGTAAGACGCCACGTGTTCCGACAGCAGCATAGAAGCTTCGCTATTGTGCTTCTCACAAAAACTGGATCCGCAACATCCGCTTCAGCATCATGAACCGCCCCCTGAGCCAATGAAACAGTGATTTTGCAACGGAAGCTGATGCACCGAGGTCCAGTTTTTGCGAGAAGCACAATAATGATCATTGACGATGAGGGGAGCTGCGGCCCGTACGCTTCGAGTTACCACCCAGCATTGCACGGTCTTGGTACCGCCCTTCTGACAACGACAATTGCCGCGATCACCTGCATCAAACATGAGCTGCGCGCGAGGTAGAAGAACAACACACCCATGCGAGCCCGCAGCCGTTTCGCTTTCAATCGTCGTTTCGCGACACCCCGTCATTGGATGAAGCTGAACGGAGAGGAGTTGCGCACCAAGCAGCGGCGTTGTACCGCGTCATTTCCGAGGGCTCCCTGCCCGCGCCGCGCCGCGGGCCCGCTCGACGTGCAACACCCGGCGCTGCAAGGTTTGGAGACGACGCCTTGAGGGCGTCGAGTACGCCAAAGAGACGAGAGGGAACAAAAAGAAAAACAAGGCAACATGCATACCGTCAAAAGGAAGGAAAAACTAGAGGAGCCCACAACGAGAGACCTACACGGCACATACCAGCGGCATATGTGCCGACGCGCAAAAATAAAAAAGGAACCAGGCACCGTCAGGTCGATCAGCACATCCAGGTCGCTGCCGAGCACCTATGGCAAAGTAGCCGCGCCGACCAGCTCCACACACCCACACCACGCAGCGGTGTCCCTACAGGCCAAGCTGAGCCTACTCGCCAATGCAAGATCACCCCTACAAGCAGAGCGGCTCTCACCTGCCCACAGTACGCCAGAGCACCACACTGGCACGTCAGTACACATCCCGGTAGCCCTTCAGCTCCGAGCGTCGCATCTTGGACAGCGCCCGCCGCTCGACCGTCCGCACATGCGAGCGGGACCAACCAAAGTAGCGCGCAATGTCGACCTTGGTCTGCACGTCCACGCATGAACCGCAAGCGCAGCCGCCGCCGCCGACCAGCCGTGGCACTCCGTCGGCAGCCGCCGCCGGCGCCACTGGGGCCACCGCCGTGGACGCCGCACGGCGCCCCGCAGAGGCAGCGCCACCAGCCCCCAGCCGGCAGGTGATGTCACCAGGTGCGACAGCGCCGCCCCCCACCCCGGCAGTCGCCTCCGCGTCCACATCGTTGGGCCCTGGGCCGAGGCACAAGCCGTACAGCCGCTGCATGACCGCCCGCTCGTCCGCGTCAAGCAGCCGCTCCATGACGGACCGGATGGTGTGGGCGGCTTCCGCATGGGCGGCGGCCTGCTCCGGCAGCGGGGCCGTACTCTCCAGGGCGTCGAGGAGGCAACCATTGCCGCCACCACCGCCGCTCGCCGGCGACATGCCGGCGCCTGCGCCGCCCATGTTGCCACCGCTGGTGGGCCCCGAAAAGGCAGCGTCGAGGCTCGCCCCCGCCTGCGCCAGCCGCGCGAGGCGCTCCACTTCGGCGCGCGGGATGCCGAGCACCGAGGCGGTCACCTCCGCGGCGGCTATCGGGCACACCCCACCGCTGTCTGATAGTACCGCTGCTGTGGCGACGGCGGCGGTGCCAGGCGCGGCCAGGCGCCCCCCGTGCGCCATAAGCGCCGCCTCCACCTCCCGCGCCGCCCGTTGCACACGGAGGACGCGTTGGAGAAGGATCACCGGCAGCCGCACCAGCCGCCCATGGTTCTCAACCGCCCGCACGACGCCCGCGCGGACGACCAGACCCGCATAGTGCACAAAGGGGACACCTCGGTCGGGGTTGTATGTGCCAGTCGCGCGCACGAGCGCGATGGCGCCCTCCTGCACCAGGTCCGCGGCGGGCACCGCCCCACCGCCGGCATCGTCAGCGGTCGCACCGTAGTGGGAGACGACCTGCGCAACGACGCGCTCCACAAGGAGCAAGTTGGCAACAACCAGCCGGTCACGCGCCGCGATGCACAGCTGCGCAGCCGTGTATTGGCGGTGGAGGGCCATCGCCAAGGCCACCGCCAAGGCATCTGGGGAAGGCGGTGACGGCCGGGCGTCGGGAGGAGCAGTCACGACCTTACCAGTAGCGACCGCGGCCCAGACGTCGGCCGCAAGCCGGCCAGGAGGTACTACAACCGCCGTCACGTCCGCCACGCTCGGCGCTGCCGCTCCTGTATCGGCGTCCACGCGCGCCGCTGCCACGCCCGTCGACACCCAGCAGAGCGCATCAAGCAGGCCGCCCCCCACGTCTGGCAGTCGCCGCACGAGGTCTGCCAGCACCAGTTGATCCTCTGCCGACAGCATCAGCAAGCGCAGCTGCGCAAGGTACCGCCGCCGCTCCCCATCCCCGTCAGCCACGGGCTGGTGAAATGTCGCGCGGCGACTTGCCGCTGGCGATTGCCGACGCCGGCATGGCGCGGTCGACACGCCGACACGCCGCGGGCCGCCGCCAGGCGGTGGCACGCCGCCGTCGCCATGGGGTGTCCCCGGCGGGCCGCGGTCCACGCCCCCACTACCGGCACCACCGCGGGAGCGGCCGGCGGCGGTCGGCGGTGGAGGCGGTGGCGTCGACAGCGGGGGCGGCGGCGGAGACACGGGCCGACCTGCTCGACGGGTGCCATCCGCGGGCGCCCGCCGCGCCACGCGGGGCGTAGGTGGTGAAGCCACCACTGCAGCGGCGGGCGCCGCTGCCGCCGACGATGCCGCTGCCGCGGCGGCGCCGACCACGGCCGTGGCAGTCGGTGACGGTGCAGCGCCCACGGAGCGCGGGCGCCCACGTCGGCGGGTGGTGGGGTGACCGAGCGTGGCCGACCCGCCGGCCGCGTCGACCATGGACAGTGGTGGCGGCGGGGCGTCATGCCGCCGCGACGTGGTCGCCGTGGCCCGTCCGCCCGACACGGCCGCAGCCGACGCCGTCGTCGTCGCCGTCGTTGCCCCCGACCGCCGCCGGGACACCGATGTCAGCTGCGAGGCCGAACCGCGGCCGCCAGCGTCCCCGCGGCCGGCCGCTGCCGCCGCCGACGGCGCCCCGGCGGCCGTTGCGAGGACAGCCGGCCGCCGTCGACGCGTGGCGGCCCCGCCAGGAGACTTCCACATGCCCTCACCGCCAACGGGGCGCCGCCGCGGGGACAGGGGCGGCCGCAGTGGTGGGGCAGGTGCAAATCCGAGCGGCACCGCGGGGAAAGAGGGGGGTAAGACCGTCGGACAGCACGCGGGGGGGCACGCCATCGCCATGGCCGCCGCCCGCCCACGAAGCCACGAACCGGGGTAGGGGGCGCGCGTACACCACGCGCGCCCCGCACGCACCGTCGCCGGCGCACACGTCGCCCAGTGGCAACAGCAACGGCAGTGCCCGACGGGGTGGCGACGGTCTTGCCCGTCGGGGTTGGACGAGGAGGTCCGTACGCAAGTGGGAGGCGGTTCCGCAGCACCGCGGTCGGAGAAGATTTAGGAGCTCAGCGGGGACAAGGCCGCTTTGTCGTGGAGTGCCGGAACCCACGTTGTGCCCGCAGGGGGAGGTGCGGGCGGAAGCGCCGGCGGCCGCCGCGGCGTGGCTGACCGGGACGCGCGTAGGCGCGCGGCGCGTGCCACCACCACGCCGACACGCGTGCCCACCGCACGCGAAAGAGGGGCTGTCGGCAGAGGCTGCGCTGAGGGTGCACCAGCGCACCCCCCAACGCGGTGAGGCCGTCCTGCAGCTTCAGGACGGCCCAGCTGGGCGGTGTTCCCACCCGCATGAAAGGCTGCGCCTGGCAGTCGCCAAGCCGTGCACGGATTGGACTCGATGAGCGACCAGTCAAATCCCCAATGGAGTGGCACCCCTAATCCCAGAGAACCTGTCGGTGAGCCTGGGCAACTGTATCTGGCAATATCTCCATACAGTTGGATCAGATCATGACGGGCGCCACCTCACCCGCAGGCCCAGGCCACCTCCCCATGCCTTGGGGTCGTTAACAGCCCGAATGATTGGCTGTCATCGCTCGAGCTGTTAAGTTAACAACCTCAGCTGAGCCAGTGCCATGCTTCCATTAAAATGATGATTGGCAAAGAATGATACACGTGGCGTTACCACCCCCAACCGGATGGCGCCGTCTCTTTACCAGCTGGCCTATTGCTTGCCTCCACGGGGAGGTCAGCTCCACCTCACCGGTGGATTTTCTGTCAACTCGGAATCGGACTTGCAAGACCACGAGCCCCTCTTTCTTGTGCATGGGCGCGAGTCGAGTAAAAATCGCCGGCTGCTGCCCGGCCCTTCCGACCCGGGTTGGAAGGGCCGGGCAGGGGTACCCCTGCACAGGCCGGTAACGCGCTCGAGCGGCCGTTGTGTCGCGTTTTCGCCGCATTGACGCGCGCCGCTGACCGACGCGTGCCAACGCGGGCCATGCGCCGACGCCAGCACCACCACACCAAATCACAGCCGCACGCGCCTGCGCTCGGGGCACCTGCGCGCGGTGCCCGCCTGCCTGCTGGCGGCGTCGGGATTCGCACGCGCGCTTTCGCGATACCCTCGCTCCCGCCACGCAGACGCTTCCCCTGCTACAGCGGGTGGCACGGCTCAACTCTGTTGCGCACCCCGATGCCCCTTGCTGTGCAACCCCTCACCCCTCTCCCCCCCACGCCGCATCATCCTCCCCACCTCCCCAAGTAATTGGCGGCCGTTTAACCTCCCCTCATATCCCCATCTACCGTGTGGCGCCCCAGCCCTGCTGTTTCTATCTTGACCTGCCGCGCCATGGGGACTCGCGGGGGGCGCCGCCCCGGGGCGGGTCGGCCGTCTGATGCCGCTCGGGCGGCGACCGATCCGGCCCAAACCCGGCTTTTCGGATTCACACGGGCTGGCGCGCGTGGTGCGCCCGGCCGTGGAGGTGCGATTCGGGTTTCTGGTGGTGAAGGGAGCGGCCACCGCGGCAGCCTACCGGTTGAAACTGGTGTGGAGCGTGGCGGCGTCAGCGGGCCTATGGACGCAGGTGGAGCGAGCCGGGGCGCCTCGTCTTTTCCCTTCGCTCGTGCTCCTCGCCCCGGTGCGGCGATGGGAGGCTGCGCTGTGCGCGAAAACTGTAGTGATGGGCCTACCGACGGAGTTGGAGCGGGCCGCGACGTACCATCTTTGCCCCTGCCCCCCCAGCCCCCTCCCCCACTCCCGAGAACATGCCTGGATCCTTCTATTCTCGGCATAGTCGGGGATCGTGGAGACATTGCTGGCCGTGTGGCTGGTGGGCACGCTTGTGCCAGCGCTGCTGCCTCAACAGGAGGCCCCGCCGAAGGAGTCGGCGTGCCAACTGCTGACGTGTCGCGCTCCGCCCCCGCTATTCATGGGTACAAGACCCCGGCCACCTGTGCCGCTACTCCCTTCGTTGCAGGAGCCTGTGAGAGGAGCGGCCTGCCGGCGCACGCCTCCGCGCTGCCAGATGCTGTGCGCCTCGCCCTGAACAAGCCCGACACCGAGGATGTCTGTGAGGACGGGGATGAGTCCGACGTGGACAATGGGAGTGACTGGGACACGCGGTCGCTGCCGGACAAGGCCGACGCCGCTGATTGCTCGATCGCCGGCAACGATGGCGTGGTGGAAGAGGAGGCGGTGTCGGAGTGGCACCAGGTCCCCGACGTGATGGCGCCTTTCTTGGGCGGGAAGGAGCCTCGATCGACGAGGCCACAGGCCGAGTCCTTGATTGCGTCTGTCTTTGCTTGCTCCTCAACGGCGGGGGTCACTCCTGCCATTGGCTCGGCTCGGGTCCTTCCAGCACTGGCGGAATCATCGATAGCGTCTGCTGCGGCCCCGAGCGTGGTGGCGACGGGCACGGACGGACGGTCGACGACAGCGGGAAACACCGGACAGGGGGTGGACTTCACAGCCCCCCCTGCTGCCATTACTACGGAGGCTCCCACGACAGGCGCGGCGGGGGGGTCAACCACGCGGGCAGGGGGAGCGACGACGACAGCGAGTTCTCGACTCCGGGCTGCGGCACCGTCGTCTCGAGCGGCGCGCCCCGGTCCAACGAGGTGGACTCTTCCTAAGTACCTGGCCAGCGTGAAGCTACATGTGCTCAAGACCGGCTTGTTCTTGCGCATGCTCTCTTACACCATCAACCCTCCCGACGCGCTCGCGGCAGGTCGGGTGCTCTTTCCCGAGGACTGGTGCCTGCCGCGCGTGCTCGTTTACGCGCCGTTTGACATGCGTGGTCCCTACCGCCCCTCCTGCCCAACTTGCGGCACAGACGCTGTCATACAAGACGGGTGGTCCACTTTCCGACGTGTCATCGACCTCGACGAGTGCATCTTTGTCGTCTGCCGCCGGTACCGCTGCACCAAAAAGCACAAGGGCGTCTGCTTTTTAGCTTGGAACACAAAGCTGCTCGAGAAGGCCCCGCCCTACATCCGGCATTCATTTCCGGTCATCTTCACCCACCGTCTCGGTGTCACCCAGTCCGTGTTCGATGCCATGCGCAGCTGGACCGCGAGCGGCGCCGGATTTGGCCCATTTGCTGACTTCATCAAAGAGAACCACACAAGGCGACATCACCGCAAAGAGCTGGCCTACCTGTCGCGGCTTTCCGACGTCACCGCCGAGTCGCCTTTTGGTGAGCCACGCGTCAGCGGCTGCACTTCCGAGGCTGCCGCGCAGTTTCCACACTTCCCCATTTTCTCCGACTCATACGGCGCCAATGGGTGCCATGGATCCAAGAACTTCTTTCGGTCCGTGTACACCCGCGGCATGCGGCGGCTGGAGGTCAAGATCAAGAAACGGTGCGCAATGGTTCCCGCCCGGATGCTCTCGGGCGATCACTTCTTCAAAATCATCAAGTGCAACTTCCTCTTCAGGGGCAAGAAGCTCTTTATGGCCGCCTACTCGCTGGTCAATGAGCACACGGAGGTGATGGCGACCGTTTTGACGCAGTCCAAATCGTTAGAGGAGCTGCGCCATATGCTGATCAGCGTGCAGCAGCGGATGATCGGGCTGGGCCTGCCTGCGCCGCAGATCGATGTTTTCTTCACGGACAATCCCACGGCGGAGGCGTCCTTCTTGGAAGGGATCTACCCTGGCCTGAGGAAGACGACCGTGGCGCTCGGCACGGAGTCGATGCCGACCATCCCGGTCCTGAAGCTGCCGCCTGACGATGTCCACAGCAAGCACTACATCACCGACACGGTCACGGCAAACATGGCAATCGACATCATGCGCAGGGAGGTGACAAAGGAGGGAGGTGGCCGGGCGATCGGGTTTGATGCCGAGTGGAATATTGACGGCGGGCCAACTGGACGTGGCCCAGGGGTGGTGCGGGTGGTCCAGCTGTCCTCTCCTACGACAACGCTCATCCTGCATATCTCGCGCATGAGCAGCTTCCCCCACGAGCTGCTCGCCCTGCTGGCCGATGTGGAGATCCTTAAGGTTGGCAAGAGCATTGGTGGCGATTGCCGCAAGCTTTTCAAGGAGCACGGAGCTGTAACGAAAAGCTCGCTGGAGCTGGCCAACTTCGCGAAGTCCAGGCATCTGGTGGGCAACGCGACCATCGGGCTGGCCGGCTTAGTGGCTGTGCTCCTCCAAAAGACGCTCGACAAAGATCCGGGTGTCCGGCTTTCGAACTGGAGCAGACCGCTCTCCGAGGAGCAGCAGACCTACGCGGCGCTCGACTCGTACGCGTCATTGCTCGTGTACGAGCACGTGCTGCAGTCGTCCAGCCCCGTTCCCGAGCCGTCGGCAACTTTGAAGGACATGGAACTGTACGTGACCGACGCTAGTGGGACGTGCCGTGTGGCCGTATGCTCCGTGGCCGACGCGCAGCCGACGAAGAATGGCAACTTCCTCGTCGGTGCTAAGGGACGCGTGTGGGTGAAGGTGGTGCGCGTTTTGGTGCCGTCTTATGCGCTTCCCTTTGCGGTGAAGCGGCAGCCCACGACACTCGCAGCGCTTATGCAGCACAACGAGCAGATAGGCAAGGACCCGGTTTTCGTCGTCGCACGGGCCCACCTACGCGATGTGCGACACCCTGCGGAGAAGCGGCTAGCCGCTCAGCGCGCTCATGCGGCTCATCCCGTTGTCTCCATCGCTGCCGACGATGGCGAAGTGGACGCTCTGACGGACTTGGAGGCGCCTATTCAACGAATGCTGCAGGCGGGCGTCGTGCCTGGCGGTGGCGGGTCAGCGGCGGCTGCGGACTTTTCTGGTGATGATGCCGACGAGGAGGAGCTAGGAGCTGGTTTGGCGGCAGGGGACGTACGCGACGATGATGAGGACGATACCAGCGTCAACGAGCCGTCCAAAAGCGGCGAAATGGAGTGCGGTGACGGCTTGCGCGGCCTGTCATCCGGAGTCAAGGGGGATATCATGCACCTCATGGACCGCGTGCTTCGACACGTGCCGAAGGGCCACGGAGCCACCCCGCTGTTCAGCCGCGCCTTCTCGCACGCGTTGATGTTCTATAACGCCAAGGACTCGGCGGCTGCGCAGCGCGTGGCCGCCGAGCTGTGGCCCGAGAAAAAGTGGCGGCAGGTGCAGTACTACATGTCGTCGTGGGTCAACCGGCGCGTGAGGCGCACAGTGCCACACCCCGACGTGATCGTGCCGCGTCTGGAGAAGCTGTTTAAGGAGTTTGGTGGCATCCTGGACGCGTCTACGAAGCAATCGCTGTTCAGCGCCGCGACTTGGAAAGCCGCCGGCCAGGTCATCCAGACAGTGAAGGAGGGGTGGGTGACGGACCCAGTCGGCGTGCCGTTGTACGTGCTCCGCCGGTACGACAAGAACAACCTGCCGTTGTGGCTGTGCTGCCGTGGCACCAACTCCAACGAAGGCAGTGTCCACCAAAAGCTGGTCAAGAACTTCCTTGGAATGAAGGGCGCCTCGGCGGAGCTCATCTCGTTTGCCCTGCTTGAGTGGGTCGGTCGGCACAATCAGCGGGCGGGCCGGAAGAACCGCACGGGTGCCCCCGATATCGGCCATGCGGATGTTTGGATCGTGGACGACATCATCTTCTTCCAGGAGTTCATTTTTGGCAAGCGCACCTCCCACCAAGCGCACCAGCGGGCCGATGAGTTCGAATTGCCCGACTTTTACTGTGGGGTTACCTCGCTGTCGCCCGACATCCTGGAGGACTGCGGTTTGCCAGGCGTTGACATGATGCAGCAGCTGGCTCCGCTCATCCCCAAGCTCACGCTCCAGAAGCAGTACCTGGCCAGCACCATGGGTTCGGGCGTGCCGTTGCTCCCGGTGCGTACTACTGAGGAGAAGCTCCTCTACGGCGAGGTCCAGCGGACGCTACTCCGGGAGCTTCGCGGCAAGCCGTCAGCGGTCGCCATGACCGTTGCGTTTAACCGCTTGGTGGCGGACGACTGGATGCGGCGGGCAGCAAAGTTGTCTTCGGCCCAGGTGCAGGCGGCAAAGAGAGTGGCCGGTAACGGCAAGAAGATGAGAGTTGCAGTCGTGTTCGAGCAGCCCTCCATCTACTTCAAGTCGACCAGCCTCATGGCCTCCTACCAAAGCTTTTATGAGCGCACCCAGAACGAGGCCAGCACCATCTTGCTCTCCCATCCCGAGCAGTCACGCACGGCGGTCGCAGCTGCCAACGCCGCCACCACCGAGTTTGGCGACGACGTGTCCGGTATGACGCCAGTATCCGGCCGACCAGCCCTAAACAGTCGACCTGCTCAACAAGGCGCCACCGCTGCCAGCGCCGGCAGCGTTGTGACCATCGGCGGTACAAGGTCTTCTATCGCGGACTCACCTGTGGCGCCGGGTCAGAATCCATCGACCGACCGGACGCAGGCGCCGGGCGGGGAGACGTCACTCGGCTCTGTGGCCGCTGGGGGTGCGCATCTGCATTCCCTCTCTGCCGCAGCTGTGCCACACGGCACGACACTCACGGCAAGCCTCTACAGTGACGTCCAGCGGACGCTGGCGGCTTACGAGGAGATTGCGCCGAGGACTCGTGGGAGCAACGGGGAGGGGGCGAGCGTCGCTGGGGGTGAAGCAGGTTCAGGGGCGAGCGGCGCAGGGGCGGGTGCTGGCGATGGGGATCTTGCAGCCGCGGCGCCACAGCTGACGCGACCGGCAACCAAACGGCGTCGACGACACTGCCAAACGTGCCACCTGTCGTCGTGCCCGGGACACAACCGCAAGACGGCCTGCCGCCAGCGAGCGGCGGGCGCGACCAGCACATCCGTCGGCGAAGAGACGCCACGCACTGGCGTCTACATGGCTGGAATAGGCTACGGAGGAGCAGCGGCGATCGGCATGCGAATGGGCATGCCACCGCCGGCTGCGGCACCTGCACGACTGCGTCCTCTTCAACCGCGACCCGTTCGGCCGCCAGCACCGGTTTCAATCGCGCGGGCGTCTGCCGCCGCTGCCGGCGTTGGGCCGGCTCGCACCGCGGTGCCTCCTGTGCTGGCACCGGCGGTCCCTGCATCGTTTTCTGGGTCTACTGCGAGTGGTTCGAGTGGAAGGCGGCAGTTTCTAGGGAAGCATCCCGCTCCAGACGCCTCACCATCTCGTCCTAGTTCTTCAGAGCAGTAAAACAAATGGAGAGTGATGGTTCGGCTTCGGCTCGAACAAACAAAAGTTCGCTGTACCCATTGCGCTCTTTCGTCTGACGCCTCGTGATATCTACACATAGGCAGCGGGGTGTCTTTATGACGGGGGATGTGGGGTGGGGCAAGGTTGCTCGTGGCGCTGGTCGTAGGCTAGCGGTGGCTACCTCCTTCACCGCCGCTGCAAGAGTGACTGCGTCGACTTTTGCTCAATTGGCTTGGCGGACACCATGCGACCGCACATTCCGCTGCTCTTCGCCCCTCCCTCCAATTCCGGTTGACGGCACCATCCCTCATGAGCTCCGGAAACCCCCAACTCGACGCGGACGTGGGCGGCTCCGCCGCCAGCGACTGCTGCGCTCTCATATGACTTTTACTTTCTCAACTGAAAATCCTGTCCATCAAAAGTCATCGTACCGTACCAAGCGCTGTGATGTTCCTAATCCCTGAGATTTCTCTTGGGGGACTGAAATACAGACTAGGCCCAAAAGCCAATGGAATTCTGAAATCGGGTACGAGGACCTTGCATCTAAGAGAAATCACTGTTTATTGCCGGTCTATCCGCTTTTCCTTGCGCGCAATGCGCATCCCAGGTGAGACCTTGATATTTTCTACCATATTCTTGCCCGAATGGCGGTTAAACAGAAATGCTGATACGGATTTCCCGGCCATATGGGCATAAGTAAGCAATCCGCAGCCCCATGGTCGCATCTGATTGGTGGAGTGTGTCGGTCCGCAAGTCAATCTCGGTCCACCAGGACAAACTTTTGGGGATCAGCAATATCACCCACCACATAAAAAACAGTCATATTGAGTTTGTCCTCAAGGCACACCGATGAGGACTAAACCGCCACAAATTGACCGGCGGCCGTGCGGATATTCGAAGGACCCGTGCAAGCTTCACAGGCTAACGGCAACGAAGTGTGCAAAAAGCAATATCAATAAATTTTCTTTTTTATCCAAGAACAGGGAGGCCGGGAGGCGGCCGCGCGGCGGCGGCCCTGGGAATGGCCTTGCCAAAGCACTGGAACGGCTGCTCCGACAGCTTGACTGCGGCGGCGCGGCCGCGTCGGACTGACCGCGACGGCGGCGAGGCCCCGGCATCGCCGACGGCGGCGGTGGCAGCTTGGAAACGGCAGTACGGCCATGGAGGCGGCAGTGCGACGCCGTCGGCACGCCTGCCGCGGCGGCGAAGGCGTGGCAGCTGCGGCAGCACGGTGGCGGCGCCGGCATGGCACCACCGCCGCCGCCGAGACGGCAACGACGTCGCCACTGTGGCAGTGGGAGCGAGACAGCGTGGGCGGAGATGACGGCGAAGCGGGGGCGACGCGGCTAACGCGGCCGCGGCGTAGCTGTGGCCACGGTAGCGGCATGGGAGCGGCGGGGGAGTGGCACCGGCGACATATCGGCGGCGGACAGCGGCGTGGCCGCTGCGCGGCCGCGGCGATGGCGGCGCTGCTACGCCGGCCCGGGTTCTGTGGCGGCGGGGTGGCATTCCCCCGGCCGAACGACGATGGTTGTAGCATCGCCGTAGTGACGCCGCGGCAGCGACGGAGTCGTAGTGGTGTCGCGGTCACGATGGCAGCGGCACGACCCTGTCGGCGCGGTTGCGGCGGCGTGAGCGGGGTAACTGTGGTAGTCGCACGGTTGCCGTGGCAATTTGGCGACCGAGCTGCGGCTGCGGCGGCCTGCCACTGCCGCGGGAGTACCCACGCGGCCCCGGCGGCGGCGGCAACGCGGCTGCGGAACGGCAGAGCCGTGGCCGCACTAGGGGCACAGCAGCGACACGGTCGCAGCAGCGGCGAGAGCGTGGCCGCGGACCGGCGGTAGCCTGGCCTCGACAGTGGCTTGCCGGCGGCGACAGTTTGGCGGCGGCGGCGTTGATAAGGCGGCGGCCACGTGGCCAAGTGGGAGTGGCCCCGAGGCGGCAGAGCCGTGGCCGTGGCGAGGGCGCGGCGGCTACCACGGCTTGGCCGTGGCAGCGCGGATGCGCTGGCATCAGCGACGTGAGGGCAGCGCGGTGGCGGCGGGGGCGCCGCCACCGCAAAGGGTTGGTGGCGATGCCATGGCCACGGCGGCAGCGGTGCGGCCACGTCCGCACGGCTGCGATGCGGCGGCCGCAGCGGCTTGACGATTGCGCCGCCGACGCAGCGGCGGCCTTGACGGCTTGGAAGCGGCGGCAGAAGCGCGGTAGTGGCGTCACGGCCGAGTCAGCGCGGCCGCGGCGGTCGCAGCGGCGTGGTAGCCGCGGGGGTGCGGCAGCAACGTCTCGGCGTCGACGGCGCGGCAGCGGTGGTTGTGGGGGAGTGCCAGTGGCGGGCCAGGGACGGCAGCGGCGTGGTCGGCTTCTTGGCTGCGGTGGCGTCGGTAGCGGCGTGCGATGTCGGAGATCTGATTCCGGATCGTGTCGACGTCGAGGTCGGCGGGGTCGGCGAGTCGTTGCTGGACGGTCAGCAACTCGTCGAT
>Ga0209831_1003310_pt1 | contig 13399 bp, 9 predicted proteins | sample Maine_Asex4_meta_FD_187451 | JGI IMG/M metagenome (GOLD analysis project Ga0209831, IMG submission 187451) | Marine algal microbial communities from Maine, USA - Maine_Asex4_metaG (SPAdes) (version 2) | ecosystem: Host-associated > Algae > Red algae > Unclassified | place: Maine, USA | collected...
GCGCCACCGCCACCATCTGGATCGCGATGAACGGCAGCAAGGATCGGAAGATCTCGCCGAGCGATATGTCCGGTGGCGTGACGCTCTTCAGGTAGAAGGCGGCCGGCCCGAACGGCGGGCTCAGGAAGGAGACCTGCATGTTCATCGCGAACAGCACGCCGAACCAGATCGGGTCGTAGCCCAGCGACACCACGATCGGCACGAAGATCGGCATGGTCAGCAGCGCGATGCCGACCCAGTCCAGGAACATGCCGAGCAGGAACAGGATCGCCATCATGAACAGGATGATGATCAGCGGGTCCTCGGAGATGCCGGTGATGAGTGCCGACACGAAGTTGATGCCGCCCATCAGGTTGAACACCCCGACCAGGGCACTCGCACCGATGCCGATCCACACGATCATGCCGCAGGTGGACAGCGTCTGCAGGGATGCGGACTTCAGCATCGAGAACGTGAACTCGCCGCGGATGATGGTCGACAGCAGCACGCCGGCGACCCCCACCGCCGAGGCCTCGGTGACCGAGGCGATGCCGCCGTAGATCGAGCCGAGCACGAACACCACCACCATCAGCGGCAGGATCAGGCCCTTGAGCAGGCGTATCTTCTCGGCGTTGCTGCGCTTGTCGAGCTGCGGCGGCGGGGCCAGCGAGGGGTTCAGCCAGCAGCGCACCAGCACGTAGACGACGTAGAAGCTTGCCAGCATCAGCCCCGGGATGAAGGCTGCCGTGAACAGCTCGCCGATCGAGACGTTGGCGGTCAGCCCGTAGATGATCAGCACGATCGAGGGCGGCACCATGGTGCCGAGCGAGCCGCCGGCGCAGATCACCCCGATGGCGAGCTTCCTGTCGTAGCCGAGCCTGAGCATCTGCGGCAGCGCCAGCAGGCCCAGCAGCACGATCTCGCCACCGATGATGCCGCTCATCGCCGCCAGGATCACCGCCACGAAGACGGTCTGCACCGCCTCGGCACCGCGCAGCTTCCTGCCGACCAGGCTCATCGCGTCGAACAGGTCGCGGGCGATGCCGGAGCGATCGAGCAATGCGGCCATCAGCACGAACATCGGCACCGAGACGAACACGAACGAGCCGACGAAGCTGTACACCCGGCTGGTGATCAGCGGGATGGAACCGGGGCCGAACCAGCCCAGCGCGAAGATCAGCGCCACCAGCAGCGTCACGAACGCCAGCGGGATGCCGAGCAGCAGCAGCCCCAGCAGCATGGCGAACATCAGCAGCGTGCCGTACTCGATGCCGAGCGACTTCAGATCGAACAGTGCTTCCACGAGAGGTTCGGCTCAGCCGGTGGTGTCGTGCGGACCGGCCGCGTCGTGCGCGCCGGTCGCATCGCGCGGACCGGCCGCGCCACGAAAGTGGTTGATCGCAAGGATCAGGAACTGCAGCGCCATGACGCACAGCACCGCCAGCAGGAACAGTTTCAGGTAGGCCGGGTAGGCCGGGTCCCAGGCGCTGCCCGAGGTCTCGAAATGCACGCCGCCACCGGGGCGGAAGATCGAGCGCTGGACCATCTGCCAGGCGGCCCAGGCGAAGAACAGGCAGGCGACCAGGCTGACCAGCGAGATCATCACGTCCAGCACGCGGCGCACCCGGCCCTTGGCCAGGTCGTAGAGGATGACCACGCGGATGTGCTGGTCGCGCGCGGTGCAGTACAACCCGCCGTAGACGAAGGCGGTGGCGCACAGGAACACCGTGGTCTCGTGCGCCCAGATGGTCGGTGCGCCGAACACGTAGCGCAGCACGATCTCCTGGATCAGGATCGCCATCGAGCACACGATGCCGATCGCGAACACGATGCCGCCGCGATCGATGAGCCGGCCGAGCAGGCCGGCCTGCGGGATCGCGGTGCGCGCGTCCCGCTCGGCCGACACCTTCCGGGCCAGCTGCTCCGCCGACAGCGCCGAATCCGGCTCGGGATTCAGGTCCGGATCCGGTTTCGGGCGGTCGGCCATGTCGGACATGTCGGACATGGGGTGCGCGCTCCGGTCGGCCGGGTGCGGTGCTACTCCTGGATCAGGCCGTTCTCCTTCAGGTAGGCGGTCAGGTGGTCGTACACCTTCTGCGCGTTGGGCGACTTCTCGGCTACCGATACCCACTGCTCGGCGGCGATGGCGCGGAACTTGGCTCGCTCCTCGTCGGACCAGTCGTGCACCGTGATGCCCTTGCCGGCCGCCTCGGACACCGCCTGCTCGTCACTGGCGGCAAGCTCCGACACCTGGTGCTGACCGAAGTCCATCACCGACTGCTCGAGGGTCGCCTGCACGTCCTCGGGCAGGGCGTCCCACTTGTCCTTGTTCATCGAGATCTCGATGAGCGGCATGGAGTGGAAGCCCGGGTAGACCGGGTGCTTGGCGATGTCGTTCAGGCCCTGCGCCTGGTTGGTGGAGAACACCGAGAAGTCGGCCGCGTCGATCACGCCCTTGTCCAGGGAGGTGAACACCTCGGAGCTGGGCAGGTTCACGGGTGCGGCGCCTGCGGCGGCGAACACCTGGTTCACCAGCCCTTCGGGGGCGCGCATCTTCAGGCCCTGCAGGTCCTCGACGGTGTCGATCGGCACCTTGGAGACGAAGGCTTCCAGCCCCGGCGTGCTGGGCCCGATGAAGTGCAGCCCGTACGGGGTGACCAGCTCGTTCATCAGCTCCCGACCGCCGCCGTCGTACATGTAGTCGAACATCTGCTGCGGGGCGGACCAGGCGCCGACCGGGTTGGCGATCAGCGCGAAGGCGGCATCCCGGCCCGCGAAGTAGGACGAATCGGTGACGTGCCCGTCGAGGATGCCGGCACCGACCGCGTCCAGCGTCTCGGGGTGCTCGACGATGGAGCCGACCGGCAGCAGCTCGATCGCCACCGCCCCGTCGGTCAGGCCCGAGATCGAGTCGGCCCATTCCTTCTGCAGCACGTAGTTCGGGTTGCCCGCCTGGTCGGCGGACTGGAAGCGCAGCGTCTGCTCCTGGGCGGCGGCGGGGCCGGCGGCGAGGGTGGCGGCAACCGTCAGCGCGACCGCCGACAGGGTGGTGGCGAGGACGGTGCGGCGGGTGGTGTTCGGGGGGGTGCTGCGCGTCATGGGCGGGGTCCGGTTGGTGTGGGGTGGGGCGTGGGTACCCAGTCCTCGACCATACCGAAGATTGTTGACGGTGTGTCTCGACAGTCGTGCGTATCGGCGGGGCCGGTTCCAGCCTGGTTCCCGACCCCGCTCAGCCCAGGAAGCCGAGCGGTGCTGAGCCCGACAGGGCCGTGCCGAACAGCCAGGCGACGAGCACGACCCCAATGGCCGTCGCCAGCAGGACGATGCCGCGCGCCCGACCGGGCACGAACCGGTCGGCGAGCAGACCGGTCAGCGGCAGCGCCTGCATCAGATGCGTGGCCACGAAATGCGCCGGCCGCAGGTCCGGCAGGCGGGTCGACCAGCCGGTCACCGGCAGCCCGTTCGCATCGCTGCCCATGATGCCGTGAAAGTGCGACGTGCCGCTGCTCATCGTGCCTGCGACGATCAACGTCAGGATAGAACCCGTCATCAGCCCGATCCACGCCCCCGCGTGCAGCCCCGGGCGCGTGTACCGATCGCCCTGCCGAAGCAATGCCGTGCCCACCGCGAAGGAGGCGATCAGCAGGATCACCGCTCCCACGCCCATCAGCCCGTACAGCGCCCCCTCCAGTGGCGTCGACAGGTTGAAGTGCGACGCGCGGCCCCGTGCCGCCTGCAGGCTGATGTAGATCACCTCCAGGATGCCGACCACGACCGACACGTAGGCCACCGCGAGCAGGACCGCACCGGTGCGCCGCGTCGGCTCGACCAGACGCACCAGCACGCCGAGGGTGAGGAAATGGATCGCCAGCGACGCCCAGAACTTCAACGGCTTGCCCCACAGGCCGGTGCCGTTCAGCGTCCGCTCGTCGACGCCCCAGGCCGGCAACAGCGTCACTGAACCTGCCAGCATGAAGCAGCCGGCGACCAGCCACAGGCGGGCGGCGTGATCGAAGGTGTGCGTGGCGGGTGCGCGGATGGCGTCGACCGACACCGCCGGCGCGCTCACGCCGCACCCGTGCGGCGGCGCATCGCCGTCCAGGCGAGCCGGGTCAGCAGGAACAGCAGCAGGCCGATCGGCCCGAGCATGAAGGTCGCCAGCAGGATCGGCACCTGCACCAGCCGCGGCAGGCCCGCCTCGTCCGAGCGATCGGCGATCCAGCCGCCGATGAACAGGTCGAAGGCCAGGTAGTGGATCCAGCCTGCCGCCAGCAGGGCGTCGGAGGCGAACAGCAGGCGGATGCCCTCGATGGTGCTGAAGTTGCCTTCGGTGGTGAACAGGTTGGGGAGGATCAGGGCGACGTAGGCGAGGGCGAGCAGGGCGGGGAGGATCAGGCGGGGGAGGGTGTTCAGGGCTGGCCAGCGGCGGGGGGCGAGGATGAGGATCAGCCAGCCGAGCAGGGCGAGCGAGTTGCCGAGCGCGAACAGCTGATCGGGGGTGGTCGGCATGGCATCGGTGGGCGCTGGGGCGAGGGGGCAGTTTCGCGCTGTTGGGGTTGGGATGCCAGTGGGGAGCGAATGGGGGCTGCCGCCAGATTGCCCGGGAACGCCGCGAGAATGACGGAATGCCTGATGGGCGAAGCGCTCAGTCCTCGTCGTAGTCGTCGTATTCGTATACGGAATCGGGTCTGCGGTACTCGCTCGATATATCGTAGATACGGGTGGTTATTGGGGAAGGTTCAGAGGTTGGCCGCAGCTGCTGAAGTCGGTTGATCAGGTTATCGAACGCATCGATTGGCATCATCCGAAAGTTCTCTTTTTCCCATAGAAAGATGAGCTCGGCAACGTTGTCCAGGCCTGTCGCTGCGTGGTGAGAGTAGAAGTAGACGCAGAAGTCGCCCGATCCGATGGCCGTCTCCGAAGCTGCACCGGATCGAATAGACTGAATGGCGCTTATCGCCTCTTGCAAGTTGCGTTGTGAGCGGAAGAAATACAGGAAGCCTATGAGGCTTCTGAAGCTGTCCGAGCCTTGCGAATAAATGAAATGATGCTCGTCATCGGGAATCCACCAGACTGTGCCGTCGAGCTCGATCTGCCGCACAAAGATAATATTCCATGGTCATCAGGGTGAAAGCCAAGAAAGTCGCCGTCCGGGTAAATATTTGGATTATCACCTTCATGCCGGATAGCTCGATGGACCCGTTATCTCGTCTCCGGAGGTTCGCCGTCGTACTTTGCTTTGACTGTTCTGTAGATCTCCAACGCCGAGCTGTGTTCGGCACCGCGCAAGATCGCCTCTCCTTCTTCCTGGGTCATGCGAGACCCACGTCCATGGACATCGAGCACGTGCGGCATTACCGACGTTCTGTTATACGCCTCCAGCTTGTGATGCCCATCAACGACGAACTGGCACCAACTGCGTTCGACCGAAGCTAGTACGACGATTGGTCGTCGGCCGTTTTCGATCGATTTCACGTAGCCATCGACGGTGGAAGGATCGAGATCGGATGTCGATCTCGTTGGAACAAGAACGTCACCGTCGAAGGGATAGTAGTGGACGAACGACTCCGTGTAGTCATCGGTGTAGTACCAGCTCTCAAGGCTTCGACGGGTGATCAAGTACTCTCCTGCGCAGAATAGCTGCAGCAAGGGCCGTAGTTGACTACTCATCGGAAGACTGTCGTCAAAGCCGTTCGCGACGGCGTGGCGCGCCTGCGCCAAGTCGACACCAGTATTCCTGGTGCCCACTCGAGCGAGGTACTGAGCAACGCTGCCTCCGCAATCACTCCAGTTGATCGCGTATGGATGGCCCGAGAAGTGAATGGAACAGTCGAAGCTGTCGCCTTTTACGCAAATCGCTCCAATGCCATCGTTCAGGGTCAGCCGCTCTGTCAGCTCGGAAAGGATGTTGTCGATCATTGGGTTCGTTGGTTTTTGATAGTGGAGGCGGCAGTTTCGTAGTGATTGCTTGGTGCTAAGGCGGAGGCGTTAGGTCGCGACGACAGAGTACGCTATCCGTGTTGCTGCCAATTCATGAGCAACACTGCACTGCGACAGCACAGCAGAGCTGAGTTCACGATTTCGCTCTGGGAATTGCGTCATTGAGATGGTTGCTCGCCATCGAGATAGGCATGCCAGGCCCTGTGTGATCCGTGCAGGTAAGCGTCGGCGACACCTACCATTGCACTCGTCAGATCGTCTCAGAAAGTGTCCTGATTCGCACATCGTCACCCCTGCTCGTTTGTTGGATAGAAGGTTATCAATCGGCCTTTCGGGTTGAATATGAATCGAATTCTTACTCCTGAAGGCGAAACCCCTTCGCGCGATAGCGAGCCTGGCTTGGTCGGATTGGAACTCGCAAGCGCAGCCTCGGTTTCCTCCATCACTCGACGTGACGTCCAGTCTCCCGGAAAGAAAGTATGCGGTTCCAAGCTCGACTTCAGATGCCATTCGCCGGTCGACGAGTTTCTGATGCGGACCTCTGCCGACGTTACGCCATTGCCTAGATTCTCGCCGGTACCGAACACGATGGACACGTTCGGTGATCCTAGCCAATGTCCGCCGCCGACCTGCGGGTTCGCGCTGTTCGGTCTTCTGACGTGGCCAAGCAATACGTGCTCTTGCCGATGCGTATCGATCCAATGCCGATCGGTCAACCGGTGCACCGGCGGCAGATCCTCCGGCACACCGAACCCACCGGACTTGATGCCGGCATCGTTCCGCGCGGCATTGGCCAGCAACGCATCGGCGGTGGCACCGATCAGCTCGTCCTGCGTATCGCCATCGGGCCTGCGCGGCGGCAGGGCGAAGACCCGCGACAGCTTGGTGATGCCGCCGACCGCGCCGAGCACCACGCTCTCGGCCGTCTCCAGTCCCGCGTCGTACACATGGGCGGCAAGGTCCGCACCGAGCGCGTCCAGCGCATCGGTGTCGCACAGGTCGGTGCTGCCCACCCCGCTCAGCAGATCGAACAGTCCGTAGCCGAACGCGGCGAACTGGCCGCCGTTGGCGATCGTGGCGAGCGCCAGCGCCGCCGGCACCGCACCCGGGGTGATGACCGCCATGGCGCCGAAGAACACGGTGACGCCGGCGATGGTGGCGGCGTCGTCGGCGAGCAGGTTGACGAAATCGGTGAGCGCGCCATCGGCGTAGCGCGGATCCGTGCCGAGCGCATCGGCGGCGGCCCGCAGCACGTGCGCAAGCTTTCGCACGTAGTCCGACTCGGCGCGCGGCTTGGGGACGAGCTGCCAGCCCTCGCGCGCCAGCTGCGCTTCCTGATCGGTGAGGCTGCCACGCTGGAGTGCTGCCTCCACCGCCTCCAGGATCGGTATGCCGTCGCCAGTTATTTCCAGCGGTGCGAGCCCGAGCGGGTCGATCCGGGTCAATGGCGACCCTTCGGCGTAGGCGTGCAGGTCGTCACCGCCGATCAGGCGCAGCGGGTCGGGTGACAGGTAGCGCCCGGTGCTGGGGTCGTAGTAGCGGTGGCGGTTGTAGTGCAGGCCGGTCTCGCGATCGATCTGCTGGCCGGGCAGGCGCAGGTCGAGCGGTATCCGGGCAACGTCCTCGGTGGTGGCGCCGAACGGGGCGTGGCGGGCCGACCAGACGGTGGCGCCGGCCTCGTCCGTCATGCGGTATGGGGTGCCCAGGTGATCGGTACGGATCGAGTACACGGCGTCGCGCTGCAGCAGCGCGACCGGACGGTGCTCGTCCAGGTAGACGTACTGACGCGTGATGGCACCGGTGTCGTCGGCCTCGGCGCTCAAGGCGTCACCGTCGTGCAGGTAGTAGGTGACGGTGGGGCGACGCGTGTTGCGGTACACGACCTTGGCGATGCGCTCGCCGAAGGCGTTGTAGCGGTATCGCGCAAGCGGTGCGCCGGCTCGGTGCACGCTGACGATGCGACCGGCCGTGTCGCGTTCGTAGCGCAGCGTCGCGTCGATGGCGTCGACATCGGCTGCGTCGTCACGTCCGTCGCGGGCGGCGGCGCGTCGGATGTGACCGGCAGGCAGGTCGCCGACCACGAACGCCCTCGCACCGACGTTCAGCGCTCGGCCGTCATGGCGGTAGCGTTGCAGGCTCGCTCCGGTATCGATGGCGATCAGGCGGGCATCGGCGTCGAACCGGTAGCTGATCGGCACGCCCTCGCCGTGGCGGCGCGTGGCGAGGCGGCCGTCCGCGCTCCAGGTGGACGCCACCCGCGTGCCGTCGTGCAGCACGTGCCCGCTGATGCCGTCACGGGCATCGGCATCGATCTCGCCGACCAGCGTTTCCTGGCGAAGCCCGAGCAGCGATACCCGCGTGATCGCTCGCAGCGCGCCGCGCTCCGGACCGCTGTCGTGGTAGTGGTGCTGCAGTCGCTGGCCGTCCGGCAGCGTCTTGATCGCGATGCGCCCCTGGTCGTCGTATCGCCAGCGCGTCGTGAACGTCCGGTCGTCGATGTGCCGGGCATGGGTGACCAGTCGTCCGGCGCGCCATTCGAAGCGTTCGAGCGAGTCCGCGTCGCGCGCCTCGATCAGGTGGCCGTGCCGGTCGTAGCGGTAGACGCTGTCGTTGTCCGCCCGACGCTCGTGCACCAGGCGGTTGGCGGCATCGAAGGTGCGCTCGACCCGCGTGCCGTCGGGCAGCCGCGTCTCGACCGGGTTGCCGGCCGGATCGTGGTGGTGGCGGGTGACGCTGGTCGACGGGTGCGCATCGAGGACGAGACGGCCGAAATCGTCGTGCAGCACGGTGCTGGTCGCACCGTCGGTGAGGACGATGGCGCTCGGGCGTCCCTTCGCGTCGTGCGAGAACCGTTCGATCGTGGCCGGCCCGCCGGACTGGCGTGTCGTGACCTGCGTCAATCGGCCGTGCGGGTCGCGCTCGTAGGCGCGCGCATCCCCGTTCGCCGGATCGCTCAGTCGCGCCAACCGGCCGAGCGCGTCGTACTCGCGCAACCAATCGCGATCGAGCGCATCGGTCGAGGCGGTGGCGGTGGCGGTGGCGGGGCGCCGGTCCCGCCGCGAGGACAGGCGACCGGCGGTATCGAACAGGCTGATCAGCTCGCGCACCAGCGCACCGTCGATGCCGTGCGTGCGCTCGTCGGTGACGCGCCCTTGGTCATCGCGTTCGATATCGGTGCGGCGACCGCGGTCGTCGATGCGGGCGGTGATCCTGCCGGTCGAATTCAGCTCCACCCGCTGCTCGCGCCCCCACGGATCGATGACCGCCACCAGCCGGCCCTCGGCATCGTGCTCGTAGCGCAGCGTCAGGGCGCCGTAGGCGATCGAGGCGAGATCGCCCCGTGCCGACCAGGCGAGTCGGTAGGCTGGGCCGTTGCCATCATCGAAGCCGGTCGGACGCCCGTGGGCATCGAACCCGGTGATGCGCCAGCGCTGTCCACCGGGCAGGGTCAGGCCGATCGCGCGGGCCCGATCGTCCCACTCGATCGTGGTGATGTCGGCGACGTCGTCGCGCGGCCCGTCGATGCGCACCAGCCGCTCATTCTCGTAGGCGAACCGGGTGGTGCGCTCGATCGGTTCGAACGCGGAGCCGTCGCGCGCCAGCGGGCGCCAACCGCGTTCGACGAAGGCGAGCGGCAGGCCGTCGGCGTCGTAGCGCGTCTCGAGCCGGTGCTCGCCGTCCGGGCTGACGCTCGGGCGCAGCAGGGCGCGCGGTCGTGCGGCATCGCCCTCGTACTCGAAGCGCCTGTCGATGCGTTCCTGGCCGAGCTCGTCGCCGTGCACGACCTGCACGACCCGACCGCGGGCGTCGCGCTGGTAGCGTCGCCAGCCGCCGGAAGCCTCGTCGATGCGCAGCAATCGCCCGGCGGCGTCGTAGGCGTGGCGGTGTCCGGTCGGTGGGCACTGCGCGCAGCCCGGCCCGATGCCTTCGAGCAGGCGCGGTGCACCGGTAGCCGGGTCGATCTCGAAGCGGTAGCGGGTCCGCGCACCGTCCGCGCGCGTGACCGTCGATTCGAACTGGCCCGACGCATCGGGCTCGCTGCGCTCGATGTCGATGCGATCGGCACCGTCGGCACCCAGGGAGGCGATGCCACGACCGTCGTCGTCGTAGCGCCAGGTCGCGATGCGTGCGCCGGTCCGATCGGTGAGCCCGGTCAGGTGACGGGGGAAGTCGGGATCCTCGTAGTGATAGCGACGCACCGTCCCGTCCGGATGACGTACCCGGGTCAGGTTGCGGCGCTGGTCGTAGTCGTAGTGGATCAGCGCACCGTCCGGCAGTCGCAGGCGCGCCAGTTGGCCGGAGGCTGCGGCGAACTCGGCCGGGTCGTAGCCATCGAGCAGACGCTGGCCGGCGGTCCATTCCAGGATCAGGCGGCGGCCGGTCTCGTCGGTGACCGAGACGAGGGCACCGCCGGCGTAGCCGAGCGTGATGCGGCGCGGGCCGGGCCAGTCGATGCCGACCAGCCAGGTGCCGTGAAAGTCGAGCCGTCGTCCGTCCGGCAGGGTCCAGCGGTGCAGCCGACCGATCCGCTCCAGGGTGCCGTCGGCCGGATCGATGGCCGCCCAGCGGGGCGTGGCCGCCGTCATGGCGTCTCCGGGCTCAGGTGCTGCGTCCAGCGGCACGAAATCGATCAGCCGCCCGTCGGCCTGCCGGATGCGGCGCCCGCCGTCGCCGAGGGCGGCCAGCCGCACGTCCCAGCTCGATCGCCAGCCCGGGCCGAGCCCGACGTTCGCATCGGTGGCGCGACTGTCGTAGACGCGCTCGAAGCGCAGGTGCGCGGGGCCCGACCGGTAATCGATCTCGCGCTGGTGCTTGCCGCCGTCAGCCAGGTCGATCGGGTTGCCGGCACCGGTGGACGGCACCGGCCCGCCGCCACTGCTGGCGGGACCCGGGTCCGAGGCACAGGGGTCGACCGGGCCGGGCAGGGCGGCGCAGGTGACGGTGCTGTCGGCCTGCGCTCGGGTGGACGGACCGAGCAGCGCGGATGCTGCGATCAGGACGATCGCGAGGAAGGCGTCCGCGAACCGGCGGCGGCGAGCGCGGGCGTAGTGGTGGGGGAGTGTCCGTTCTTCCATGCTTCGCCGAGCGCCAGATCCGTTGGTGCCGTGCCGCCGGGCGCCTGCAGGGGGCGCGACCGGGGCGGGTGCTCCGGACATCGTGCCTGTGCCTGGGCGTGTTGACCTTGCGGTGGGTCACGGTTCGGGACAGGGGCTTGAGGGGGCGTGCTTCGGGTGGGTGACGGGGTTTGTTGCCCCGCGATGGTCACGAACTGACGGCGGCGTATGCCCGGGTACTGAACGGGAGGGTGGAGAAGGTCGGGATCAAAAGGGTTACGCAGTGTTGACGTCGTCGCTTGGAGGCGGTCTAATAGCGGGCTGGAGCGCCTACGGCCGGGTAGCTCAGTTGGTAGAGCAGGGGATTGAAAATCCCCGTGTCGGCAGTTCGATTCTGTCCCCGGCCACCATCCGACGCCACACGGCGGTCGCGCTCCACTGCAGAGTCATTCCGGATTCGTTCAATGTGGCATTGGCCACCGGGCGTATAGCGTGGACCCTGAAACCGCTCTTGGCCTGCTTGCAGCAGCGCGACCGGAACTGGAGCGCCGCTTCGGCGTGGTCGAGCTCGCCCTGTTCGGCTCGATTGCTCGGGGCGAAGGGGATGAGCGCAGCGATGTCGACGTGTTGGTCTCGTTCGACGGACCTGCGACATCGGCCAGTTTCTTCGGCACGCAGTTCTTCCTCGAAGACCTGTTCGATCGCCCGGTTGACCTGGTGACGGCATCGGCACTGCGGTCGGAGTTCAAGCCTTGTGTGGACCAGGACATGATGCGTGTCTGATGCGCCATCATGACGATAGAACCCTAGCGAAGGTCTCGCTTCTATACCGACTTCGTGTGCCTGCAGGCAGGGAACTTGGAGCAGCCCCAGAACGATGGAACTGATGCCGGGGCACCGCGACGTCTACGCAGTTTCATGGGGGAGCGGCAGGCCTCACATTCGGGAGCCTCGTTTTGGGCAGCCACCGGTGGCTCGCGTCGGTCTGCAGCGCGTGTCGTGATCTCTAGCGCTCGCTCGTCGGTAGGGCCGCTCCTTTTGGGCACGTCGACACCGACGACCAGCGCGAGTAATGCGGATCCGTCGACGAGCTCTACGGCGTTGGACCGAGCGAACTCGATGGCGGCACCCGTGAACCCGCCTGATCCGACAACCACAGCGCGATCCGCTCCGCGCGCGTGCATGGCGCCGAACAATTCGCGCACAACTCCGACTCCGATATTTCGTGTGCGCCACCGTTTCGCCTGGACTACCGTAGTGCGCCCGTCGCGGTACAGTTCGACGTCCACGCCACCGTCAGCGCCAGCCCCTTCGTTGACGCGCACACGATAGCCGGCTCGACGGTAGGCCTCCCCGACCAAAGCCTCAAACTGTCGCCAGTCGAGTGCACGTAGGTCATCGAGACTTCTGGTGGCCGCGTGTAACCGACTGGCTTGGTACGTTCTAAAAGCCGAGCGCACGGCTGCCAATACGAAGAGCAAGGCGAACCAGGGCGCGGCAACAACCGAAACTGAGCCAATCATTTGCTCCATTGGACGCTGCCCGAGCGACGAAGGCACAACGAACCCGAGGATGCCCCACGCGAGCGCTGCGAAACCCACACCCACCCACCAAGGCACGTGCGAGATCTCGACTAGAAGATCGGACATCGAAGAGCGCTGCCTGGGCATACGTGTTGTCAATGATCGGTTCGGCGAAATGAAGGTGGTCGTGGAATGACGTCATCTGAAAGATCGACGTCGTAAGCGCCACCAGCGGTTTGCGCTGCTTTTCGTTGATCTTCCAGGACTGCTGGCCACGACACGGGCTCGAACGTGGAATCCAGAAGCTCGTTGCGCTGAGCACAAGCAGTCTCAGCGAGGGGTTTCGGCACTCTGCTGATCACGGTTCGTGATGTTCGTCATAGAACCCCCTCGCGCAGCTTGATCAGCTGCGCAAGGAAGCCGCCCCCGACGGTGACTAAGCCAGTTGAGGACGCCGTCGGTGTCGCAACAATCGTTCCCGTCGAGCCGTTTCTGGTCTCGATTGATTCAGATCGATCATCAGGTGGCAAGCCAGATCCGTTCGCGCGGCTGTCCGCATTGCCCCGGGGTGCTGCACGCGGCGCGCTACGCAAGAAAGCCTCGCGGGGTGTCCCGGGCCGTGCTCGGCGAGCACTATCCGGTGCGCGAGAGCTTCTGCTGCGCCTTGTGCCGCCGACGCACGACACCGCCCTCGCTGCGCTTTCTGGGGCGCAAGGTCTATCTGGGCGCCCTGGTCGTTCTGTTCGGCAACCTGGCCGACGACATCGAACCGAGCGCCTCGTCGTACCGCTTGCTGTCCGCGCGGTGCGGCATTCCGGCCAGCACCCTAGTGCGCTGGCGACGCGGGTGGGTCGAGTCGATACCGACCACCCGGTGGTGGCGCGATCTGGCGCCTCGGTTCAG
>Ga0209831_1003314_pt1 | contig 13390 bp, 9 predicted proteins | sample Maine_Asex4_meta_FD_187451 | JGI IMG/M metagenome (GOLD analysis project Ga0209831, IMG submission 187451) | Marine algal microbial communities from Maine, USA - Maine_Asex4_metaG (SPAdes) (version 2) | ecosystem: Host-associated > Algae > Red algae > Unclassified | place: Maine, USA | collected...
CCGCCAATTGCCATATCTAGCATTTTTGAATCTCGAATCGTAATAGTGGGGTCGTCTACCCTATCCAAAGTGCCATCTAAAAAGCCTGCTGGAAAACGCTCATCTAATAAAAAAGGCCTGCCAAAACCCACTATATCCATTTCATTATTTGCCAAAGTTTCATTACAAAAAGCAAGACTCCGTATACCTCCTGTCACCATAATTGGAATAGCAGATTGTTTGCGAACTGTCTTTGCAAATTCTAGAAAATACGCTTCTCTTTCTAAAGTAGATTCTTTAATATTCGTTTTTGTAAATGCCACAAAATCTTCGTAGGTACCACCAGAAATTTCTAATAAATCTATACCCAAGGCTTCTAATGCTTTGATGACATACAAGGCATCAGCTTCTTCAAAACCCCCTCTTTGAAAATCAGCAGAATTTAATTTTACAGAGATAGAAAACTCACCGCCTACTAGTTTCCGCATTCGTTGTATCGTCTCTGTTAGTATTCTAGCTCTATTTTCAATAGTACCGCCCCATTGGTCCGTCCGTTTATTGGTACGAGGAGAAAGAAACTGACTGATTAAATAACCATGTGCTGCATGTATTTGCACGCCCGTAAATCCTACTCGCCGACAAAGATTGGCTGTTTTGACGAAGCGATTAATAACATCTTCAATTTCTTCTTCCGTCATAGGGCGAGGTTTAGCAAAAAAGCCCATTTTTTTTAGATGCACATCTGAGGCAGATAGTGGTTTTGTGGTAGAGAAAAGGTTGGCTTGTCGCCCGGGATGATTGAGTTGTGCCCAGAAGGCATTGCCATGATCTAACACCGTTTTGGTCCATTTTTTAAAAGGACTTTCAGGTGATAAATGGTGCATACAAACATTTCCTGCGGATTCTACAAAGCGTTCATCTATCATGATGTTACCACTTATCAATAAGCCTGCCCCTGCTTTTGCCCAAGTATCATAGAGTCGAAAATGATGATTATTTGGCAATCTATTTTTACCTGCTAGGCGTTCGGTAAGGGCTGCTTTAGCGATTCGGTTGTGGAGGATTTCTCCGCTTGGGAGGGTGTAAGGTGTATTGATTATGGTGGACATTGGTATAAGTTAATTTTCTATGTACGTTATCACGCTGGCGCAAAGGCTATTGCCTTGTGCCGACTATCTTTAAGGCTATTGCCTTAAAATATTTATTAATTTATTGAAACGTCAGAAGGAGAATCCTTCCAGATACTCAGCACAAGGCAATAACCTTTGCGCTAGCAAGGAACTTATCCTCAAAAGTAGCATCTATTGTTAAAGTAGGAAAACTTTAGTGCCTTTAACTATACGTTCACGTCCTATTGAAAGGTACATATACCAAATGTAGTACACCCAAGTTCATTTCCAAACAAATATAAAACAATGAAAACAATTCTCTATTTATCGCTTAGCCTAGCATTTCTCCTAACTGCTTGTTCACCTATGCAAGACCAAGCAAAGGATACAGAAACAGAATTGCTCAAAAGTACTGTTAAAGAATTAGAACAGTACATAAAAGAAAAAGGATTAACTCCCGAAGAATATAGCATTGATATACGAGAAGGCTATGAACATGTGCTTACCAAAGAAGAAATACAATTAAGCAAGAAAGATATTGATGAATATGCACGCCTAAAAGCAACCAGCCCTTATAATTAAGCAGAACATGATGAAGCTATAGGATTGTTAAACGAAGCAGCGAGAGTAGGAGATACGACTTTGATAAAAGAGCTGAAAATAAAGTATAGTCAGTATTTTAAAAAATTTACTCCTAAAGAAGAGATAGAGGAAGGTTTTGAGCATAAATGACCAGCGTTTTCTTCGTAGTGCAATGATTGTGATGGCAAATCGCTACAATGCAGATTTGCTTATTGAGTATATTTCTATTATTTTTGAAGGCGACGACCAAGAAGAACTTCGCTAAATTATATAAAATGACAGAAATCATAAACACCTCTTTACCCATCTATAGTTTCTCAGTAGCTTCCTATCATAAATTAGTAGATGCAGGTATTTTAAAAGAAGATGAGAGAGTGGAATTGATTGAAGGTAAAATAATTACTATGAGTCCGATTAGAAGCCCCCATGCTGCTTGTGTAGAAAGACTAGGCTATATTTTAAAACAGTCACTAGGTAAAGACGTGCAGATTAGAGCACAAAACCCTATTACTTTAGGAACGCATTCTGAGCCAGAACCAGATTTAGCAGTTGTTGTTTTCAAAAAAGACTTTTACGAAGATGCACACCCAGTCCCTAAGGATGTTTTTATTGCTATAGAAGTTTCCCAAAGTACTGAAAAATACGATAGAGACACAAAAATGCCTTTATATGCAAAGTATGGAATTGCTGAATCGTGGCTAGTTAATTTGAATAAAAAGGAAATTGAGGTATATCGGAATCCTAGCACAGAAGGCTATACTTCTATCACTGTTTTTGGATTAAAGGATAAACTAAAATCTGGCTTTCTAAATCCCTTTTCAGTAAAGCGAGCTTTTAAAGTAAAAAAAAGTAAGTAGAATAGTTCTGTAAAATAGAGAACAGTTAGGAAATTTTCTTCACCCCTGCATACAACAACAATTTAAATTCATGCGGAGTCAAAGGTAAAGCATTGGTAAAACCAGTTCGCAAATCAATCAAGGTATTCCCACCATTATAGACTCGGATTACTTTTAATACAGCTGTCCTTTTCAATGTTCCATGAGTACGGTCAAGGGTTACTCGGATAGGGGTCATTGCTTGTTGCGTGCCATGAAATAGATGAATGCCTTCTTCCCCCATCAATAAATCATACAAACCAAAACCATCTACCTCAATCTCTCCTAACTTAGGATTCACTTTAAAAGAAATATCTAACATCTCGAAAATCGCCTTGTATTGTTCTACTAACAAGGTCGTTTCTGCCTTGCCGATACCTGCTGCAGCCGTTTCAATACGCAACAGTAAATGATCTCTTTGTTGTTGTAAAAATCCTTTGGTCGCATATTCTAAAATAAATACATTCAGAAAACTATCAATAAATTGCGTTTCCATATTATCAAATAGCAGCGGTGCATAACGGGTCTCATCGGTTAATTCTTGCAAGGCTTTTTCTTGAAAAAACTGGTCTCGCATCATTTCTTTATAGCCTTTATCTTTCCGAACGGTAAAGGCACTTCCAGTTACTCGTTTCAAGCGTAGCGGAATAACGGGTGCATCTTTAAAATAGCGATCTCTAAAAGCAACCAACATTAATTTGACCCGCTCTTTTACTTCGGAAACCCGTTCTTTAAAATGATAATGCTGCCAATTTAAGTTATCCTTGTTGGTAGCCCCTGTTATCGTAATCCCTTCTCTTTGTTCTAAGCGACTAATTTGATGTTCTATATTTTCTAAGCGGCGCAATAAGTCGCCATAAAAACGCTTGCCTTGTCGTTCGTCAGGTAATCTTGGCATCCATCCTTCTGGAATGGGCGTAGTAAATTCCAGTAAATTTATTTTTGGAAGGAGCTGTGTCCCATCATAATCAATGTCAAACAAGATAGGTTGATCGCTATAGGTAGACACCAATTGGTCCGCAGAAAGGCTGGTCAAATCTTTTTCAATTTGTCGTTTTAAAGCTCGACCCCCCATGCGTTCATCAAAGCCTCGTTTAGCAACCCACTCTAGTGCTTCTTGGGAAATATTTAGAATAGTAGAGCGGCGTACAAATCCATCTCGCTGTAATAATTCCTTGATTTGTAAACGAGCAATATTTAGAATATGCTCGTAGGCTAGAGGTTTAAAAATAACGATTCGGTCTATACGGTTTACAAATTCAGGGCGAAATTTATTTTCTACCGCCTTTCTAAATATAGCCGCATCACTCGTAGTACTCGTACCAAAACCCAATTGAGAAGCCACCTCTCTTGCGCCTACATTGGAGGTCATAATAATAATTAAATTATTAAAATAGACCGTTCGCCCCACGCTATCCGTTAATCGACCATCATCCAATACTTGTAACAATAGATCATGTATCGTGGGGTGTGCCTTTTCAATCTCATCCAATAACAATACGCCAAAAGGATTGTAGCGAACTTTACCCGTCAGTTGTCCTTCGGGATTATCGTAGTCCCCTATCAAGCGATGAACTGCCCCTGCATCAATGTATTCGTTCATATCAAAGCGCAAGAGGTGTTTTTCATCCCCCATTAAATAGGTTGATAATACTTTAGCTGCTTGCGTTTTGCCCACGCCTGTCGGACCAATAAATAGAAAAGAGGCTAAAGGTTTGTTGGGCGTGGTCAATTTAGCTTTAATCGTATGCACCACATCTGCAAGTGTGTCTACTGCTTCGCTTTGTCCTACTAATTGGGCAGCTATTGTTTTTCTAACTTCCTCTTGTGTAAGAGAATAAGTCGAGTCAAAAATAGCTTCTTCTAAACCTGAAAAATCTTTAAATTCTTCTCTTATTTCAGGTAGATCAATATCTGAGAAACGATATTTCACCACAATTTGTCGCAACAATTTCATGACGCTACCTGGCAGTGCATTATTTTTTAAATAATTGCGCTGTATCGTAAATAGCCGTTGTATGGCTTGAACAGAAATAGTACAAGCATATTCCATCTCCAATAACTTCCGCTGCGCCAAAACCATTTTAACAGACTCCTCTAAATCTGCTTCCTCTATTCTTAGCACTTGAAATAAATCGCTGAATCGACGATCTTTTTCTTGTATAATTTTCCATTCTGCTGGTGTTGCCACCAATATAACTTGAAGCTGTCTTTTTTCTATATACGGTTTCAATACATCGCTCAAAGTCATGTTACTACCTGATGCCCGACCGATTCTCAATAAAGCGACTACATTATCGAAAACAATTTTATCTGCTTCTGTTTTGTTATATAAATCTTTGCGTCGGTTTTGTACAAAACCTAAGATAGCTTCAAAGCGTTTTTGCCACCACCCTACATAGCTCATTCCAGAAATAATTCGAGTAGGATCAATCAACCAAATTTTAGGCAATACATCTAAATCTTGATTTTCTTGTTTCGCAATATACTGCCATGCCACTTCCTGTATAATACTATGTTTTCCAACGCCTTCTTTACCTACTAGCACAATAGGCGTGTTTTCACTTTGATAAATGGTAGTCGTTAGTCGTTGTACTAAATCTTCTCTATAAAAAGCCCGCAATAAATTATTAGGATATAACTGTGTTAAATCTTTGCCCACTTTTTCTATTTCCGTTCCACCGTCAAAATTATCAGAGGGGGCTGTATTTGCAAGAAAGAAGGTATCCGCTGTTCGTTCAAAATGAAATAAACTGGGTTTCACACGCACACTCTTCCGAATCGTTGTAATAAATGCCCCTTTTTGTAGATAAAAATCTGCACATTCTAATTCCGCTTCTTCATCTTTTAAATCTTTTAAAATAGTACGTGCCGCTCTTTGCACTAATGGATCAATAGCCGTTTTATCATTCGGTCCAGTTCTAGCAATGAAAATATAATGATTAAAAGAAGGTAAACAAACAAAGGTGAGTCCTTTTAATTCAAAGCTAACAATTCCAATATTACCATCGAATAAGTCTTTGCCAACTTTAAAAGTAAAACGCTTACTAGAAAAAGTAAGCGCTGGATTGAAAAAATGCCATAGTAAATATTCTGCATTCTCTCGGGTTAATTCCATACCCTTTAATCGCCTTGCAACCAGCGTACTCATCGTAGTCAGTGCATTCTCATATCGTCTATTGGTTACTGTAGAATTGGGCAAAAAGATAGGTCTTAAATGATAGTTGGCAGCCTCATTTATCTTTATTTTTTGCACTAATACGGGAAACTCTAGTTTTACATAACTCATTTGAGATATTGGGTTGTTTTATGGCTGTATTGTTTTATTGCTATATGGCTATATTGTTTTATTGCTGTATTGTTCTCATACTAGATGCTGGTAATCAGCGGGCGCAGTTGCGATTTGACACCAAAAAATAAAATGGTATTTTTCTGTTTATCAATCACTTGTGTATTGTAAAAATAATTCTATATAGTTCAAAATACACTATTCACATTTTTAAGATTGTAGAAAAAATATTGTCAAATAAATTTCATGTGTAATGAACTAAACAACATACGCATATGATTGAGTATTTTTGAAATCTATTTTTAGTTGGTGTCAAATCGCAACTGCGCCCTAATCAGCCATAAAACAATAAAGCCATTCAGCAATAAAACAATATAGCAATGAGTCTACTCTAAAAAGTCGGTTTCTTTGAAAAATCAAAACAATTGCTAATAATTATTTTGTGTAAATGATTGATCTTATTAGAGTAACAAAACTGCCAGATTTTTAAAATCTGGCAGTTTTTGCCCAAATCGACTTTTTAGAGTGGACTCAACCAATAAACAAATAAAAAGAGGAAGCACTATCGCACTTCCTCTTTAGGAAAAAAATTTGGCTGAAACTAAAAAAGTTTGATTAACACCTTTGAAAAAGGCGCTTTTAAGAAAATATAAACAGCGTTTTTGAATTTTCAATTCAAAAAAATGGAGAATTGAAAATGGAGAATTGAGAATTCACCAGACGCATTGCGTCGTAATTACGTCTAGTGAATTCTCAATTTTCCATTCTCAATTCTCAATTAATTCAGAATCTCATTTCCACTACAAATCTATCGGAGTAGTTTAGGAACTGACTTAATTGATCTATTTTAGAGGCAGGTAAAACGACATAATTTCCTCGCTTAGTCCCAGGAATATATCCTTTGGTATAAGAAGGATTCAATCGCTGGACAATCTCAATAGGCGTATTCGTGATATTGCTAATTTCTGTAAAAGTCAATTTATCAAATACCTGTATGGCATCTGTGAATTTTACCTCATACTCTAAGGAAGTCGCTTGAACATTATGCTGATCATAATACTTGACGCAATAACCAGCTGCAATAATAGCAGGCACATATTTTTGCGTTTGTTGAGGTAAGAATTGTTTAACCTGATCATAGTCCGTACTATTCGCTGCTTTAATCGCTTTTTTCACTCGACCCTGTCCACAGTTATAAGCAGAAATAGCCAATGCCCAATCGCCGAATAAACCATGTAAGTAACTAAGGTATTTTAGGGCAGCTTCTGTCGCTTTTCTAGGGTCTTTTCTATCGTCTTGTACGTCATTGACGGTTAGCCCATATCTAGTTGCTGTGACAGGCATTAATTGCCATAAGCCCATAGCGCCTACACCAGATTGTGCATGTGGATTCGCTTGAGATTCTACAACGATTAAATATTTTAAATCATCAGGTAAACCATTGGCAGCCAAATACTGCTCAATAACAGGAAAGTACATCTGCGTTCTACTAAGCGTTCTTGCGAAGCCTTTTTTGCCTTGGTATAAATTATCTTTTACGAAATGGTGGACGGTAGGTCCGTAGTGAGGAGCGAGTACACTAGAGCTGTTTAGAATTTTGTTTGCTACATCTTCTTCAGAATAATAGTACGTAGCAAAGGTTTCTTTTACACTTAAATCGGATGTGGTATTACTACTAGCAGTAATACAATACAATACTCCAATCATAGAAAGGAGCAAAATTTTTGCCTTTTTCATTAACTAATAATTTTGGATTGTTCAAGGATATATATTCACATTAACTGGGCCTGTTCTTTCATTTAACTGATTATCAGACAGATGTGGGATTTGTCTTTAATGATATTCTGTTAAATTCAATTATAGGCAAAAAATATTTTTTCAGGACAATACAGCATACCTCAATAGATTCTAGTATAACGAATCTATTAATTAGCAGCAACTATATAATCCATATATAGGGATCAATCTATTAGTGCTTAAATAAATAAACTTAGGAAAATGTAAACGTTATGATAGGAATAACTATGAGTTTTGGATGCTCAAAAGTAAAATTAAAATATATAAGAACCAAGTCTTGAATAATAAATTGTTATTTTTAAAATATAAAAAACAATACATTTAGGTGATAAACAACACTTTAAGTGTTTTATAATTTTTGGGTATAAAGAAAGATATTTAACAAAATAATCTATTTGTAAACAGATGAATCACAATATTTTTCACTTAACAATAGTGCCACATACCTAATGAAAATAAATTAGAAACCGAGAAAATTTGGTACTTTATCAATATTTTTTGTGACATTTTTATGACAAATTAAATAACCCAAGTGACGTTTTATATACAGTTTAACGTCCTAAGTGCTCAATGAATAAATTAGTAAATAGCTAAATAAGTAGGAGGACAAAATTGTTTGATGGCGACGATTTATAGCGAACCACTTGGAAAATCTTGATGAATTGCGTATCTTGATACGCAATATCATTAATAGGCTTTATTTGAGTCTGGATTTGATTTAGCAATAATAGAATACTCAACTGGAATTATATTTTTTTTTCAAAAATGTGATTTTATCCTTGTGTACTACAGCCAAAAAAAATAACTTTATATCTGGAACAAGAAAGTTGTTTGTTTGTTTAAAATGGTTATTTGTTTACTGAACTACGTGCTAGTGTTCTATAAACAGTTAAACAAATAAATCGCTAAACAATACTACTTATCTTACTGTTACTGATTTGAAATAGAATTATAATGCTAATGAAATGAAAATTAAACCTGACCCAATCGAACAATATTTAGAACGACTAGAACATCTAGGTAATGATGAGCTACGCTTATTCAAGGACCTGGATCCTACTTATTATACTATTCGTCATTTATTGGAAGTACGAGAACATTGGATTGAACAGGTTCATTTGTTTCATAAAAGTAATGGGGTCAAGAATCTGCTAGGGCTGAGCGCTGCTGCTTGGTTAGTGATTACTGCTTTTTGTTTCTACCTAGTCATGGAGGATTACTTCTTGGTTTTTTGCTGTATTATTAGCTGCATTTTTACTTCTGTCTTCTTATTAAGCCTATTTGCTATCCGCACTAAATTCAAAAGTCGAGCACACCTAGAGAATATCGGTCGCCTTATTAATAATGAATTAGAAAAAAGAGGCGTAAAAATTCCCCACTACGATTACCAAAAAGATAACTGAGAAAAGAAGTCAGAAGTCAGACCGTCAATTACATTGACTGTCAGAAGCCAGACTTATGACGTTGACTCCAACGTCTAGGTCCACGTCATAAATCTGACTTCTGGCAGTCAATATAATTAACGGTCTGACTTCTGACTTCTTTTTTGTAACACCTCCTTTATTGCTTCCCAACTAAGCGTAGCACATTTTAACCTGCCTGGAAAATCTTTAGCTGCTTCAAAGGCTTCAAACTCTTCCTCTAAAATTACTGCTGGTGTATCCGTATTTTTTTGCGTGATTTGCTCAAAATTAGCACATAGTGCAAGTGCTTCTTCTATAGTTTTGTGTTCTAGATGCTTTACCAAAATAGAAGTAGAGGCTTTAGAAATGGCGCAACCATGTCCATGGAAGTGGAGTTTCGTAATTTTACCATCTTCTATATCTAGATATAACACAAACCGATCACCGCATAGCGGATTATAAGCTTCTATTTGTTCCTGGCCATCAACTTTTTTATAATTATAAGGTGCTTTACTATGCGCTAGAATGACTGATTTATAGAGTTGTTTGAGTCGCTCTTTCATGTTTTTTATTAGCTAGGTTTAATAAATAGTTGAGGTTGTGTAAAAGTGTTAGACGCAAACACTTTTTATACAACCTCGACTACTTTTCCATACAAGAACTTCTATTTATTCAAGTGTTTAGTACAAAAATGCTTATACTGACACTTACATATAGTATTTATTTTTAATTCTTTCCAAACTGTTGAATAGAATTTACGTTCTTTGCAACGGAAGTAATTACATTAATTGAATGTATAACAAATGAACCAATATTCTTTACCCATAGTTTTTTATTTTCTATTTTTTTCGGTTACGCTATTAGCGCAAAACGAGGGGGTACTTTCGGGAAGTTTTCAAGGCAATGGCAATTTTTTTATTAGAGATTCGGCCATTGGGGCAGCCAATACGCCACAATACGAACATCAATTGTATGGTGCAGATGCTTGGCTTAATCTGAATTACAATAAAAGTGGCTTTAATATAGGCCTTCGACTGGATTTATTTAATAATTCTAATTTATTAAATCCACAAGGTTCTTATACTGCCGATGGTATCGGGCAGTGGTTTATTCATAAACAAATAGACAAGCTACATATTTCAGGAGGGCATCTATATGACCTAATAGGAAGTGGAATTATATTTAGAGCTTATGAGGAACGGCCTTTGTTAATAGACAATGCTCTATATGGCATTCGTTTAGGCTATGATTTAAATGAAGATTGGCAAGTAAAAGTATTGACAGGTCGGCAAAAACAACAATTTGACCGCTACAATCCTGTGATTAAAGCGTTTATAATAGACGGTTTTGTAGCAGGAGGTGACGATGCCAATTGGTCTTTATCACCCGGTTTTGGAGTCGTTAATCGAACGTATGATGATGAAACCATGCAACGAATAGTCGGTACGATTGCCACTTTTACAGTGCAAGATAGTATTGCACCTAGCTTTAATACTTATGCCTTTAGTTTATATAATAGCCTATCGGTTGATAAATTTAATTGGTACGTGGAAGCAGCATGGAAAACCAATGATGTTATTTTTGATCCCTTTGCGGAAAAAACGAACAGAGATGGCAGTACTAGCCTAGGAAAGCTTGTTAACCCAAACGGGTCTACCTATTATACTTCTATGAGTTATGCGAGTAAAGGAATTGGCGTTACTTTAGAAGCAAAACGGACAGAAAATTTCACCTTTCGCACCAATCCTTTTGTGAGTTTGAATGAAGGCATCATTAATTTTTTACCGCCTATGGCACGCTTTAATACCTATCGACTTACGAGTCGATATATACCCGCCATACAAGAACTCGGCGAACAAGCTATTAAATTGGATTTTAAATTGCGGCCTACTAAAAATTTAGGCTTAGATTTTAGTTTTGCGAATATCAATGACCTAAGAGATAATTTATTATATCGAGAGTTTTATTCTGAATTTCAATTGAAGAAAAAACGCAAATGGATTTTAACTGGAGGTGTTCAATTCCAGCAATACAATCAAGAAATATTCGAAACCAAACCGGGGGTACCAATCGTAAATACCGTTGTCCCATTTGCAGATTTTTTATATAAAATAGATAGAAAAAAGAGTGCCCGTTTTGAATTACAATACATGGGCACGCAACAGGATTTTGGTAGTTGGATATTTGCACTAGCAGAGTATTCAGTTGCACCACACTGGACCTTCACCCTGTCTGATATGTACAATAGCGACCCCAAAAAGACAGGAAAAATCCATTATCCAAGAATAGATGTTTTTTATACGATTAATTCGAATCGATTTTCTGTAAGTTATGTCAAGCAAGTAGAAGGGGTCGTTTGTTCTGGAGGGATTTGTCGTTTAGAACCTGCTTTTAGTGGGTTTCGGATGACGGCTAGTTCTACTTTTTAGAAGGAGCTGTTTATTTGTTTATGGAATGTCGATTTAACAAATAAACATATCTAGGTAAGTTAAAACAGCAAAAATTAACCACATTGCCATTTACCTTTTCTCATCCAGCAATTGTGTTACCACTAAGCTATTTGCCCAAGCAATGGTTTTCTATGACAGGACTGATAATTGGTAGCATGACTCCTGATTTTGAATACTTTTTAAGAATGAAAATCTTGAGTTATTACAGTCATACCTTGGCAGGATTATTCTATTTTTGTTTACCTATAGGTGTACTCACTGCCTTTATATTTCACAACATAATTAAAGAACATCTACTTGCCAATTTACCTAAAATTATTAATGCTAGATTGCACTCTATTTCAAAGATAGATTGGAATAATTATTTTAAATCGAATTGGTTAACTGTTTTAAGTTCTATATTATTAGGTGCTATCAGTCATCTTGCTTGGGATGCTTGCACGCACCACAATGGTTTTTTCGTCAATAATAGTGCTTGGTTATCTTCCGAATTTCAGCTATTCCACTTAGAGGTAAAGGGTTACAAAATATTGCAACATCTTAGTACACTTGTTGGCGGGCTGATTATTCTACTAACTATTTTTAGATTACCGAAAACACCTATTAAACAAACAATTACTATAGAATATTGGTTACTACTAGGGAGCATAGGGAGTATAATAGTAGGCTTAAGATTCCTGAATGGACTCTCCTTTAATTTGCAAGGATTAGGAACTTTTGTCGCCACCTCAATTGCAGCATTGTTCATAAGCTTGGTGGTAACACCTTTGATAATGAATGTGAAAAAAAAATTATCTTATGACTAATAATAAAATATCAGCCTTATTATCTGTAGTACTTTTTAGTTTACTCTTTGCCTGTACAGAAAACAAGCCTATCATACCCTGCTTAAGTTGTGGAGACAATGGTATAACCATTATAGAACCAGGTACAACCGTCAAAAAAGCACTACTGGAAGAGTTTACAGGCGTGCGCTGTGTAAATTGCCCGAAGGCACAAGCAGAAGTAGCCAATCTACAATCGGAAAGTGTTTATGGAGAAAATCTAATAGCCGTTTCTTATCATGCAGGTTTTTTCTCTGAACCTTATCCTGAAAGTACCAATAACTTTACCACTAATACAGGAACGGACATACTTAATTTTCTTGATACGCCCATTGGTTATCCTTCGGGCGTAGTTAATCGAAGACAATTTGAAGGAGAAAGGGGGCTACAAATTATTCAGTTTGCAACTTGGGGTGGTTTTGTAGCGCAAGCTTTGGACGACGACGCGCTTATCGCTATCACTATTAAGAATAGTTTTGTACCAGATAGTCGCCTTTTATCAACTGTTGTGGAGATTACCCCCTTAGCCCTTATTGCAGAAGACTTAAATATTACGGTACTTATTACAGAGAATAATGTAGAAAGCGTACAATTAACAGGAGACGGTATCGTAGATGACTATGCCCAAAAACACGTTTTCAGAACCATGCTTACGGGTAATTTTGGTAATCCTATTTCTGCCTCTTTGCAAATAAGCATCCCTAATCAAGAGACTTTTTCTTTTACTTTACCTGAAGATTGGGTTGCTGAAAATTGTTCGGTTGTGGCATTTGTGCACCAGGCGAATGGAGGCACAGAAGTTTTGCAAGTGGAAGAATTAAACATAACACAATAAACACTTTATTTATTTTTTAAATAAAAATGTGTTTAAATTATAAAAACAAGGTAACGTTTCTGATTCTCATGGTATTAACTTTTTGTACACCGAATATAAATATTTATTACTACACACACATTTTATATTTTGATTTTCAGCTAGTTAGTTGTAATAGCAAGGCACTCAAAGTGCTGAGTTTTACCTTCCTAAAAGAAAATTTTTAACACTTAAAATTAGTTAATACTACTATGAGAAAGTTTCTTAT
>Ga0209831_1003316_pt1 | contig 13387 bp, 7 predicted proteins | sample Maine_Asex4_meta_FD_187451 | JGI IMG/M metagenome (GOLD analysis project Ga0209831, IMG submission 187451) | Marine algal microbial communities from Maine, USA - Maine_Asex4_metaG (SPAdes) (version 2) | ecosystem: Host-associated > Algae > Red algae > Unclassified | place: Maine, USA | collected...
GCGTGGGGCATGGTGGGGGGGGAGGGGGGACGGGCAACGGCCGCGGAGGAGGCGAGGGGTGTGGCGTGTCTGTCAGGGGGTCGGTCGGAGAGAGAGGAGAGGGCCGCGGCGGCGCTGCGTGACGTCGTCGGTCACGGCGGGGCGGCCGAGACGGGAGGGCCCACACGTGTCGGCGGGGAACCGTGCGGCCACCCCACCACACACGCCGTATCGCGTGGGTGCCCGCCCCGCGCGCGGCGGCACGCCGTCCCTCACTTGAGGCCGGACGCGTGTGCCGCGCGGCGCCCGACAGTGCCGGGGTGGCGGGCCGTGGGCGTTGAATTCGAACGCTTCGTGATCCCCCGCACGAGAGACCCTTTCAACGATGCTCGCCTTGGATGGAGGTCGGGGTGTTCACCCATCCCGGCCCTCCCGCCACCCCTCATTGCGCAGCAGCACAAGTGTGTACTACTTGGCAAATATAAAAAGGCGGGGTGCCCTTGTTATTATCTACATGCGCCCCCCGCGCGTGCCACTCACCGCCGTCCGCCCCCTGTGCGGGGCGGCGGCGGGCGGCACGCCATGCAACCTACAGGCACGGCCCCCTCACGGCGGGCCTACCACCCCTCCCCCCTCGTGGAGGGACGCACGTGCCCCACTTAATGCGACTTGTAGTAGTAGATACGGCCGTGGCCGCCGTACTTGATCTTGTGCACGCGGCGCACGCAGCGGCACTTCTTGGCGTCGAGCACCGCGGAGCGGGCCCTGCAAAACGCGGCGGCGCCGGCCGGGCAAATCGCCAGCGGGAGCAGCACGCGGTTGACGAGGTGAACGACCCCGTTCGACGCCATAATGTCCGCCTTGATAATCTTGGCGTTGGTCACGGCGGGCGCAAGGTCGACGACCTCAAGGTTCTTGAGCACCTTGAGCTGGGAGCCCTGCACGGACGTGAGGGGGCCCGCCCCGACAATCGTGGCCGCGACGGCCTTCTTGGGCAGCACGTGGTACAGGAGGATCTTCTTGAGGAGCGGCACGGGGTCGCCGCCGCCGAGCTTGGTCAGCGCCGCCACCACAAACGCAAACGCCTTGTCCGCGTCGGCCTTGCCCTTGTAGCCGAGCGTGCGCGCGAGCGCCAGGAAGGCGGCGTTGGTCGGCGCAAAGACGGTCAGAGACGCCTTGGCGTCAGCCACAGTGTCCACGAGGCCCGCCGCCGTCAGGGCCTTGACGAGGAGGGACAGCTGCGGGGTGGCCACCGCAATCTGGGCAATCGTCATAGTGGGCGCGGGCGCCTTAGTGGGCGCGGGCGCCTTGGGCCTGTAAATAGCGACGGGCTTGGTCGGCTTGACAATAGCGACGGGCTTGGTCGGCTTGGCGGCGACGGGCATTGGCAGAAGCACCCCATTGATGGCGTGCACGATCCCATTGGACGCCATCGTGTCGGTCGAGACGAGCATCGGGTTGGCGACCGACGGCGCATAGTCAATGAGGGTCTTCTTGTCGGCAGCGAGCTTGACGACCCGCCCCTCGAGGGGCTTGTACGAGCCCGCCTTGATGAGCGCCGCCGCCGGCACGCGGCCGGCGGTCACGTGGAACTTGAGGATGCTCGTCAGCAGCGGGATCGGGTCGCCGCCGCCGAGCTTGGTCAGCGCCGCCACGATCGCCGCGTACGCCTTGGCCTTGTCGGAGCCCTTAAAGCCGAGCGCGCGGGCGAGCGCCAAAAACGCCGCGTCGGTCGGCGCAAAGACGGTCAAGGAGGCGGACGCGTCGGCAAAGGTGTCGACCAGGGAGGCGGCCTTGAGCGCCATCAGCAGCAGCGTAAAGTCCTTGCTGCCCGCCACAATCGCGGCGATGGTCGGCTTGGCCATCGGCTTGGTCGTCGTGTACTTTCGCACCGTCGGGACGGCGGCGCCTTCGTTGAGGGCCGCGGCGGCGGTCACCGCGCTGGCAATGGCCAGCGCGGCGACCAGGGCGAGGAGCAGGAACTTGCGCGCCATGGTGGCGTCGAACGGGGGATGTGGTGGGGAGGGGGGGATGGCGGGCTTGCTAGTGGCCGCTTGCTGTGCTGAGCTGTGCTGTCGCGGCAATCCCCGGACGCGGCCTCGCGGCGGCCCTTTATGGGATGGCCGGCCGCGCCCCCCCGCGCGCGAGCGCCGCCTGCGCCGACCCATTCCGATTGATCCGGCGCACACACTGCGCGGCCGCCGGCGCGCCCAGTCATCCGCCCGGCACGCCGCCGCGCGCCGCGGCTGCCATGCGCATGGCGCCGCAGCGAGCGGCAGCGGGGAGGGCGGGTGCCCCCCCCGCCCCTCCCGCCCGCTTCACACAGACCAAGTCGCAAGGGCCGGCCCTTGGCGCACCCCGCGCGGCCGGACGGCTCGCCGCCGTGGAGGGTACGCTCGCCGACCGGGCACGCGCGGAGCAGGCGCGCCGGATCTGTGGACGGCCGCCGCCGTCACGACGTGGGCGCGCCCCCCACACGAGGGCGGCGGTCCCGCCCGCCCGCCGCCCACTCCAGTCCCGCTACCAGCGGATGCAAAGCGGGGCGCACAAGGAGAGAAAACCGACGGCGGGAGCCCGAGTGGCGTGCAACGCGGTGCCGCGCGGCGTAACCAAACCCTTGCGGCGGCCGCCCGCCGCGCGACCACGATCGGCCGCGTCACCCGCCACCTCCCCGTACGAGGCGTGGGCGACGGCGGCACGTGCCCCCATCGGGATGGGCCGCGCCAGCGGCGGATATCCGCCGCTGGCGCAGCCAGCGCACCGCCCGCGGCGCGTGGCGGCCGCGGCCGAGGATGTCAGACCCCTTTCGCAGTTCCTTTGGTCGAATGCGCCGACAGTACAGCGCCGTGGTCACCCAGCGCGGCTTCCTTACAGCACCGCATCCGACCATCGACAGTGGCGGGCCCACGTGCATCCCGATCTGCCGCATGCCCGGCCCGTATCTCCCCCCTGCGATTTCACCGCGGCCGCCACAATATTGGGCAGGGCCGCCGCCATATTGCGCGGGGCCCACAGTCGCTACAGGTGCCTACAGGGCAGTCCCAAGCGGACCCTGGCCGCATGGTTTATTACGGATACGAGCTTGGCCCGGCTGTCGGCTCCCCGCCACAGGCCGCTTCAGGGTCACTCTCCAATCAATCCACTGAGATACTACAAGGATATCGTGGGGTGGCGGTTCTGCGTCCTGTCGCGTGTTCAGTATTCTGACCAATGACCGCGCGCCTACACCCTTCGATTTTAGCGCCTGCGGCGCCCCGCCGATCAGGACAGTCGGCTGCAGTCCGGCTCTTTTGGGCGCCACCGTCGCCGATCGGCACCCCTCTGCACCCCCCCCGCACGCCCCAAGGGGGGGAATCTGGGCGGTCGCCCACCCGTCTGCCCGCCCGCACCAACCGCCACCCCTCTGCACCCCCCCCGCCGGGGGGGGATCTGGGCGGTCGCGCACCCATCCGCCCGCGCCCGCACCGACCGCCACCCCTCTGCACCCCCCCCCACGGGGGGGGATCTGGGCGGTCGCCCACCCGTCTGCACGCCCGCACCAACCGCCACCCCTCTGCACCCCCCCCCACGCGGGGGGATCTGGGCGGTCGCCCACCCGTCCGCCCGCCCGCGCCCGCCGCCGTCGTCGGCCCCGTCGTCGTCGTCCGCGCCGCCGCCGTCGGCGGTGCTCCGCCCCCGCCGGCACGTCCGCCGGCACCGCCGCTGCCGCCGCGCTGCACGGCGGTCGCCCCCGCTCTCCCCGCCCCCCACACGCCGTCGACCGCCGTGCTGCGTGCGTGGGTCCGCGGGGGTGCTCGGCCACCGTCGGCGCTCCTCCATCCCCGCCGGCACGCCCACCGGCGCGCCTACCGGCACAACGGTCGGCTCCCCCCGCCGCATCGAGGTCGCTCCCCCTCCCCCCGCCCCACCGCCCCGTCGGCTCCGCGAGTTGCGTGCACACCGTTGCCGTTGCCGCCGGTTGTCCATGTGCCCTTGTGGTTTGCGACGCTCGGCGGCTCTCCCCGCCTCTCCGTTTGCGACGGGCGCTGCCGCTCTGCATTGGTCGCATGGCGCCGGTCCCCCAGTCGACTTTGCGGGCTACTAGGCTGCGGGCGCTATTACGCGTGCTGCTGGGTGTTTCCTCGCTCCCTTCCGACGTCGATGGACTTGTTAGCGTGCTCGTTCAGACCTTGGTCGACCTGGAGGAGCGGTGCCCGTCGCTATGCTGTCACTTCCACCTGTCGGGCGTATCCAAGGCGACGGGCAAGGCGTTTTTCGTCGTCCTGTACGACGCGGCGCTCTCGGCGCACGAGGACGCCAAGCGTGTGATCCAAACGGTCTACACCCACATTCACTCCGAGCTGTCGATGACAACTACCTCCGGACTTTTTCGGCGGTCGTTGCGTGAGAGGGGCTGTGTACCTGCGGCCCCCCGGGAGGACGAGGACCGCTCTACGGCGCACGGTGACGGTGATTCCTTGGTGGCGAGCGCCTTCGCTGATGCTACCGCCGACGTCGCACCGCGGGGTTCTACGGAAGACGCGGTCCAACAAGCTCTCGCCTTCGATCCAGAAGGAGACGCGGCTGGTGCTCCTCCCCCTGCCGCCGACGCTCCTCTACCTGCCCCCGGTGCTCGTCCCCATGCCGCTGATGCTCCTCCCGCCGCCGCCGTGGGTCTGTCGCCTCCCGTGCTCGAGCCAACCTTTGCTTTTTTCAAGCGGCCGGACATCCACTTTCCCAGTGAAGCCGGCATCTGGGTCATGGAGGCGCTCTTCACAGCTGTTCAAAAGGGCTGGGTCGGTCCCGTCCGCGAGACGGTCACCGTGGCGCGCAACGCGTTGCTCCACAAGTACGGCGTGTCGTGCCGAGCATTCATCCAAGGCAAGCTGCCATGGTGGCCGGTCGATATGGGCAACACGAGGGCATCGGCGGACGTCGGTGGCACCGTGAGGTGCATGCACTTCCCGTTCCCTGTCGCCGTGCAGCGACGGCACCTGCCGACGGGCGAGCGGACGCGGGACGTGGACAACGTCGAGGAGGCGATGGTCACCCTGGTGGAGATTGGCACTTCCAAGACGCCCGACTTCAACCTGGTCGTGGCGGTGCTGCTTCTACTCTTTGACAAGGAGCGTGGTGTCAGGGTTGCCATCTGTGACCGTCTTGCAATGCTCGGCGTCAAGCTGGACCCGTCCGTTTTCTCCGTGTCGTCAGAGGCCGTGGCGGGCTTGACAATTAACGATCACCGCTTGACGGACGGCTTCGGGTTGGCCCCCGGCACGCCCCGCACACCTTCCACGGCGTCGACACCGCCGTACCGGTCCCCCACCGGGTCCCCTAGCCCCGCCAATGGCGCGCCGGGCGCCGACATGTCTACTCTGGCCGCTGCGCGCATGGCCGCTCGTCGTGCAGCCGGTGCCGCCGGAAGAGAGGCTGCTGCCGCTGATCGCCTCGCCAAGGCACAGGCGGCGGCCGCTCGTGCGTCGCTCAAGAGGAGCGCCGACGCAACCGCGCAGCCCTCTGCTAAGAAGCCGAAAGGTCAAGCACGTCGGAGCGCGGTGGATCTGGAGCTGCCGATACTCGACGCATCGGAGGACGTGGTGTGCTTGCCACTACACGCCGAGGCGGCGCTGTTGGCGGACCACACCTTTTTTTCGCTGGCCACCAACTGGTGCCCTCCCGTCGTGTTTGTCGTCGACGACGAGATTGTGATTGAGACGGTGGCGGTGAGCGACTGGTCGGCCTTCACCAAGTCGCAAACGCTCTTGGAGTGTGTGCTTGACGACAAGGTCGCGCGCTCGGCGCGAAAGCAGCTGATGGAGAAGGCGGCGGCAATGAGGGTTGGCGGTGAGGTCGACGTCGACGACGAGTGCAAGATCACCGCAAAGTTCAAGGCGCTTGAGTCGGGCGACACGGTGCGTGTGTCCATGGCATCGCTCGTCGCCATGGGCGAGCTCCACCTGGCTGCTGAGCGGCTGCAGGCCCTCCGCGGCGTTGTCGCATGGGTACGGGAGGCGGCCGTCCTGTACAACTCACGGGTCTCTACCTTCTACGGGGTCAAGGAGTCGACGACCGGCGAGCTGGGCACGGAGGTGATGCAGGTCGTGCTCAAGAGCAACCCGAACGCGACGGTCTGGCGCACGGACGCTCAGCCGGAGGACGCGGCGGAGGAGGACGCGGGGCTGACGGCCAACCGGCTCGTCGCCAACCTCGGCGACGTCTGGATGTCGGACGACTTTCTGGCGGTCAACCAGACCATTCTTCGACGGTGGCTGAAGAAAAACAAGCCAACGTCGTACGCCTTGCCGTGCTCCTTCTTCGTTTCCTTGCTGCAGCCGCCGCGGGGCCCCACCCACGCCGCTGCCGTAGCGGCCGCCGTTGACGCGGCCGCCCAAAAGGCCTTCCGGTTGGCGGGCATTGTCGAGCAGCTGGCCGGCGTATGCAACATTGACAACTCGCACTGGGTCGCCTTTGCCGTCCACCTGCCGAGCAAGACGGTGACGCTGTACGACTCGGGACAGCACTTTGCAACGCTGCGTCCTGATGTTGCCGAGGCGGTGGTGCGCGTCAAGGCTATGGGCAAGCGGTTGCGCGTGCTCTTTGACGAGGCGGCGATGAGCAAGTCGATTGAGGAGGCGAGGGTGGCTGGGTCGGTGGGGGGCGAGGGCGAGGGCGAGCAAGACAAGGGGGCAAAGAAAAGCTGGTCGCACAAAAAAATCAAGGCTCCTTCGCAGACCGACTCAACCAGCTGTGGGGCGTACGCTTTCTCCTTTGTTTGGCACACTTTACGTGAGGAGAAGTCGAAGGTGCAGGCGGGAGATGCGAGTGCCGTGCGTCTAGAAATGGCTGCCAGCGTTGTGCGTGACGGGGTTGCCCAGCAGGAGGCCCGGGAGGAGCGTGCAGCACGGGCTGCCGCTGACCGGTCGTTTGCTTTAGGCGGCGCCGACGCCATGGAGAGCTAACAGTAAACCACACTACTCGAATACACTTCCTGCACACTCGCGCAAAGAGACAAAGAGAGCAGGCCAGCTCGCAGTGACGCCAGCACGGCGCCCACCCCCTGGCGGCGCGGGCTGATGGTACAGCCCCCGTCGCTGCCCATTGCCGCTATCGCCGTCGCAATCAGTCCCGCACGGACCAATTGCCCATCCCCCCCCCCATCCACCCCAGCCGCTGCCGCACGTGAGGAACACAACGGCAGAGATAGCGGCCACGCCGGCGGCGGCATTGGGGCGCTGCTGCGGTGGAGAAACTGCAGTGGAGGCACTCCAGTGGGGAGGGATATGGACACAACGGCCATGGCAACACTCGATTGTCGTAAAGTACCAACCCAAACCAAATCGAAAACGATGCGTCTTCTACTTTCGAGAGACCCAAATGAGATCCGTAAACGCTCGACGGGCCCCGTGTCAGGCAGCTGCACAGCGCCGATCCGACAACATGAATACAGAACGAGAGAATACCAGTTTGTCAACCGACACAACGACCGACATCCTTTCGGAAAATATACCCGTACAGAAGAATCGCGAAAGAGACGACATATGGCAGCGAAATGGAGTGGCAGATCCAATGCACCGTCCATGCTCACATGCGGCCGTTTTAACAAGGCGGAATCGTGGCCCAAATCCGGTGGATCAGGCGATGTGGGCGCGAGCCGCCTCTGCTCAACAGCTGTGCTTTCGCATCGTATTACGTGAAAATATTATTAAAACTGAAGCTTCTGTAACAGAGTCATATCTAATCCATATCTAAACCATATAAAATGTCAAAAATCATATTTGAATCGGACATTCTTCACGGTGTCCGCGTTGGAAAGGGTGCTGAGGGGGGTCGCGGTTCGGGAGCTTGTCAATTACGGTGTGTATTTGATAAATTCGTCTGGCGAAAGTTCAGTCATTGATGCTCACCATTTGCACGCCCAAGAGGCGGCAAGCATGACTCGTGTTGGGCGGTGCTGGACCCGCCCGTGTTGGTCTGTTGGGCGTTCCCACAACGGCGGCTTGCTGCTGTGTGGGGCCGCTCCTCGCCGGCTATGCACCCGCCGCTCTGGCTGCGCTCCCTGGCTGCGCAGCCGGACCGCGCTTGTCCCGCCCGCATTGCTCGCACGAGACGACCACAGTGCCGCTGCTCCAGGCGCCGTCAATGGTCCTGCTCCCGCGGGCTGCTGGCTGTGTCCCGGCGGAGCGGCTGGCCCCCGCACCCAGGGGACCACTGTGGCACGCCGTAGGATGACCATGAGATCCGCCACATGCGGCCCCTACCAACTCTCTTTGACAACAGACGCTGGGGCTTCGGCGGGAAAGGCTTTGTGTGGAATCTGTAGAGTAAATGGATGGGAGGCGGCCGGTTTTCTTTCTATGGTAGACTGGTGTGGTGTCCGTCTGGCGATAGGGACTGGATGGGACGCTGGGGCAGGTGGGGGGGGCTGCTACTCGTGTATGTCATGCCAAGTGCCACGCATAGAAGCAATACAGTCGAATGTGCGCTTGCCCATCTGTGGTGAGCTTCGCAGCGCAGTTCTTCCCCCTCGGTGCGGGTTAGAAAGAAAGTGGCGTCTTCCATACTGTCTGAAAGGGTCACTGAGACACCCGGCCTGAACCTGTCCGGTAAAAGGCGTTCCCTCGTCTCCCTTTTGGTACCCCTTTCTGCGCAATCCAGCGCGCCACGAGCAGCCGTGGTATGGCACAGTGATTTATGGGGAGGAACCGAAGCGCAGGGGCGGTGGAGCTCACCAGAGTGAAAGTGGCGAGCGGCTGTGGGGGGGTTGTGGTTGGGAGACAACCGCCAGAGTGGACGCGGTCCATATGTTGGCCCGGGAAACAGGTAACGGCCGTGGGACGGTGCATGGCAATGTATGATGGCAGTGGCTACGGGTGGTAGTACTCAGCGGGCATCCAACACGTGAGCAGGGGAGGGCCGCGCCCTGGTTTGGCCTGGCTGCCCGTAGTCACCAGTCTTTCGATATGCGTAAGTGGCGCCATCAGTAGGGCAGAGCACGTCCTGGGTGCGGTGCGAGGCGGCGACGACGAGAGTATCGGGCAGTTTGTGGTGAAGCGGCGGCGACGGCTGCTCCCGCAGCCGCTGTCACGCGATGGGCCGTATTGCCCTCCCCCCCCGCCCCACTCAATCTTTTTGTCCAGTGGCGGCCCTACTGGCACTGAACAGCATGGCTGCCATCGTCGCCGCTGTGAGCAGCGGCGTTGCTGCGTCGAGAGGGGCGGGGAAGCGGTCCAGTTGGGGCTGGTGGCGGCGGTGCAATGCCCAGCTGGCAGCGACGGCGGCCGCAGCGGCTACAACAGCGACGCCGGCCGCACGGACGCGCACGCCCGGCTGTTGTCACCAACAGAGGCTACCGTTGACTTTCTGCAAAGGGATGTATACTAGTGGGGAGCCTGCTGATTCTTCTAAGGGCAACGGACGCGGGCCAGGTATCGACGGGTACAGTGAAGCTGTCGATGGTACCATAGAGGAGAGGATGTGACAAGGAAACAGGTTTACTGACGACATGCACACACCACACGCTCGCACTGAGACACCAAGTGAGAATGGAAAAAGGACGGCAGGGGGCGATGACGCACGTCTGACTTGCCTATTGTACGTCGGTACAAGATGAGCAGGTTGTTGATGGCCCCAATCAACCGCATTTGGACGACGAAGCGGTCTTGCCCCAAGTAGGTTAGGTGCGACTTCAGCGGCTTGTTGAGTGAATGGCGGTTTTCGGCCGCCGACGTCTTGTGGAGGCCCGACCGCTCGGGGTAGTTGTTGGCATCAAACAAGGGAGAGCACTTGTGAGCGACCGCGTGGAAGCGGTCGAGCGCCCACGACGTCTCGGACAGCCGCACAAGCCACGGCATTCGGCGGGTAGCATTGCGGGAGGACTGACAGGCGGTGTCAAAATACACCGTCTTGGGCAAGCGGGGGAAGCGCGCCGCCAAGGCAGCCACGATGCCCGCCGGGCTCTCGGCGGTTTCGAGGACCTCGAACCCGATGAGCACCCCGCACGGGCAGAGGTAAGACACGACGCCAGGCGTGAAGACATTGTGGGTGATGAAGGCGTGCCGGCAGTCGTCGTCGCCCAAGCCGCCGTTCTCCATATCCGCCCGTTTGCGCTTCGTCTTCTTGGTGGGGTTGGTCTGCTTCTCCTTGTCACGGGCGGCGCGCGCCGCCGCCGCCGCCACGTTGTCCGTCGGGTGCGGGCGCACTTGGTCCAGGTCGGGCATGACCACGCCCGACCTGATCTCAGCAGCTTGGTCGTCTGCCCTGCCGGCCGACGCCGCCTTGGACACGAGGCCAGATGGCAAACGCGGCTCTGCCGGCGCCGGCTGGCGCAGCTGCCACTCCTTGAACTTGGCCGCGTCGGTATCGGTCCAGTCCGCCTCGAAGCGGAGCGCCTCGGCGTTCATACGACAGCGCCACAGGGCCTCCATGTGGAGGTCCGTGTGCACCGCAAACAGGATCAGCTCGCCCATCGCACGGGAGAGCTCCACGTCGTCGTCCATGCTGTCGGCCAGCAGGTCGAGCGCCGGCCAAACGACGTGCAGCGACTGGATGCCCGTGGTGTTCTCGTTCCACTGCTCCTGCTTCTTGCCGTCAATCAACGCTTGGCTGAGCTCCGTCAGCTCGTCTACGTTGCACCCCGAAAAAATGCCGATGACCGGCTCGGCAACGAAGGTCGAAAAAAAATCAAATAGGATGCACCACCGCTCCCGACGCACAATCGGCAGCACGTCATCCCCTCCAATGGCCTCGGGGATTACCTTACAAAAGCGAAAGCCGGCCGTGCTCTGCACCGCTCCATTCGCGTCATCCGCCACGCCCCCACCTCGCAGCGTTGGCTTAAATGTTGACGACGTGTTATTGATGGCAGGGGGGGGGACGGACGGCGAGAGCAAAGCCTTGGGGGGCGGCGGCGACCCCGGTGGAGACCTCGAGGCGTCCGTCAGCTCCTCGTCATCGTTCCCGCCTTGCGCCTCGGCAGTGGTGGCGAAAAAAGAGCACCAGAAGATGCTGGCCGCCCACGAGCCGGCCTTCTTGCGGTGCTCCGCGTCGGTGTGGACGCCGAGAGCGGGTGCAACGTCGCTCAGCGACGCAAAGGTTGACAGCGCCTTTTGCTCGGCCTTGTTGAACGTCACCTCGGCTGAGTAGCCAGCCTTGAGGCGCTGCCGCACGCACAACCGCACCTTGGGGTCGAACGCGGCGCACGCGTCGTTGATTGAGATAGGAATTGTCGGCACGTTGATTGTGTCCTTCTCAAACGGGAACGATGCCTCTCGGAAGATGCCGATGGTCTGGCCGTCGGCGACGACCGCCGCGTACGGCGTCTCGCTGCAGTGGTAGCAGTCGACGCACCGGTACAACGACCGCGGCACGATGAGGGTGCGCGAGTATTGGTCGGTCGCGTACGACAACTCCTGCCGCGTTTGCGTCGAGTCGTTGGCGTGGACCGCCCCGCTGCAGTGGAGGTTGAAGGCCGAGACCGCCGTCGCCGCCGAGATGCTGCTCTTGGTGGAGATAATCGTAAACAGGATGACATCGAGGAGCGTGCGCGTGTAGATCGTCTCGGCGTTGTAGGCAAACAGCCCGTAGTCTGAGCCGTCGAACCGGACAATCTCGGCGCACTCCTTGTCTGGGCACAGCCACTGTCGGGTGCGGATCTTGGTCGGCCCGCTCAGCGTGTACAGGTCGCCGAGGACGGCCGGTCCCAGGACGCCCGCCGCCGTACCGCACTTGTGACACTTCGACTCGTATAGATCCTCACCCACGTCCGCCGGCAGCGGGGTCCCACGCGCGACGCCGTCCCAGACGAGGCAAACACGTGTCTCCGACGCACACGGCAGCAGGTTGCGTGCCCGTCGCCGGTAGTCTGTGTCCAGATAGACACGCTCTTGGCCCTTTTTCTTGGCCGCGTGAGCAGCTGGGCGCCGCCGCCGTGGAGCAGTGGAAGCAGCCGGCGGCGGGGCCGTCCGTGCCTCACCTTCAGCGCCACCGTTCTGGTCGCTGTTCTCGCTCGCAGCGCCGCCGTCGTCGTCGCCTTTGTTTTCCGCTCCCTCTTTGGCCGGGTTGTTGAAGCCGCCGTAGCCGCCAATCGGTGGCTTGACGGCAAAAGAGTGAAGGCAGCGACTGTTCCGCGTCCTACACGGCACGTGCTGGCACACGGGCCGGGTCTTGCGCGTGCGCGCCCCAGGCGTGTGCACGATGCACCAGATGTGGTTGTACCCGACCACATGGATCGCCGCGCCGTCGGGGAGCGGCTGCATCATGAAGGTGTCGACGTGCAGCGCGTTGACCGAGAAGTTGTCGATGGCGGGATAGAGCCTCAGCAAGGCCCGGGTGGTGCTACAAAGAAAATGCTTGACGGCTTGCTGCAGCGCCTGAGAATAGGCCTCGGCGTGCATGCACGTAGAGGACTTGCTCGATCGGACGCGCGCACCGACGTTCTCGTCCTTGCTCGCCGTCCCACACGAGCAAAACGTGCAGACGCTCGTCTTGGTGGCCGCCGCCCAAACCACGTAAGGGGCCTCGGTGGCGCTCCGCACAAACACGGCCCGTCCCCCGGGCACCGGCACGATGACCGGGCCCTTGCGTCCCATCAGCTCGACGTCCGGCAGCACCAGGTCGAGCCCGACAAGTAGAGCATCCAGCAGCTGGCACGAAAGGGCAGCAACGAATGCCGCCCGCCCCTCCACGTCGAACGCCTGTTGCGCTGCGCCCACCCCCCGCGACCGAGCCCGGGAAGCGCCCGATGGAAGCGGGTCGGGAGAAGCTGCCCGAGTACCGTCGGGACCGCGCGTCCCTACCATCGGCTCGGCGCGCACGTTCAAGCCCGCGCCACGGTGCTGCAGCAGAGCTTGCAACAGCTCCGCTGGCGGGTAGAACCCAAGCGCCTCCGCGCCGAGAGCCGCAAAGTACGGCACGTCGACGCCCTCCCCATCCTGTGCCTCCCCACAAACCGCGTCAAGATCCTCCACGCAGCAAGCCTCCCCCATGGCAAGCCGTCCATCCACAAAAACTCCCTCCAATGCTCCACATGCACACGAACGCAGCCGTTGCGAGAGGGGAAGAGCCGAGAAGGTGGGTGGGTGGGGGGGCGAGCAGGGATGGGTGACTAAAAAAGAGATGCAGCAACAGAAATGCCATCACCGATTACCGGCACGGTCCCGGCGCGCCGGCAAATGGCGCGGTGCCGGGGGGGGAAGGGGGCGCGACCGCGGTGCGGCGGGGGGAGCCGGCCGTGGTGCCGGTAGGCGCGCCGGTGGGCGTGCCGGCGGGGATGGAGGAGCGCCGACGGTGGCCGAGCACCCCCGCGGACCCACGCACACAGCACGGCGGTCGACGGCGTGTGGGGGGCGGGGAGAGCGGGGGCGACCGCCGTGCAGCGCGGCGGCAGCGGCGGTGCCGGCGGACGTGCCGGCGGGGGCGGAGCACCGCCGAC
>Ga0209831_1003318_pt1 | contig 13382 bp, 14 predicted proteins | sample Maine_Asex4_meta_FD_187451 | JGI IMG/M metagenome (GOLD analysis project Ga0209831, IMG submission 187451) | Marine algal microbial communities from Maine, USA - Maine_Asex4_metaG (SPAdes) (version 2) | ecosystem: Host-associated > Algae > Red algae > Unclassified | place: Maine, USA | collected...
GACCGCGCCGCCGCGTAGGCGCGGCGCCCCCGCAGCAGCAAGCGCACGTCGAGGCCCCCTTCCATCTGCGCCGCATCCGCGCCGTAGCGGTGGGCCAAAAACGCCACGTGGGCGGCGAGCATCGCATCATCCCCCCCGACGGTGAGCACGGAGGCAATGAGCGCCATGACGGCGGGGGGGAGGCGGCGGAGGGGCCGTCAGCACCCGCGGCGACGGCGCCCGCAGCGGCGTGGTGGTTGGCCGATGCTGCCGCCACCCACCTGTCCCAGTCGTTCCGCAGTGCTGTGACGTCGAGGGACAGGGGTGGCACTTGGAAAGCGCCCAGGCGGCCGGCAGAGGGCGACTGCCGGGCGCCCCCACCGCCCCCGTCGGTGCCCGTCCGCCGCCGCGCAGCCGCTTCCCGCCGTGTCAGCGGCCGACAGCGGCCGCCACTGACTTCGCCTGGCCGTCTCCGCTCTGCCTCCCGACAGAGAGCGACTGCCGGGCGCCGCCGCCGCCCCCGTGTGTGCCCGCCCGCTGCCGCCCCGCCGCCCTCCGCCGTGACCGCGGCCGACAGCGGCCGCCACTGCCTTCGCCCCGCCACCCCCGCCCTCCCCCCCTTCCCCCGGCTGCCGCCGCCCCCGCCGAAGCCACAGCCTCCAGCAACTTAGCTGCTACCACCACGGCCACTATGGTCAGAAACACCAGCAGGCTGGACGGGAGGAAATCCCGTTCAGGGTTTCGTCCCTGCACAAGGCCTGAACAAGCGATTTCTTGTTACAGTCTCGTCCAGGTGCACGGTCCCTGTCGCGAGTGGAAACGCAGCGAGGATCACGTGGTGCGATTAGGATCGATGTGCACGATTATTCCAAGGACCTTAAGACCTGCCTCCACATCTGTTACGTTGAGTACTCTTCAAAATGTTGCGTGTCAAATGCATACACTGTGGCTGCGACCCTTCGTCGTCACGACGGACTCCATCCACATCCGACGATGTGAAGCCGCTGCGGTTGTGGACGTCGGAAGCCCGCGAAGAGGGCGCCGCGTCACGGAAGCGTGCTAGACCGTGAAAGACAATGAGCAAGAAACGCGAACTTTCCACTCGCGAAGCGAATGGAGACGCGCTACCTGCAGCACGGCTTGTTGCTCCGTCGCTGTCTTCGCGCGATATTCACGACGAAGTCAGAGGTGGTGACGGCGACCGCCGGCGTGAAGAAGACGAGCGCCGATTTGATCTTGACGTCGACGAGGCGGTAGCGAAGTACTCGACCTAGACCACTTTTACTACAAAATGCGTAAGTTGTGTTGCAAGATCTGATGAACCGACCCCGTGCCGCCGCCTCGGCCACACACGGCGTTGCGGGAGAGACCGGTACGGTGTCGCAGATAGTCAGGGCCTGAGGCAGGCGCTGGAGCTGCGCGGAGAAGAGGGCCTGCAGAGCAAGACCCGTGCAGCGTGCACAACGATCACCTATCATGCGAGATCCTTTCGAATTAAGCCTCTGATTGTCCGATACTAGCAGTGAGCTCGTGCTTGACCTCGTGACCATCCGAGTGCTGCAAGGAAGCCAAACAGAGCCTGGCAACCCAGCCCAGAACGGGAGCTGCTCTTGTCAAGGGGTTGGTTACTGCACAAAACCCTCGACAGGAAATCTCTCGTTCAGGGTAACCGACAAGGAGACTCCCGTGCAGAATCCCGTTCACGTGCACACTTTTCTGACGATCGGGGTTGGGGCCAACGTGCGGGCGGCGGTGGCGGGGGATGAGCCTGTTGTGCCTTTCGCAGCCGGCGGCGGCGGCGGTTGGAGCCTCTCCCGCACCCCCCCCAAGAGATCTCGGGGGATTCCTGTGAGACCAGACCACCGCCAACCAATCATACTGCTGATAAAAAAACACCAGCACGAGCAGAACAATGTGGACACGGCTCTTATCCAATGAAAATTGTTAAAAAACACGTCGTCCCAAGGCAGCAGCACTGTCCGCGTCCGGGTCTCTAGTACTGTCACAGCAGGGCGGCACCCGCCGACCAGAGGCCGAATTCACAAGCAAGAATGCTGGCGATGCGCACTAAGCTCTGCATCTGGGTCGGAGACGGCCGCGAAGACGAGGCAGAAGTCTGCTGTAGGTGTAGAACGACGGGGCCCCCTATGCGCCAGGGGTCCACCGCGGAAGCGTCGGCGACGCCGGGGGACGCGGTACCCGACGGGGGGCGGCGACGCCAGCGGCGGCGGTGGCCGACGGGGCGGCGACGCGGGGACTTGGGCGGGGGGGCGGCCCCGCTGACTGGCTCGGGCCATCCGGGGAGCGTACCCGACCCGCCGCGCCCGGCACGCGGGCCCCGCGGGAGGCCGGATTGGCGCGCCCGAGAGGGCGCTGGCGCGCTCGAGAGGGCGCGGCAGGCGACGGCCGACCGGGCGCCACGCGGCGGGTGCAGCGCGTTGCGCGTGGGACGGCTTCTTCTCCTCGTCTGTAATGATCGCCTCGGGGGATTTGACATGCATGGAGGGAATTATCTGCATTGGTTGTCGACGGCCGGGGTCAATTCCCATTTGGGGAAATTGGGCCCGGGCGACGGTTTTCGCCCTTTTAGGACGAAGGGAGACGACGGTGGGAGCCACCGTCGTCGCCGGAAAGTAAACCGTGCCTCGATGTCTTGGCGTTTCGATCGGCCCGACTTCCCGGACCTCGAGTCCCATAGCGGGTGTCGCGCGAGCGGCTGAGACGGCCGCTACTTCCCTCCATCTGAGGTAACCCCCTTGATTTTGGTACTACATTTGGCGCTCCGGGTGAGACTCGCTGCACGCACGCTGTGCGTATCACAAATCGACACCTCTTTCGGTACCAAGAGTCGGGGGACCCTCGTGGGTTGTATTGCGGTGCGGTGACGGAGGACATCCGATAGATACGCGGGCTCCGCTTCCATGGCCGGTGGATCTTCCTCATCTTCCCCGCTCGACGGGGGCGCTCCTCCGTTTGAGATGCCCGGTACTAGCCCGGTGACGGACGCGTCACCGGCGGGAGACCCCGGGGCAGCGCCAGCGTTGGGCGCCGTGGCCCTCGTTGGGGGTGGAAGGGCGGTCCCGGGTGGCGGCGGCGGTACGGTGGCAGGTGAGTCGAACTCCCTGCCCGAGGACCCTGGCCGCACGCCGACCACCGGGGCTCGCCCTCCTCCCGGCGCGGGACGGACGTCTACAATGGCAGAGCCGCAGCGTGGGGGCGTGGGTGTTCATCCCTCGCCCCTGGATGGGCAGTGCCCTGTCGTGGCGCCGCCCTTCCGCCCACCTCGCATGGAGGCGGTGGGCAGCTCGTCGGGTACCCGGCCTGGTGGGCAGCCCACCAGCCTGTGACAGATCCCACCAAAAGACGCGCTGTCGCCGGAGGAAGGGAAGCGACAGCGTTGGGAGCTACAGAGAGGTTTCGGGGTCACCCCGAAAGACGTGGCCCGGACACAGTGGCAGCGTATCACCCGGGACCACTGGTCACTGGACGCGCCATCCATGCCGGGCGGGTCGAGGCCAAGCTTACAGGGGGTCGGCGGGGCCACGACTTCTGGACTGCCGCGAGCGGCGGTCGACTCCGGGCACCTGCGCCACTTGGCTCAAGTGTTCCCTGACGCTGCGGAGGAGGCGGCGACCGCGGCATCGGACGGGACACCGGTCCCGGGGCGGGGCGCGTCCGTTGCCTCAGACCTCGCGGCTGCCCAGTGACCTTCCGTTGGGCCACCGAGAGCGGGCGTACCGGCACCACCGGAAGCCGGGTCTGGTACGTCCGAGGAGCGCCCTCGGACGGGGGGCGTCGCCGGGATGGGGCTTGCCTTGACGATGGCGGCCTCGCCGGCCGCGTGTCCTGCGCGGCCGTGGTCCCAGAAGGCCGCCGAGCGTCGGCGCCCGAAGGCGGTTCCCTCTTCGGGCCACCGACGGCGTCGGCACGCCAGACGGGCCTCGTCACCGCCCATCTTGGGGCCCCCCTTGTCGACTGAGAGTGACGAGAGACCGCCGGGCTCGTCCTCCGACCTCAGTGGGGCGGACTCTACAGACAGCAGCAACGGCTCGACCTCCTCCTCCGCCACCGGCAGGGACCCCGGGGCAACGCGACGCCCACGGCGGGCACGGGCGGCCGACAAGCAGCCACAACGGGCCCTTGTACAAGAGGCGCTGCGCGCCTTCCGACGGGAGCAGCGGGAGGACACGGTGGTCATCCCCCGCTTTAAGGGACTACTGTCGGCAGAGAAGAACCGACTCGCGCAGCGAGGAGGCCGCCTACACCTCCCGCGAGGCAACTTCATGCGCGGCATCCGCGCGGACGTCGAGTCATTGATGCACATCTCGCGGCAGCTCGCGCGTGACACCCCGCTGGGGTTGGTGGCGCTCCTCGGAAACTTCCAGACGGCGTACGACGGAACCGGCCTGAATGAGGGGACGGCAGTGACACTGCTGCAGTACTTCGTCACGAGTGAGGTGCTCGCGGTGCACCAGCGCGCAAAGGATGAGCATGCCTTGCGGCAGCTCACGTACAAGCGCGCGGTCCGCGCCCTGCTCAACGAGTCCCTCGACGGGGACGACCTGGTGGACCACCTTCAGGCGCTCATGCAAGCGGCCCAGGAGAAGTGGGAGGACGAGCACTAGTTCGCGAACCGCATCCTCGATGTCAACCGCGCCTTTGGCTCGGTCCTGCAAAAGTCCGAGCCGAAGAGTATCCTATTCAAGTGCGTCGGACGGGAGGTCCGGGCCCTGGGGCGGAACTTCAACAGCAGGGGTTGTCATGGATACATCCCCGAGGATTATATCAGTGCATTATATCCGAATCCACTCCGGATACGAGCCGGGGACGCATATCCCAAATGCATTATGAGAAAAGGAGGTGAGGATATATCTATCCTGTCCGACAGAAATTGCAAGATTATGTCGGATCCGTATCCCAGATATGAGAGTCAGGATACAGGGATATATACGGTTATGAGGCTTCCCGCGCCTGGCGAATTCTGGTAAACCCAGTCGACATCTCTTTTCGCCTGCCGACAATCGCGGAATTAATGTCCGAACATTTGAGAGCGACAAGCGACGATCCAGCCCGACCCAGGTAACACCGTTCAATCACGCGGTTCGACCCGATTGCGTTGTTGCCAGAGTGTCACACGAGATTCCAAACGGTCATTCTGCCGTCCGTTTCCACGAACGGCGGGAAACCGCCCCGACGCTTGGGGCGTTGAAATCAACTTTGGATTTCAAGTCGTACTGACGTCCATTTGGCGCTCGAATAAGGCTGGATGGCTTTCTTCTTGGGCTCTAATTGGGCTGTCCGTCGGACTTTGGGGATTATATCCGGATCTAATAATCGTATCCGGATACGAATATATTCTACTCAAATATCCGGTTCCGGAGGCAAGTATCCTGATCCGGATCTCAGCTGAGGGAGTTATCCGTCATCAGATACGAAGGATCTGCGTGTATCGGTATCCAACTACGGCCCAAAAACCATATCCTGACAACCCCTGTTCAACACCCAGGGCCGGACCTTCCCCAAGCTACGCGAGTTCCTCGCCAAGAAGGGAGCAGCCACGCGCGAGGCCCGGGGGGTCAAGCTCCAAGCCAAGCCCAAGGGGGGTACCCTCCGGTCGGCCGGCGGCGAAGAACGGGAGGCCCGTCAGGCCCGGCCGGCGGCGTCCGTCGCCCTGCCGGTGGGAGCCGCCTCGGCCGCGGCGGCCCTGGCCGTCACGGATTACGGGACCGAGGCGGAACGGGCCGAGTGGGCCGCGGTACTGGCCGCAGCGACAGCGCCCGTCGAGTACGGCCCTCCGGGCGAAGTCCCGGTACTACCGGTGGATAGCCTCGTGCACGCGTCGGGCTGGCAACAACAGCCCGCGTGGGGCGAGCGCCGGGAGCTCTACCCCGTTCGTACGGGAGCAGGCGCGGGCGCGGCACCCTGGTGCCGGGCACCCCCGTGCCCCCACGGGCGGGTACCGTCTTCCCGAACTCTGACCGCCCCCCGCGTTTCCCCCGTGGCGGGGCCACTCCACCGCGCGGTGGCGCATGGGGCAGCGCGCCCGAGACGGGTGCCCCGCCCCGGCGGCGGGGGGCCTGCTCGTTCTGTGGCCACCTGGGACACTGGGTGTGGGAGTGCCCCGCCCAGTCACCCGAGGTGCTTGCCCACGATCGCGCGCTGTGCGAGGCCGTCGCGGCATACCGGAACGGGCGGGGACCCGCACCGCCGGCGCCCTTGCTTTTGGGCGCGGGACCGCCCGTCGCGCCCCTGTCGCCGACCGTGACCACCAATGCGTCCGGCCCGCCGGGCACGGCCACGTTCGTCCACGCCGTAGAAACGAGTGTTCAGGCGTACCCGGACGCTGCGGGCAACGTGGGGGAGAGCTCCTTCGAGGAGTGGGCCGCGGGCGCCCAAGACGCAGAACACGGAGATGACCGCCCTTGCCACGCCCAGGGAACCAGAGAGAGGGCCAGCCCCCTGAGTAGGCTGCCCACGGACGTCGTCCGTCTTAAGGCACACCGGCACTGCTACATCACAGTGACCCGCCTTTGCCAGGTCCGCAAGAGGCGGGCAGCAGCGGGATTCCCGCTAGCGCCCGCCTTCTGCCCCTGCATCCTAGCGCGGCCCGGCAAGGGCAGCAGTGCCGCGGCGGAAGTGCTGGACCGCCCTACCGTCCCGGCGGCGCCGGAGTCAACCAAGACTGTCCCCCCGCCTCCGCGGGTCGCCGCATCGGTACTGACCCTTGGCCACTCCGACCCCCGACCGTGTGGTGTTGGGGATGACATCCCGGCGGACACGCCCGCCAATGGGGCATAGACCGGGGGGGGGCTGCGACGGCGCCTCGGTGGGCGCGCCCGGCGCGAGCGTACCCGCTTTCGCCGCCACGCCGCCGTCGTCGCGGGCACCGCGGGAGCGCCAGACACCCCGTCCGGGGACGGGGAAGTTCTGCTTTTCAGACTTCAAAACTACCGCATCGTGGCCTCGCTTGGCCTGGACAAGCTGTCCCTCGTCGCGTTCGGCGTCGTCTTGGACACGAGGGCGGGCCCCAACCTGGTCCGCCGGAACGCCCTCGCCCCGGACTGGCTCCGCCAGGTGGTCACCTCTATGGAGGAAGAGCAGGTACGCCTCCGGGACGCCAAGAACGCGCGGTTGCGCACTAGCGGTACCGTCACGCTGTGGCTCCAAACGGGCGCCCAGATCGTCCCTGTGCCCTTCCTCGTCGTCGACGACCTGTCGGTCCCAGTTATCCTGGGCTGTACGATCATCGAAGACAACGCCCACGCCATCCTGCCTCAGGTACGGTCCATCCGTTGGACGGACGGGTGCGTCACGGCGATTCTGCGGGGACCATTGGACGATGGCGACCGCTCGATGGGCGTCTCCCGCGTTCTCCGCTCGACACACAGGACGAGGCTCCCGCCGTCGGCGGCCACGGTCGTCTTGGTGCGAACCATGTGGGGGGGCCTGGGCCAGGTGTTTGGCGCCTCGCGCCTGTTCACAAGACATGGTGTCACCATCGCCAAAGGCGTGCACGCACGAGGTGCCAAAAATATCCTTCCCGGTCATCTTGACCAACTTTGGCGCGCGTGAAGTCATCATCCGGCAGAGGGCCAACGTCGGCTTCGTCGAGCTGCTCACGACGGGCGTCATGCAGGTGCCCCACGGGGCACCCCACGAGACGCTGCCCGCCCCAGCTTTCACGACGGCAGCGGCCGCCAAGGGCATGGTGGGGGCGGTGTCGGGCACCCGGAGCGACCCTACACCGACGCGGGGCCTACATAAGATGGCGCCAGCGGACGGGGGGCCCGCGACGCCAGCGCGACCAAGAACTCCTGGCAAAGGCGACTCCTTTCTGGCAGTCTCCATGGCCTCGACCGCCGTCGGCGGACCACACGGGCCTGTCGCGGCCGGTGGCCGCGTGGCCGCAACCGTTGCCCAACTCGGGCGCCCAGCCGCCACCACGGTCGTCCCTCACGTCGTTGTGGCGGCCATGCCTGACCTCCCAGCGATCCTTGCAGTCGCGATGCGGGCCAGCGGCACCGCCGCCCGAATGGGGCGCCCACCTGCCGCCAGAGCTGTATTCGGCTGCGCCGGAGAGGTCGTCGCGACCCGAAGTGTCCCAGCGACCTTAGCGCGCCGCGCCAACGCCACCCTCGCGGGCCTCCGCATGTGGGCCCCACTCGGCGCTACCCGCAAGGGGCGACGCGGCCGAAGCGCAGGGGCCAGCGGCGGAGGCATTGGAACATGCGGCATTTGCCGCTCACTCGTCCTCCTCCTGGTCCCGGGGACCGCGCTCGCGTCGGGAACGTCCCGACGCGGGAATGGTGGCCGGCCCCGCAGCCGCACGGGGAAGCGACGGCCTGGGTAGGGCCGCCACGCGCCCTGTCGGTGTGACGCCGCTTCCACGCGCGTTATGCGGCCGAGGCGGCCGCCTCCTCGGCGGACGGCGGGACGGCGTCCGGGTCGGACGAGGGGAAGCCGGCCGGCACCGCCCAGTGCTCCGCCGATACGTGTAGCGCCGGCGGCGCGACGTCCGCGAGCCGCGGCTCCGCCAGCAGGACCCGCAACGGGGCTTGCGGTGACCGCGGGAGGCTCACGACGCGAACGTTGTGGCATCGCCGATCAGCAACGGGTCCCACTTGATGGGGCAGCAGCGTGCTGGGCGCATGCCGACTGGGGTCGTGGTGGTACGGCAACCAGTCGTGGACCGCCTCCCAGCGCACCGCCCTCATAATGGCGGCGTACTCCGCCAGGGCGTCGGCGACAAAGCTGTGACCCTGCGCCAGGTCGCCGACCGAAACCTTCTCCGTAAAGGCGTTGTAGCATGGCGACGGCTCGAAGACGCGGTGCTTCTGGCAGTACGCCCGTAGGAGCCCCGACACGATTGAGGCTGTCATCATGACGTAGGCGGTACCCTTGATAGGGTGACACAGTGACGCCTGCAGCAGCGTCTGCTGTTGATGGACGACGGGCGGGTACTCGTACGTCAGCAAACGTGGCGTCGGGCACCGCGCGGCAATCGCCGGCGACAAGGGCGCCCGCGCCGGCGCCGAGCAAATGCCGGAGCGCATAGGGAGGGAGATGGCCGCATGCCCCGCCCGTCGGGCACGCACGAGCTCACCGCGCGAGCGGCGCGCGGCCTCCAACGCCAAGGCGGCCGGGGCGGTAGCCGAGCCCACCGGGGCCAGCGAGAGTAGGGGTCCTACGCCCCCGAAATTAATAAGCGCCAAGGAATGGCAGAGCGGGACCGCCGGGCGGTGGCGTAGGCGGGTGTGCCAGTCCTTAAGGTAGGCGTACTCCTCGTCTTCGGCGACGAACGGTAGCTCCGCCGCGTGGTGCGGAACCAAGAACACCCGACCCGGGTTTCACCGTAACTTGCAGCACAGCCATCCTGCGCTGCCGCCGACGGAACGGGCAAAGGGCGCGAAGTCGCGGTCGGCCGCCGGCCGGTCGTCGAACCCCGCCGCCTTGGAAAACACCCGGAAGGACCGCCACACGGCGTGCGCCCCACCCGCGTCCTGGCGATGGGCCTGCTGGAAGGCATCACTGCGGAGCGGCCAGTAGGCCGTGGCGACGCGCGGTCCCAGCGGAGCAAGCCACGCCTGCACGGCGGATGGCGCCGGCCGTGGTGGGAGCGCGAGGGCAGCCTGCCCCAGGAGCGGCGGACGCTCCTCCGGCACACTCTCGGGCCCCCCTCCGGGGGCGGGGACGGGGCCCGCCGCTATGACAGGCGGCGAGGACGTCGCCGCCTCGGCCCTGGAGCCGGCAACCGCCACGGCGCCCGCCAGGCGGGGCGGCTTCCGCCACTCACGGCCGTTCGGGTCTTACGGAAGCCTCATGCCCGGCGGCGCCAACGGACGGCCGGGGGCGATTGGGCGGCGCCCGGGCGGTCCCGACGTGGTCGGCGCGACGGACGCCGACGCCGGTTCCGGAGCGGCGGCCGCCGTGGAAGGGCACGACGGGGACGCGGGTGACGGAGCCCCGACGAGGCCGGCGAAGGGCGTCGCCGGGGACGGCTCCATCTCAGCCGAAGGGGATGGAATACTACGGGGCCCCCTATGCGGCAGGGGGCCACCGCGTGGACGTCGGCGACGCCGGGGGACGCGGTACCCGACGGGGGGTGGCGACGCCAGCGGCGGTGGTGGCCGACAGGGCGGCGACGCGGGGACTTGGGCGAGGGGGCGGCCCCGCTGACTGGCTCGGGCCATCCGGGGAGCGTACCCGACCCGCCGCGCCCGGCACGCGGGCCCCGCGGGAAGCCGGGTTGGCGAGCCCGAGAGGGCGCTGGCGCGCCCGAGAGGACGCGGCAGGCGACGGCCGACCGCGCGCCACTCGGCGGGTGCAGCGCGTTGCGCGTAGGACAGTTTCTTCTCCTCGTCTGTAATGATCGCCTCGGGGGACTTGACATGCATGGAGGGAATTATCTGCATTGGTTGTCGACGGCCGGGGTCAATTCCCATTGGGGAAAATTGGGCCCGGGCGACGGTTTTCGCCCTTTCAGGACGAATGGCGACGACGGTGGGAGCCACCGTCGTCGCCGGAAAGTAAACCGTGCCTCGATGTCTTGGCGTTTCGATCGGCCCGACTTCCCGGACCTCGAGTCCCATAGCGGGTGTCGCGCGAGCGGCTGAGACGGCCGTTACTTCCCTCCTTCTGAGGTAACCCCCTAGATTTGCGTACTACAGTAGGCACACTTGCTGACACTTATGTCGTCTGTGTAGCTTCTGAGCGTGGCCGTTCCCATAGATGTCAACTAGTTACATTATAGTGCACACTTTGCATGGGACTTGGCCGCATGCACATCATTCTCATTGTCTTGGTCGTGTACCGGGCCTGCCCCCAGAAATTTATTGTGTCGCCGGATCGCCGACCTGCCATTCCTAGCTGTAGGCCGCGAATCAGCTGAGTCGCCAAAAGTTGTCGCCCTCGAATCGCCACGAAGTTACCAAGCAAGCGCGTGGGCAGGACAGCCGATGATGTTTGAGCTTGCGAACCGTCCACGTAGCGTCCTACACGGCCGTGTGACGAACAATCCCAGAACTGGGACGAGTGGCGCCATCAGAAACGACCGACGGAATATCTCACAGATCATCCTAATGGCATTACTGATCCCCCAACTTTGTCCTCACGGCCGCGGAACGGCAGGGTTGTCTTTTCACTATTTCTAGCTAACGCCGCCCTCAAATTCTTATCTTTGTTCTAATGTTTGGAACTCGGACTTAGTATTGGTCAAGAAGTCGATTCAATTCCATAGGATTCCCAAGACGGCACCGAGCCGCCCGTTCAGTCGGAGTGATCAGGTCCAGACACATCTCTGGGCGACCACCGACACCGGTATCCGTTTGGTTCTGCTAAAAAACGGCATTTTCTTCCATGTAGTTATCATTTTCTCGGTCCTCCTGAGGCTGGATCCGCGCAGAGGGTGGACAAAGCCTTTTTTCTTGAGTATTCTTCCCGTTCTCTTCTGTTGTCTGCGCCCGAAACGAAGCAAGAAATGATTGACAGGTGTGCCCATGCTGACACGTAACCACTCTTTGCGCGCGCGCGCGCAGTGGAGGTGAGAGCAGCAACGGGTGCCCGCCGCACGGCATCGCGGTCGAAGTCCTCCCAACTGGCGCGGGCGGCCGCCCACGTCCAAGCTGTGATGTTGGCAGCATTCTTTTTCTAGATGAAGACAACTGAAGTTCGTCGTCTGGCCGTGGCCCTTCATTCGCAGGACGGGCAGAGCGTGGCACGTGATGCGGCGAACGCGCACATGTCGCGTCGCACACTGCCTCGCTTTTTGGCCTATGTGGAGGAGACTGGGGACTTACATCATGACCTGGAGAAGTGAGACAGCAACGCAGACAACCAAATACGCTGTCCTGATTTGCGTGCCGCCGTGTTGTATGCGGTGGAGCAGTGCCCGAAGGTGTACCTGGATGAGATTACGGACTTCGTCGCGCGCGTCCAGGCTTTGATCAAAACTGACTTCTCTGTGTCTGTGTCTTGTGTGTCTCGCATTCCGGCTGCAAATGGCACCACACGCAAACTGATTGAGACTGGCTTCATTTCACGCAACGAGCTGACCAAAGCGCAGTTGGTTCACTGTCAGTGGGATTTTCCTCTGCGCCCGCGTGTTAATGTGGATGAGGCCCACCGCTGTGGCCGGTTCGCCGAGCGCATTTTGGCCTAGAAGCTGCGAGGAGAGCGAGCCGAGTGCCACGTCTCCAACAGTAAGGGCGTGAGCACAAGCCTTTTCGTAGTCATGGACCACGACCAGGTCCTCGACTGGATGGTCACTCAACCCGCGCCCGGCCAGCCGTCTGTTGATTTTTTAATGTTTGAGTTGGCCCATCTTATACCCAGTATGAAAGCCAATGGCCCTGCTTTACCCTGGGCTGACCAACCCGACCGTTGCGTTTTTACTTTGGACAATGCCCGCGTTCACGACGGGCTTGCTTTGACTGTAATTGAGGCTGCTGTCTTCCTTGTTTGTCGCCTCTTGCCGTAAAGCCCGGACTTCAATCCGATTGAGGATTTATTCTCAGTCGGCAGCAGTTGGCTGCGTCGCAACGTAGCGCCGGAGCATTTCAACGACTGGCTCTTCCTGAGCATTGCAGCAATAATTGCGCGTGCTCCACCCCCACAAACAAGCCGCAAACCCTACGCCTCCCAACACAATGCCAAGAACCAGACGGAAAACGGAACGCAAACACCGAATACGCCGTGTCCAAACTAAAACAGATGAGGTCGTCACAGCCCTGCCAGTGCCGCGAAACTCGTTCTACAGTACCACCCGAATCGACAGATACTGAAGAACAGTCGTTTGCGGACGCGCTCGCTGGCGTTTCTCGTGTATCCCTTGGTCTCTGCTTTTCTCTTTGTATTGCTATGGTCTGTGCCTGTTTTTGACCCCCCCGGTGAACTCATCGCCCAAAAGTAGGTCGGTGATTGGGGCGGTGGCGACGGCGACGGCGGCGGATTGCGTGCAGCAACACGTTGCACGCCTTCGGGTGGCGTGCGCCCGGCCCCTGGTTCTGGCGGTCGTGTTTGAGTGGACTGGGCGCCGCTTTGCAGGGGGCGTGGGTGGTGGTGTGGACAGCGGTGAGGCTGGTCGGTTAGTTCATGCGATACACACGGGTACATGCTTTGCGTGGGGTGCGCTGTCGTTTGATTGACTTGCTGTGTGTGTGGTCTTTGTGCAAGTGCATGGCCATATTGGCACACAGCAGGTGCACGCACGACGGCAGGCATCATGGCGCACCGACGAAAGCCGGGACGGTGGCGCCGCCGTCTCTGGGATTGGTGTGTACATTCGGAATGAACAGGAACTGACGCGCTGTGGTTGGTGATGGTGTTTGCTCGCATTTTCACTGCATCCCTTGGTCTGTGCTTTTCTCTTTGTATTCCCATGGTCTGTGCCTGTTTTTGACCCCCCC
>Ga0209831_1003321_pt1 | contig 13380 bp, 8 predicted proteins | sample Maine_Asex4_meta_FD_187451 | JGI IMG/M metagenome (GOLD analysis project Ga0209831, IMG submission 187451) | Marine algal microbial communities from Maine, USA - Maine_Asex4_metaG (SPAdes) (version 2) | ecosystem: Host-associated > Algae > Red algae > Unclassified | place: Maine, USA | collected...
TGGCAACGTGTCAGCAATCCCCATTGCCTGGTACTACCCCAAGGCACTGTCGAACCCGGCCCTGCTCGACACGATCCCTGCCCCCGGCGCAGGAAACACCCTTACGATCCGCGCCTACCAGAAGATCTGGATGGCGACCTTCCATCGGCTGCTCGCCCATGGTGCACCCGTCGTGCTCCCCGCCGACACCGCCCCGCTGATTCCCGCGATCGCCTTCCCGGTCCTCGGCCCGGTCTCGTTCGTCAACGACTGGCACTATGCCCGAGCCGGCGGCGCCCGCGTCCACGAGGGCCTCGACTTCATGGGCAGCTATGGCCAGCCGCTCCGAGCCGCTGTCGACGGCGAGATCGTGCGAATCGTCACCCGCAACAACGGCATCTCCGGCGTGTCGATCGAAGTTCGTCGCGACGACGGCCTGCGTGCCATCTACCGCCACATGAACAACGACACGCCTGGCACGACAGACAACGCCGCCATCGAAGCGTTCCGTGTCCATCCCGATCTCGCCGTCGGGACGAAGGTCCGCGCCGGCCAGATCATCGGCTTCATGGGCGACACGGGCAACGCCGTCGGAAACCCGCACCTCCACTTCGAACTGCGCACTGACGACCGGACACCATTCGCTCCGTACCCGGCGGTCATGGAAGCGCAGCAGCGTGAGCAGTGTTCTGTCGGGATCGGCCCATGGTCGACGCAGTTCGTCTCTCCCGACGCCGCCCTCGAGCGCACCGACGCACTCCTCGAGATGAGCACCGCACAACTCGACGCTGTCGAGGTCGCCGAACTGGCCGAGCTCGATCCGATGGACCTGCTCTCCCTGCGCGACCTCAGCAGCCAACGACGCAGCGAGATCAGGGAGTTCGTCGAACCGGTCCCGTTCCTGCTCGAAGGACCCGCCGATGCGCGCTGGACCATCAGCGCCGACGGTTCTGTCACGGCGTCGGGCCCTGCAGCGCTCATCACTCCGAACGCTGACAAGTGCGCCGATCGCCCGGACCCGGCTTTGATGTTCGGAACCGGCGCTGCCGGCGCTGGCATCGACATCGTGGCGTACCTGTGGTGGGGCGACATCCCAGAAGACACGCCGATGTGGCTGTCGGTGCGAGCCCGAGAGGCCATTGCTCGGACCTTTGCCGAAGAAGATGCGGCGTTCGAACGCGACGAGATGGCCCTCGACGACGTGCTGCTCGACGACACGGCCCTCGACGACGTGCTGCTCGACGACCAGGTGATCGTCCCGCTGCTCGACGACACGGTGATCGTCCCGCTGCAGGACGAGATCGTGATCGTCCCGCTCTTGACCGACACCGACACCTCGACCGACAACACCTCGACCGACAACACCTCGACCGACAACACCTCGACCGACAACACCTCGACCGACGACCTCGACACCGCATCGACCTCGCCCGCCGCTGCCAGCTGAACCAATCCTGCACACGTCTGAGAGCTGAGGTCGTGGCGGCGAGCGCATTCGATACCGAGACCGCCGTCGTCGCGCAAGGCAATGGGCGGTATGGCGTCCGGTTGTCGACTGCGTGGGACATCGGCGACACCGCGAACGGTGGCTACGCAATGCTCCCCGTCCTGCGCGCGTTGCGCAATGAGGTCGCGCCGGACGACCAGGGTGGCGACCCGCTGTCGATCACCACAAACTTCTTGCGCCCCATCCAGGGCGGCGGCGACGGCCGGATCGACACCTCGCTCGTCCGGCGCGGCCGAACCGTGAGCGTCCTCCACGGCTCGCTGACCGTGGCGGACACCCAACGTCTGACCGTCGGCGCTGTCTTCGGCAACCTCCACGACCCGGACGACCTGGAGAATCGCCTCAGGGACGAGCCTGATCCCGCCGAACCAGGCCCGACGATCGACATCCCTGCGCCCGACATTCCGCCGCCGGCGGACTGCGTGGATCGCACCGAATTGCACCAGGGTGTCGCACTGCCGATTGCCTCGCGCGTCGAGGTCAGGGTCACCCCCGAGTGTGCCGTCGCCGGCGGTTCCGATCGTGCAGTCACGCACGGCTGGGTCCGGCTGAGCGATGGCACGCCGCCATCGGTGCTGTCGCTGCCGCTCTTCGCCGATGCGTTTCCCCCATCACTCTTCGTCAAGCTCGGCAGCGTTGGTTGGGTCCCGACGATCGAGCTCACCGTGCACGTGCGACGGCGACCCGCCGACGGGTGGATCCAGGCTCGCCTCGAGTGCGACGACTTGGCGGACGGCCGCATGATCGAGAGCGGCACGCTGTGGGACAGCACTGGCCGGGTCGTCGCCCGCTCACGCCAGCTCGGCCTCCTCCTCACGAACTGAGTCCGCCGGCCAGCACCCGTCCGCACCGGTCACGTCTTTCTGTTCGGATGTCGGGTTGAGAACCAGTTGCGCTGTCGGCGCCCGGCCATCAACATGGGGCTATGACATCGCCCTACCCGACGTGCAGTCCCGATGACGTCGCATGGCTGACCGAGTCGCAGATGTTCGCGGTCGACCGCGTCATGATCGACACCTTGCGGATCGGTCTCATCGAGATGACGGAGAACGCTGGCCGGAGCCTCGCTCGACTTGTCATCGACCGGTTCGCCCCATCGAGTGTGACGGTCCTCGCCGGGTCCGGAGGCAACAGCGGTGGCGGTCTCGTCGCAGCCCGTCACCTTGCCAACCGAGGCGTTGATGTCAGCATCTCCCTCGGCCAGACCCCGGAAGACTTCGCCCCCGTCGCAGGCCACCAGTATTCGGTGCTGCGCCGCCTGGGTGTTTCGATGACACCGGACCCCCGGCGTTGCGACGTCGTGATCGATGCGCTGATTGGATCCAGCCTCCGAGGCGCTCCGAGTGGACGAATCGGCGAGCTGATCTCGACCGTCCGCGACATCGGCACCAACATCGTCTCGCTCGACACCCCGTCAGGGTTGAACGTCACCGACGGCTCGATTCCCGGACTGGTCGTCGACGCCGATGCCACACTGACTCTCGCGCTCCCGAAGATCGGTCTGCGTCACGCACCACAGGTCGGCGAGCTGTACCTCGCTGACATCTCCGTCCCTCCGTCGGTGTACAGCGCAATGGGAGTCGGACCCACACCGGACTTCTCACGGCGGGCGATTCTCAGAATACTGCGCTCCGACAACGAGCCCTACTGACGACGAGCCTTACTGACGACGAGCCTTACTGACGACGAGCCTTACTGACGACGGCCCTATTCAAAGGTGACCGTGATGTTGACGACGTTGCCGTTACTCGCTCGCTGGACGAGCGACGTCACGACGAGCACGTCGGAAAGCACCGAGACGCCCGGCGAGCAGCCACTCACGTCGACGATGACTTCATCCGCCACTGTCGTCGTCACCGAATCCTGACCGCACCCGAGCGTCGAGATCGCCAATTCGGCGCCTGCGTTGCCGCTGACTCGTACTTGGCTGGCTCCTGCGGGGATGCTGTAGTGGGCGGCGCCACCGAGGCCCCACAATGAGTACGCGGATCCGTTTGGTTCAGCCACTCTGCGGTAGTAGCGACCGAATATCTGACGGAACTCGTGCAGCCAGAGCCGCTCTCCTCGGGCCGCGAGGAAGGTCTCGAGCCACGTTGGCGAGTCACTCGCCTGAAGCAGGAGTGTGTTGGTCGCCTTGGCGCCGAACTCGGCCTCGAATCGACTGTAGAAGAACTGCCCGTCGTACGGACGGGCAGCGAGTTGCGCATCGGTCAAGCCGTCGTTGAGGAATGGATCACCGAGGAACACGTCGTGACGCGCATGGAGTCGATACCCGGGTCGCTCGATCGAGGAGCACTGATTGGATCGGATAGGCGTCAACTCGCGGCACTCGGCGGCCTCAGCGGCGCCTTCCAACCAGCCCGAGGCGGGCTTCTTGCCTCCGTCGAGGCCGAGATGTTCGTACTGGATGAGATGGAAGAACTCATGGACGAGTGTCCGGTACCGGTAGCTCTCGGATGTGTCCATGGAGAACCCCCGCAGCAACGAACTCGCCTGGCCAGCGGTGCCCGGGGGGAGGAGCCGAACCGTGATCGGTATCCTGCCACCGTCGCGGCGTACCGGTGAGACGCCGTAGCGCGCCACCATGTTGTGCCACACGCCCTCGAGGTTCTGGGCCATCGCACCGATCGCTTCCGCCTGACCTGCGGGACGCTGTTGATCCTTCGCAGCCCAATAGATCCTGAAGTGGGTGGAGTCGTTTCGGCACCAGAAACTCTGCTCGACCAACCTGCCCGCATTGCTGACGTCGGCGACCCAACCCCTCCCGCCGTTGGTGTTGCACGTGTCCGACGACGGCTCGGAGCCGGTCGATTCATCTCCGCCTCGGCTTCCGCCGCCACGGGCCGGGTTGATCACCTCAGGCGGAACGGTCACGATGACTTCGTTGATCGGGGCGGGCGACGCGCCCGCTGCGGTGATCGTGCCTTGGAGTCCTTGGAGGCCGATGTTGCCGGCATCGTCGAATGCGACGATCATGACTCGGGCGGTCTGTCCGCTCGTGAGCCCGGTGATCGTGGCACCGCCACCAGCGTTGACGTATTCGCTGTACGTGATGTTCCTGTGCATCGCTCCGTCGACATAGATCTCGAAGCCCGCGACGTTCTTCAGACCACCATGGTTGTCGTAGTCGCGATGTCCGCTCCACGTGATCGGCACCTCGGTCGGTGTCGTGACGCCCATCCGCAGTTGATGATTCGGGTTCCAAACGGGTGGTGTGGTGTCATTCGGGTCATTCGGTGCGTTCGGGTCGACGGGTCGCGTTCCCGCTGCAACGGTGCCATCGTCGAAGTCGGTGTGGCGACCCCACACGACACTCGAGGTCTGATTGCCGGCTTCATCGTGGGCGATGAGCGAGAACCAGTACTGCGAGTACGGGAACAGATTCTCGAACGTGTACGACCGCTTGCTCGCCGAGACTTTGGCATGGGGCACGCCACTCAGGACCGGCTGATAGGAGACAACTCCCCCATCGTCGGCTGTGTCGCTCCACGAAATGGTGATCGAGTGCAGGTTCCAATCGACGATCCTGACGACGGGAACCGAGGGCGCCCGGTCACGAGTCGTCGCCGGCACCGGTCGCACCGCTGCAGCATTGCCGGCGGCATCGAGGGCACGCACCGCCACTTGGTAGGTCGTGTCGGGGTAGAGCCCGCCGATGACGGTCGATCGCTGGTTTCCGGCGACGACTCCGGCGACTCGCCCATCAAGAAGCACTTCGTAGGAGGACACGCCTCGGCTGTCTGTGGCCGCTGGCCACGTCAGAGAGATCGAAGTTCGATCAGTGGTCGCTGTCGGGCGGACTGCCGATGGACGCAGCATGTCGACACTCGCCGGCGGCGGCGACGACGTCGTGGTGGTCGTGGTGGTCGTGGTGGTCGTGGTGGTCGTGGTGGTCGTGGTGGCAGGGGCGGCGACGTCGCGACACGCTGGGGACGTCCATCCGCTCGAGACGAACTGCCCGTGGCCGATCGACCTGACCCTGATGCACCACTCACCGTACTCACCGGCAACCGAATGGATCGCCAACCGCTTGGTTCCGGCTCCGGGCGTGATCCACTTGGTTCGCTTCAGGACTCCGTCGAGCGTGAACTGTGCCTGGTGGTAGCGGCTGTTCGGGCTCTGCTGGAAGAATGCATACACCTGCGAGGCGACACCGCCTGCGGCCAAGGAGACCTTGACCGGAGGGGCCGACGGGAGCACGGGGACCGGCAGCTGGATGGGTCGGAGTTCGCCGAATGTCTTGGTCGTCACGTAGTAGTTGTGCCCGTATTGCAACGCGGACGCCGTACATCGCGCCGACCAGTTCGCGACATCGCTTGCGTCGATGGGTTCGGCCTCGGGCATGTCGGCAAACACAGCGACTCGCGCAGCGTCACCTGAGCCGCAGCGGTAGACCATGTAGTCGCTGTAGTGACCGGTTGCATACCGAGCGTTGAGGTGACCCGCCTCGATCAGCGTGGTGGACATCTTGGCGCTGTACGACGAGCCGTTCGAATAGTTGAACCAGCCGCGGCCCTGGTTCCCACCTATGTCTTCGAACCGCCCACCTGCACCGACAAAGGCCTCGATCGCTCGGGCGATGTCCGCGACGCCGGTGCGCGTCTCGGCTTGCTGCGCCGCAGTCTTGACCTGCACGTACAGGCCACGAACCGCACCTTCGTTTCCAGCTCGGTCGACAGCGCGAACCGCGACGTAATAGCGCCCGGGCGGTAGCCCCTGGAATGTGTACGACCGGACATAGTTGGCCGTGTTGATTGCGTCGCGGCCGGTGATCGAGAGCCGGTACCAGTGGACATCGCTGTCGTCAGTCGGTGCTGACCACGAGATCGCGACCGCATTGGTGGTCGATGACGGATACTCGGTTCCCCAGCCGGGTCGAGGTGGTGGCGTGACGTCGCGCACGCCGACGTCGATGCACTGCTTGTCGGACCACGGACTGTTCAACGATGCGTCCCGGGCTTTCGCTCGAACCCGCACGCACCATTCGCCGAAGACCCGCGGGATGTAGTAGCCGCTGGTGAATTGGGCCTGATACTCGACTCCCTGGATGCGTTCGGTGTTCCGCAGGGCCCCATCGAGGAAGTACTGCCAGTCGTATCCCCATGCGGCGCGCACCCCGGACCACGCGACATCGAAGGACCCGGCATCGCCGTCGTCTGGGCGCAAGATCAACGGTGCCAGTTCCGGGGTGGAAAGCGTGCGGAGCTCTCCCCTGGTCTGCGTGGTGACGAAGTAGTTGTGCCCGTATGACAAGTGCGCTGTCGTGCACTCAGCCCACGCATCCTGGTCGTCGGGGTCGATGGGCTCGGACTGCGGCATATCGGTGAACACCCCGAGGAACATGTTCGCTCCCGCGCCACAGCGGTAGATGGTGAAGTCTCTGTAGTACACCGACCCGTAGCTCGGATCGAGGTACCCGCCGTCGATCAACGTGGTCGAGATCTTCGTCGAGTAGCTCGAGCCGTTCGAGAAGTTGAACCAACCGACGCCGTTGTTTCCCCCGATGTCTGCGAATTCTGCACCGTCAGCGACGAGTGCCTCGATCGCTCCGGCGATCTCGGCAACACCGGTTCGGTCCAGGTCCTGCTTGTGAGACGATTTGACTTCGACCCACATCGTTCGATTCGGGCTCCTGTTACCGGCTGCGTCCACAGCTCGAACAGATGCGTAGTGTCGGCCAGGAGCGACACCGCTGAACGTGTGAGCTCGTGTCGAGGAGTCGAGCGTGACCATGTCGGTACCGCTCAGCGCCACGAGGTAACCCGTCACGCCGACATCGTCGCTGGATGCCTTCCACTGCATCGTCACCGAGTTCTCACCAGTTGACACGTACTCCTCCCAGGCCGGACGCGACGGGGCAGTCACGTCCGCTGACGCGACGACTCCTGCGGTGACACATCGCTGGTCAGACCAGGCGCTGTGTGTAGCCGACGTCGTGCCCTGAGCACGGACTGACACACACCATTCGCCCCACTCACCATTGATGAAGGTGTATTGGCCCCCAATGCCGTTGAACTGACCTCGATTCTTGGTGTTGACGAGTTCACCATCGCGGTAGTACTCAATGGCATAGCTCTTCGCGTCGGGCACGGACTCCCAATAGCCGAACACCCGAAGTGGCTCGTTATTGCCGGCGGGCCAGGTGCTCACCGCAGAGTCAGACCACTCCGGAACCGCAAGCGGCTGATCTGCTTGAGCTTGCACCGGAGCTGCCACCGACAGCGAACCCACCATGGCCATCGCGAGCACCGCGCTCCTGAACTGCTTCCCCATGTTCACCCCTGACCGGCATGTGCCATCGTTGTCAGTTTTGGAACTTACAGTGCCTTTTTTGGTTGCGCAAGTACCAAATCACTCAGGACGGAACGATGTCCACCGATGCAGGTCCGCAGGGGATTCGGCACCTGGATCCGGCTCGCACCACACGAGGAACATCGACATTGCAATCACGGACCCGCCGTTCCACGACCGATTGCGGTCGCCGGTGAGGTCGATCCGCCTGAACGAGGGGTCTTCCAGCATGCGCAACGCTGCACCATCGACCGCTGCGACCAAGATGCTCGCGAACGTCGACCAGTCGAGTCCCTGTCTCGGTCTGAAACCGAAGATGTCACCCATGGCCTTGAACAGGGGGACGAATCGATCGCCGATGGCGGCCGACCCCGGAACCTCGCCTTCGCCCTCGAACTGCATCGCTGCGACCGTGGACACGTAGGCGCGCCAACTCGGTTCCGCCGAGAGTTTCTCGAGCCGATCGTTGAAGCCGATGCGCACCATCTCTCTGAACAGATCGGCCTTGGCGGCTCCGTCGCCCGACGCCAAGATCGCTTCGGACTCCGCCAGCAGTTCGGCAACGAGGTCGAAAGAGGGCTGGGCGTCGAGGCCATTCTGGATGCGGTCGAGGAGTGCTGCACGGAACGCCCCGAGCGCTCCGTCGGGTCCGCTGAAGACACGGTATGCGGTGGTCCTCGGGACACCGCTGCGTTCGATTGCCTCGTGGAGGGTGACGCGATCCAGACCCGGGACGAGCCCGCGCTCGACCAGCGTTTCCCACCCGGCGTCAAGAAGCGCTTCGCGAGCCTCGTCAGATTTGAACTTTTCCTTACCGCGAGTCCGAGCCACGGCACTGTTCTATCGAAGTCAGACGACGCGGACGTCCCACGTCGATGGTTCGACAAGCTCACCGAGTCGCACATCGAGCCGCAGTGTCTCGCCCCGGGCAACCTCTCGATCGAGGCGCACGACGCGGTTACCCCAGCTGGTCACGGCCGCCAGCGGTGAGGTCGACAGCATCGTCGCATCGTCGAAGTGGGCCTCGAACCAGATGACGCACCCATCGACAATTGCGTCCGCATCGGCGGTTCGTTCGACGAGATGTCGGGTCGGCAGCGAATGCATCGACTCGAGCGTGTGGAGGTCGAACTCGATCATCGGTTCCGGATCGCCGATCGTCGCCGCAACCGAATGAGGTCGGAGCCAGAATTGTTCGTTGCGGCCGGTGTCGAACCGCGCTGCCACCGGAGAGTTCTCCGTTGCCGACATATCGATGCCGTCCGGCAGGTCGATGTTCCAGAACCGGCGGATCCGCATGTCGTCGTTCAACGTGACCGGTTCGGCGAACAGCTTGAACCGAGCCGGAAGGATCCTCCCCCCGGGGCGCAGGATGCGATCACGCAGGTCGAGCACGTTCTCCAGCATGTTCTCGTTGAACAGTTCGTCACCCATCTGTTCGTGCAGCACGACGTCGACCGGCTCGGGCGGGGTGAACTCTCGGCTGTTGGCCCGAACGAACTCGATGTTGGTGAAGCCGTTCTGGTCGGCGATCTCCCGGGCGACCTGGATGAAGTCGGAGTGTTCGACGGCGTAGACCTTCTTCGCTCCAGCCCGTGCCGCCATGAAGGCCAGCAGGCCGGTGCCGGTGCCGAGATCGACGACGACATCGCCCGGCTGGACGTTGCGATGGATGCCGCGGTGATACGCCTCGACCCGGACGCGGTCACCCAGCATCTCCTCGTGTGCTTCGAGGCCGGCGAAGTTGCTGCCGTTGATCAGGTCGTACACGACGCTCATCATCCGATCGCTCGATGCAACACGGCCAGCAACGAACTCCGTCGCCGAACGAACGGCCCTGGTCGCGACCCGCTGCACCCGATTGCTCATCGTTGGAAGGCTACGACCCGGCGCATCTGCAACGACCTGGGAGAATGCCTCCGGTACCCCCGTGCACCCAGCCGACTGCGAGTCTCACCGATGATCATCTTCATTCGCCGAAAGGTCTTGATCGCAGTTGCGGTGCTGACCGTCGTGTTCTTCGGCTTCGCTCTGCTCGAACCCTGGTGGTTCATCGGCGTGGGCATCACCGGCGTGCTGACCGCACTCGGGGTACGCGACGTGCTCCAACCGAGCCACAGCATCCTGCGGAACTATCCCATTGTCGGGCACCTCCGGTATCTGCTCGAAGACGCCGGACCCGAGTTGCACCAGTACGTCGTGGAGAACGACACCGAGGGCAAACCCTTCGACCGCAACGTTCGATCGCTGATGTACCAGCGGGCCAAGGACGTTCCCGACAAGACTCCCTTCGGTACCGAACTCGATCTGTACGCCACCGGATACACGTGGATGGTCCATTCGGTCGCTCCGAAGCCCGAGCCCGACGACCCGGTCGCGATGTTGCGCGTCGATGTGGGCGGATTGGCGTGCAAACAGCCGTACTCGACCTCGGTCCTGAACATCTCGGCGATGAGCTTCGGTTCGCTCGGGCGAGCCGCCATCACCGCAATGAACACCGGCGCAGCCGTCGGGAACTTCGCGCACAACACCGGCGAAGGAGGGCTCAGCCGGTATCACCTGGAACCTGGCGGTGACGTGGTGTGGCAGATCGGTACCGGCTATTTCGGGTGCCGAACACCTGACGGCGACTTCTCGCCAGAGGAATTCGAGAAGCAGGCGGCCCACGACCAGGTCCGCATGATCGAGATCAAGCTTTCTCAGGGCGCAAAACCTGGCCACGGCGGGATACTGCCTGGCAAGAAGGTGAACGACGAGATTGCTGCTGCCCGTCAGGTGCCCGTCGGTGAGGACGTGTTCTCACCGACCTTCCACAGTGCGTTCTCCACACCACTCGAATTGGTCGAATTCATTGCCTTGCTCCGGCGCCTGTCCGGAGCGAAACCGGTCGGCATCAAGCTGTGCGTCGGCGACCCGATCGAATTCATGTCGATGGTGAAGGCGATGATCGAGACCGACATATTCCCGGACTTCATCGTCGTCGACGGTGCCGAGGGCGGGACCGGCGCCGCCCCACTGGAGTTCTCCGACAGCCTCGGCGCACCGCTCATCGACGGCCTGATGCTGGTGCAGAACGTGCTGATCGGCGCCGGCGTCAGGGACCGAACGCAGATCGGAGCATCGGGCAAGCTCGTCTCGGCGTCGGCCATGGCGCAGGCGATGGCGCTCGGCGCCGACTGGTGCAACTCGGCTCGGGGATTCATGTTCGCCGTCGGATGCATCCAGGCCAAGCGTTGCCACACCAACAGATGTCCGGTCGGCGTGACGACCCAGGACCCCCGCTTGGAGCGCGGACTCGTGGTTCCCGAGAAGGCGAAGCGCGTCGAGCAGTTCCACCGCAACACGGTCGGTGCGCTCGCTGAGCTTCTCGCTGCGATGGGCCTCGAACATCCGCAAGAGCTGACACCGGAGATGGTGCGCAAACGGGTGAGCCCGCAGAGCGTGCTGACACTCGCCGAGATCGGCCCGATCTTCGAACCGAACAGCCTCGTCGATGCCACCGCACCGGATCGATCGATGCGTCACTGGGCGCTCGCCAACGCAGCCCGGTTCCGACCCTGATCGACGATCCGCCGCCATAACCTCCAGATCACTGCACCAACCTCCAGATCACTGCACCAACCTCCAGATCACTGCACCAACCTCCAGACCCTGCACCAACCTCCAGATCACTGCATCCCACCGCTTCTGCAAGGAACGTCCATGAAACTCTGTACCGCTCTGATGTTCGACGGCGACGTTGCACGCCTCACCTCCCAAATCCAAGATCTCGAAGCCGCCGGCGTCGACATGGTCCTGATACCTGAGATCTACGGCTTCGACCAGGTGTCCGTCCTCGGCTTCATCGCTGCCAAGACCGAACGCATCGAGTTGATGACCGGCATCGTCAACGTCTACTCCCGCTCCCCCGCACTCATTGCCCAGTCGGCGGCGACCGTCGATGCACTGTCGGGTGGTCGCTTCACTCTCGGCATCGGCACGTCGGGGGCGCAAGTCGTCGAGGGCTGGCATGGCGTGCCGTTCAAGCGTCCACTCGGACGCACCCGCGACACGGTCGACATCTGCCGCAAGGTCTGGTCCGGCGACAAGGTCACCCATGATGGAAAGGCCGTGTCACTCCCGCTGCCCGCTGACGAGGGAACCGGGCTCGGTAAACCGCTGAAGTTCATGAACCGGATCGCCCGGCCCGACATCCCCATCGTCATTGCATCGATCGGCCCGAAGAACGTCGAGCTGACTGCCGAGATCGCCGACGGCTGGCAGCCCATCCACTTCGTGCCTGACCGATTCGACCGCGTATGGGGCGAACCTCTCGCTGCCGGCCGCGCGAAGCGACCTGCCGGCATGGCCCCGCTGAACATCTTCGGTGACGCACAACTCGCCATCGGTGAGGGCGAAGACGTCGCCGGTGCCCGCGAAGGTGCTCGTGGCTACGTCGGCTTCTATGTCGGCGGCATGGGTGCCAAGTCGAAGAACTACTACAACGATCTCTTCCGTCGATACGGCTGGGAGGACGAAGCGGAGAAGATCCAGGACCTGTTCCTCGGCGGCCAACGCGCCGAGGCCATGGCCGCCGTACCCGACGAGTACGTCGACAGCGCCAACCTGATCGGCACCGAAGCACACATCAAGGAACGCCTCGGCGTCTACCGAGATGTCGGCGTCACCCACCTCACCGTCAATGCCACCGGCTCGAACGCCCTCGACGACATGGCTGCGGTGAAGGCCTGGATCGACTGATCAGCGCGCCGCTGCGAGCCAACGCGCCGAGACACTCCCAGCGCCCCGAAGTCGGCCCGCAACCCGGCGCCCGGCTCCATCGCGACCATCGGACCCAGCGCGCCGGTCATGATGCAGTCGCCAGCGCGTAGCGGCGTGCCACCCGCCGACATCTCGTTCGCCAGCCACGTCAGTGCGTGCAGCGGATTGCCGAGGCACGACGCTCCCGAGCCGCTCGACTGCTCGATGCCGTCGACCGACAGCGACATGGGCACCATTGCGAGGTCGATCGACGCGAGCGGCACCTGCGTGTCGCCGACGACATAGAGCCCGCTGCCAGCGTTGTCGGCCACCATGTCGACGATCGTCAGGTCCCAGGCGGCAATGCGGCTGTCGACGATTTCGATCGCCGGTGACGCGTGTGCAGTGGCCTCGGCGATGTCGGTCACGGTGGAGTCGACGCCAGCGAGATCATGGGCCAGGACCAGCGCCACCTCGCCTTCGGCGCGGGGCTGCATCAACCGGTCGGCTTCGATGTCGCCGCCATCAGCAACACGCATGTCGGTGAACAGCACGCCCGACGTCGGAGCCGACACGCCGAAGAACTGCTGAATGGCCGCGGAGGTCAACCCGATCTTGCGACCGCTGACGCAGCGACCGGCAGCGACCGAGAGATCGTTGTTCAAGCGCTGAACACGTCCAGCAAGGTCGACGTCATCACCGAGGATCCTGCGGACAGCTCCACCCGGGCTCGACGAGAAGCCGCGTCTCGCAGCATCTGAGCAGCTCGGTCAACGGGGCCACTCATGTCAGTGTCGTACCGGTGTGGGGACCTGATGTGTCGCGCATTGTTCTCCCTCAAAGCTCTCCTAGTATGACCGACG
>Ga0209831_1003327_pt1 | contig 13354 bp, 11 predicted proteins | sample Maine_Asex4_meta_FD_187451 | JGI IMG/M metagenome (GOLD analysis project Ga0209831, IMG submission 187451) | Marine algal microbial communities from Maine, USA - Maine_Asex4_metaG (SPAdes) (version 2) | ecosystem: Host-associated > Algae > Red algae > Unclassified | place: Maine, USA | collected...
AAGAGGTTGTATGGTCATTAAGCCCTATGGCTACGGAATTTGGGAAAAGATGCAAGGTCAATTAGATAAAAGATTTAAGGAGACAGGTCATGTAAATGCTTATTTTCCGCTTTTTATTCCGAAAAGTTTTTTGAGCAAAGAGGCACAACATGTAGAAGGCTTTGCTAAAGAATGCGCAGTTGTTACCCATCACCGTTTAATGAATGACCCCAATGGAGGGGGCGTAGTGGTTGATCCTAGTGCTAAATTAGAGGAAGAATTAATTGTTCGGCCTACCTCCGAAACGATTATTTGGAATACCTATAAAGATTGGATTAATTCTTATCGAGATTTACCGTTATTAATCAATCAGTGGTGTAATGTCGTGCGTTGGGAAATGCGAACTCGGTTATTTTTAAGAACGGCAGAGTTTCTTTGGCAAGAAGGGCATACGGCACATGCTACCAAGCAAGAAGCAATAGACGAATCTAGATTGATATTGGATGTGTATGCCGAATTTGCAGAAGAGTATATGGCAATGCCTGTTATTAAAGGTAGAAAAACAGCCAATGAACGATTTGCAGGCGCAGATGAGACCTTTACGATAGAGGCATTGATGCAAGATGGCAAAGCTTTGCAATCTGGTACTTCGCATTTCTTAGGTCAAAACTTTGCGAAAGCTTTTGATGTAAAATATTTAAATCAGAACCAAAAAGAAGAATACGTTTGGGCAACTTCTTGGGGGGTCTCCACTCGCTTAATGGGTGGCTTAATTATGACGCATTCGGATGATGCCGGTTTGGTTGTTCCTCCTAAGTTGGCAACGACTCATGCGGTAATTGTTCCTATTCCAAAACCAGGTGCAGAAATTGATGAGGCCGCTCAGAAAATCATGGCTGCTTGCAAAGCGAAAGGTTTAAATGTAAAATATGATACCGATCCTAAAAAGCGTCCAGGATTTAAGTTTGCAGAATATGAATTACAAGGTATTCCTGTAAGAATTGGTATTGGCAAACGAGATTTGGAAAAGGGACTTGTAGAATTGGCCCGAAGAGATACAGGCGAAAAAACACAGGTGCCTTTGGACGCTGCTGCAAATGTGGTAGAACAATTAATGACGGATATTCAAAATAATTTATTCCAAAAAGCAGTCGATTATAGAACAGCCCATACTTCTACTGCGGATGATTTTGAGACCTTTAAAGAAATATTAGAAGGAAAAGGTGGTTTTATTTCTGCTCATTGGGATGGCACAACAGAGACAGAAAAGAAAATTAAGGAATTGACAAAAGCTTCCATTCGTTGTATTCCTTTAGAGAATGAGCAGGAAGAAGGAAAATGTATTTTGACAGGTAAACCGTCTAAAGAACGGGTGTTGTTTGCAAAAGCTTATTAGATTTTATTTGGTGGATGATGAATGGTCCACTATTAAAACATATTGCTAAAAATCAGATAAAAGAAGGCAATTTCGTCAACGAAATTGCCTTCTTTTTATATTATCAGTAACTACTTTAGGAGTATTTGGTATGCTAGATTTTTCACTAGCTTATGGTATTAGGTAAATGGTAGAGAATAGATTCTTTAGATGCAGCGAATTTGATTTGTTTTTAATAAAAAACAAATCAAATTTGCTGTCCCTAAAATTCCTATTAGATAAACATACTTTTACCTACTATTATGGTAAGTACTTAATCTATGCCAGTTTCTAGTGCCTTGAAGGAAGTCGGGTCATAAGAAGGGGATAACTTTAAGTTATCCCCTTCTTATTAATACCATCGACTCGTCATAAATACAGTAACAATGTATTGAGAACTTACCTATTACGAATAAAAAAAAACTAGAGTGCCAAAGTAGAATTAAGTACTTACTATTATTAACTGAGGATCAGTCAGACTGTTAAAAACTAAAGTAAGTTCAACTTTCTTACGTTCTAAATTAAATAAAATCCAACTCCTTCGTATATTGCTCAATATTTCGCTAATTTTAGTATTTTAGGAACGGAGACACATTGATTGACGACAAATTGTTATTTTTTACGTTCCTTTAATAAAATAGGCACAATGGGATTATTTGATAGATTATTTGGCTCAGGTAAGAAGGAGAACACACAACCAAAAATTCCTTTTGGTCGCTATACGGATTCTTATAAAACTCCAGAACAATACGATGCTTGGGATTTATCACTAGAGGAATTCGAGAAGGGCAACTATATGGAGTCTTATCGCTTATTTTTTAAGTATTTAGGAGATGATAGTTGTAATAATGTACAAGCAGAAGAGGTCAATGGACAAATCAACTTTCAATTGTTGCAAGGCTCCAAGAAAATTGCTGGTTTTGTAAATAATAATAAAGTGTCTGTTGGGGCTAAAGTTGTAAAAACCGATGATCTAAATATTGGTTTTATGCGCCGATTGATGGAGGAGAATTATAAAATGGAGTATAGTCGCTTTGCTTTAGATGATGACAATGACATAGCTATCGTATTTAATACTTATGTATTAGATGGTTCTCCTTATAAATTGTATTATGCCCTTAAAGAAGTGGCGACTAAAGCAGATAAAATGGATGATCTGCTAATAGAAGAATTTCCAGTATTACATCAAACAGATGAAAGCTTATTGGAAGAAATTGGGGAGGAAGAAAAGGAAATTAAATATGCTTTTCTTAAACGAAATATAGAAGAAGTCATACACGAAATAGAGAATGGGAAAATAAAGCAAGAAAAATATCCCGGTGCTTTTGCTTATCTATTACTTAATTTAAGCTATAAACTCGATTATCTAATCCTACCAGAAGGGCATTTAATGGAGACTTTAGAACGTATCCATCGGCTTTATTTTTCACAGAATGGGAAGAACCATTTACAAAAAAATGACATCTTATATAAGGAATTCAAAAAACTACTAAAACGACCTAAAGAGGAGTATTTTAAAGAAATGTATCGAGTAACTAAGACCTTTGGCATTACCAAGCCAGTAACACACGATAGAGTCGTTAGTTTTATTGATGGAGAATTGCATAATATGAATTGGTATTGGGAAAATGGACACAATCAAATTGCATTGGCCATTCCTGGATACATTGTAGGTTATTGTAGATTTCAATTTGCCGTTCCCAAACCAGTGAAAGAACTATTTCACTTATACTATCAAGTTACAGAAGCTAAATATTTTAAAGATTTAGGTTTTAAAAATGGCTTTGTAACGGAAGAACAGTTAATAAATAAAAGAGCGGTTAAGAGAGCGATACGTAAAATTATAGATAAAAATAAACGGCAATATCCTCGATTTAATCCAGATACAAGTGAATTGGACGGCACTTCTATAATAGGTTTTGCTAAGTCCTTTTTATTAATGATAAAAAGTCTTGATTTGACGAAAGCGTCATGATGAAAAAAAACTAAATGCAGGAAACGATAGCGCATTTTAAAAATGTAGTCATACAAATAGCGACACCTTATAGTAAGGGTACTGGTTTTTATTTGAAGGAGTTTGATATAATAGTCACTAATGAGCATGTAGTACGTGATAATAAAGAAGTAGTGATTGATGGACCATTAATAGATCGGCAAATGGTGTCGGTTATCTATGTAGATCAAAAATATGATTTAGCATTTTTGGCTATACCAAAAGAATCAAATATGCCAGCGGTAGAATTATCGAAAGGCGAAGAAGTGTCAACAGGTACTACTATTATTGCAATTGGTCATCCTTTTGGGTTAAAATATACGAGTACGCAAGGGATTATTTCTAATTCTTTACATCGATTGAATGATATTCCCTATATCCAGCATGATGCGGCATTAAACCCCGGGAATAGTGGTGGACCATTGCTGAATATGGATGGGCAAATTATAGGAGTGAATACTTTTGTGATAAGAGACGGTGAGAATATTGGCTTCTCCTTGCCTATAACCTATTTACTAAATACGATAGCAGACTTTCAAAAGGAACCCAACAGGACGGGGGCAAGGTGTAGTTCTTGTGCTAATATTGTTTATGACGACCATACCAATAACAAATATTGTCCTGCCTGTGGAGCGAAAATCGCTTTACCAGCCCAAGAAGAAGAATATGAACCAGTAGGAGTTAGTAAAACAATTGAAACTTTATTAACAAAAACGGGGCATGATATTAAATTATCGAGAAGAGGACCCAATAACTGGGAAATTCGAGAGGGAAGTGCCAAAATCAATATCAACTACCACGAAAAAACTGGCTTAATTATTGGAGATGCTTTCCTATGTAATCTCCCCAAAGAGAACATTAAGCCTATTTATCAATACCTCCTAAAACAAAATTATCAAATAGAGGGGTTAACCTTCAGTGTCAATCCCAAAGGACATGAAATTATCTTATCTCTTTTGATACATGATCGTTATCTAAATGTAGAAACAGGTATTCAGTTGTTTAATCATTTATTTGAAAAAGCAGATTATTTTGATAATGTCCTCGTAGAACAATATGGGGCGATATGGAAAAATGATAAATAACTATGGAATGAATTAAAATTAAAATGACAATTAAAATTAAAAAATGAACTGACAATCAGTAGTTTATAATTTTAAAAATGTAAATTTATTTTTTCAACGTTCCTATGTTGGTCTTTAGCCATTAGTCTTTGGTACGCAATAACGTTACTGAAGGAATTATCTTGGCATTTTCTCTATATTCCGCTAAAAATGTGGCGTGTAAGAAAGAGTATTGATACTCGGCTTAAGTCTTTGCAGGCTCCTACTAAAGACCAAAAGCCAAAGACTAATCCAACTTACCTGTCTTTATGCCAACTACTATACAGAGTTGCGCCATTTTTCAGACATTTTAAAATATGATCAGATAATCTTCGTTTAATAGTTCGTGACAAAAACAGTTTTTCTGAGGATTCGTCAACAATTTTGCATAATCCTTACGTTTCTTCTTTGTCAAAATCCATAGAAATCCATATCCTTGTAAACATGTTTTATTAATTGACGTAAGCTTTGTAAGTTTAATTGTTTATAATTTAGTAACGATGAAAAAATAAGTTCCGCATTTTTGAAAGGAGTATTTTTTGTATGATTTGAAGAATTACATAAAAAATGGTCAATTCAAAAATTTAAAATCAGAATTTATTTTTTAATCAAGACTTAAAAACTTTTTTAATTAAGCTTATATTTCCTATATCACTATTGAACTTATAGACCTACAATGAAAGTGCTAAGAAATCTACTTATTATTTGTACACTATCCTTTGCTTTTATTTCTGTTCAAGCACAGGATATCCACTTTTCGCAATTTTATATGTCTCCGCTTAATCTCAATCCGGCTATGACGGGTGTGATGAATAGTCAAGTGCGAGTGGTTGGCAATTATCGAAATCAGTGGGCGAGTGTCCTAAAATCGAATGCGTTTTCTACGTACTCGGTCTCTTATGATCAAAAAATTCCAGTAGGTCGGTATGACTACTTTGGAATTGGTGGTACTTTTTGGGGGGATAAAGCAGGGCAATCAGACTTTAAGACCTTGCAAGGAAAAATGTCTGCTTCTTATAGTAAACGAATGGGGGGCTATAGAAGTAAATCTCACTACTTAGTGGTAGGGATAGAAGGGGGTGTTTCTCAAAGAAGTATTGATTTTTTAAATTTGCAATGGGGTTCGCAACATGACGGTGCAGGTGGCTTTAACGGTCAATTGCCTTCTGGAGAAACTTTCGATAGAGATAATTTCTTATTTGCGGATTTGTCTGCTGGCTTGTTATGGTTTACTGTTTTTGATGAAAATAGTAATTTTTATATAGGTGGTGCTTTTAGTCATTTAAATAGAGCGAATCAATCCTTTGACTCCAACGAAGATATTCCTTTATATAGTAAATTTACCATTCATGCAGGTGCGGAATTAATGGGTGCCTCAAGAGTAGGCTTAGTGCCAGGGATGGTAGCTTTCTTTCAGGGTCCATCTTTTGAGTTAAATGCGGGTACGAGTTTGAAATTCTTAATGGGCGGCGGAAGAGGTAAAAATAGCGATACGCAATCTTTCCAAATTGGTATCTGGACTCGATTGGCGAATAGAGTGAATGGTACGAGTGTGCTGGTTGGCGATCCTAGCGATCCTGAGCCTCCTGTTGTTACTAGAAGTGAGGATGTGTCTATATGGGTTGATGCTTTGATACTATCTACTCGTTTTGATTATAATAACTTTGGTCTTGGTTTTAGTTATGATGTGAATGTATCTAACTTAAAACCTGCTAGTAATTCTAATGGTGCTTTTGAGTTTTCTATTATCTATAATATAGCAGGTGCAGAGAAACGAAATGTTTACTGTCCTAATTTCTAATCAAAAAAGAAGCTATTTTATAAATATATAGATTTTTGTGTAAATTAATAAAGTTAAAAATACCCCCTCTTTCTACTAAGAAAGAGGGGGTATTTTTTTTTTATTGCTTATAATATATTATATTGGTGTTTAATAAGTCTACTAAAGGGGACAATGGAAATCTGTACCTATAACTGGACTTTAGCCATTTGTCTTTAATCTTTGGTGAAATTTGAGAAAAAACGAGAAAACTACAAGATTTCGTTAGGAAGTTCAGATTTAAAAAATGGAGTCCCTACGAAAACACTACCGTAATTTTTTAAAAATGTAAAACATGTTTGGAAGCAAAAAAGGTAAAAACACAACAACAAATAATTCAGCAGGAGGCGCTGGAAAATCTCTAGCCTTAAATACTTTAGTAAAGGGAACGACCGTGGAAGGCAATATTCAAACCGAAAGTGATATTCGCATAGATGGTGTTTTAACGGGTAACTTGACTTGCGAAGCTAAGGTTATCATTGGACCAAGTGGCAAAGTGGATGGAGAAATAAATTGCCAAAATGCAGTAGTAGAAGGTGAAGTAGAGGGGATTCTAAAAGTGGCAGAGATTCTAACATTGAAAGAAACTGCGGTTATTAATGGAGATGCTTCCTATGATAAATTAGTCGTTCATCAAGGGGCGGTTATCAATGCTGCTATTCGACGTAATGGTTCTGATTCTTCTAATTACTCAAACAACAATAGTGTCAAAAAAGTTACCGAACAAGAAGTCGAAGCCTAATGATGCTAATTCTGTATTAAAATATTCAGGAATGGCTTTTCAAATGGCTGCCATATTAGGAATAGGCGTTTTTATAGGTATTAAGTTGGATGAACACTTTGGAACGGAAAAACCCTATTTAACGGCACTTTGTGCCATCATCGCTTTTCCTATTGCTTTTTATACGTCAGTAAAAGACCTTTTGTAATAATTGAGAATGAAGAATTGAGAATTGAAAATGGAGAATTGAGAATTTGCTAGATAGCTACTAGACGTTCTTATAGTAAGGAACGCTTACGTTATAAGAACGTCTAGTAGCTATCTAGTAAATTCTCAATTCTCCATTTTCAATTCTCCATTCATTCAATTCTCCATTCATTCAATTCTCCATTTTCAATTCTTCATTTCCTTCCATGCCACCCACTATTTTTTTCAGACAACTATCTATTATTTCTATACTAACAGCGATTGTATTATTTGGTCTTAATCAATGGTCTTTGTTATCGCCTTATCAAGATTTCTCTTGGATAAGCTTATCTTTTTTTGTGCTATTGACGCTTGCTATGTACGGTGTAGGCTCTTTGACTGCCAAAAGCAAAAGTAGTGCGGCATTCACGGGAACTATACTGGGTTTTACTTTTGCTAAAATGCTATTCTCTCTCGTAATTGTGATTGCTTATTTTAAGTATATGAAGCCTTCTTCTAAAGTTTTTGTCATTCCTTTTTTTTTGGTGTATTTAGTTTTTACTTCTTTTGAGACTTGGTTTATGATGAAATTAGGAAAACATAAGCCAAATAAGAAAGGCTAAATTTCCGTTGGCTAGCCCTTGGTAAGCTTAGCCTAGAATAGTTTTTAGAGGGAACAAATTGGTTTTGTTTTTGAAAAAAAACAAAACCAATTTGCTTCCTCTAAGGAGAAATATTAAATAGACTTGTTACCAACTGCCTAGATAAAGCTATTAAAATTAATCGTATTTTCACGGTATTTATAACGAGTCGATGGTATTAATAAGAAGGGGATAACTTAAAGTTATCCCCTTCTTATGACTCGACTTCTTTCAATACACCAAAAACTAGTATAGATTGAATACTTACAATCTACTTAGACTTTGTCATTTGGAATTTGCTGCATCAGATACATTATTTCCCTCCCAATCTGCCGAACCCGTTCTTCATACATCTCTGCTTCTTTTGGGGTATCATCAAACTTTTTAGGATCTTCATAAGGCAAGAAAAATCGAAAATCGGTACCTGCTACTACAGGACACCCTTTGTCTGCGGAGCTACAAACTAGAATAGCAGCAAAATCTTTACTAGGATTGGGGGAATCATCGTATTTTTTAGAAAATGCCTCATAAGGAGGCATATCCTCTTTCCATTTTATTAGGTAAGTAGGATTACTAGGATGAAGACGCATCCCTACTCCAAACCCTGCTTTTTTCAAAGCGGCCACCGCTCTAGGATTAAAAGCAGTAGCTTCTGTACCGCCTGAGTAAGTGGCAATTGTAGGTAAGTTATAATAATCTGCACATTTGGCTAACCAAAGCTGCCCTATATGGCTTCTTCTAGAATTGTGTGTACAAATGACTATTAGTTGAGGACTAGTACCCTGTTTAAATTTCTCTTGTAGGTAATTAGCTAGTTTTTTTAAATGTACCTTCCTTTCTTGAGGAATTTGGTCAAACTCCTGTTCTAGCTTTTGGCAATAAGTATCAATTTGACTATATAGCGGATTCATTTTAGATTGTTTAATCGTTTATAGAGCGTCCGCTAAAAAATTGATAACTAAGTGTATTTGCGTCCAACGTAATTGCCAAATTTATTTGGCAGATTCAAAATACGCCAAATTTTGTTCTAAAAAACAAGTAAAGCAAGTGGAATCTGCCAAATAAATTTGGCAATTACGTTGGACGCAAATACACTTAGTTATTCCTTTTTTAAGCGATTGTCTATAGATCCTTTATTCGTTTAGATCGTTTATCTGTTGATGGTGGACTGTACACTTAAACAAATAAACAATCTAACCAAATAAACATTTTAAACGGTCAAGTCTTTTACTTCACCTGTAGCATTTACTGCAACGGACTTCATGCCATTATCACAACCTGACTGTGATTTGTACATTTGGCTTTTACCAATTACTTGACCATTAGCCGCTTTCAATACAAAATAGGTAGAACCATCTGTAGCCGTTTTACATTCAAAATTTTCCGCCGATGTATTTTTTTTAACAGAAGCAATACCATTACTTGCAGCTGCTTTCGTATCATACGCTTCACTAGCCAAAATAACCTGTCCATTAGATGCTTTTAAGCGAAAATGATACTTATCCGTTTTTTCACTTTTAAATAATTCAAACGCCATAATTAAATTTTTTTATACATAAAATTGCCGAAAATCGACATTGAAATTTACTAATAAGTCCAAGTGCGTAGTCCTATAATCCCTTCTTTGAACAAATATAAAATAGATATAATAAAAATTAAAGACCCTAACATACTTAATGCCCGAAACCAAGCTCGTTCTTGACCTTGTTTTGTTTGGACGGAACGCCAACAGAATAGCAAAATTGAGCCACCGAACACTATAGAACTAAGAAATATACTTATAGAATATACATTTTTAGTACCAAGATTCAGTAATACATTTCCAGATTGTGCTAAAATAAAACTTACTATAAGTGCGCCTAGGCTACAGAAAGCAATTAATGGCAGCAAGCGCAATGCCCATTGTCCTTCAACGGGTTTTTTGATCAATTTACGACCTATCCAAATAAGAGCATAGATACTAAAAATAACTAAGAGCAATATAAATAAAGCACTTACAGCTAGTGGCGTAAAGGCTTCTTGCATGCTCACTTTTTTAAAATTTATAAAGTCATTAACTTGTTGGGCATATATTTTTTTTTCGTGCGTGCCAAAATACAAAGGAGACTGATAGCCTTTTTCATCCATAACCGTTAGCGTATTTTTAGTTCTCACCATAGCAGTATCTATACTATTAGAAAGAAGCTGTTTTACATAATATGTATCATCGGTCTTTCCTATTCGGACAATTCCTGCTATATAATCTAAAAAACGAAGCATCTGATTTCTAGAGGTAGCAGAGCGATAGTAGCCTAAATATTGCTCGTCGAAAGTAGCCTGTACACTGGGAGTAATAAGGCGACCTTGTACCTCCTGAAATATTGCCTCATTGATGGCATCATTGATAAGAGAAAAAGCTGCCCCTGTCGAATTAATTAACGTTATAAAACCTATATCTAATTCAGCACTATAATTTACTTTAGCCAAAAAACCTACCATTCCACCATCATGTCCATGCCATTGAATACCTTTATAATTGGTGGTATAATTATGTAAGCCATAGCCCTCCTTCAAACCTACTTTTCCTGCAAGGGTCGTTTGACAAGTTTCCATTCTATCCACAGAAGCACTAGATAAGATAGTCGTAGAATCAATTTGCCCTCGCTTAATAAGCATTTGCACAAACGGAATCATTTCCTGCATATTAGAATTCATACTACCTGCTGGACGCTGGGTTAGTTGCCAATAGGGAACTGCTTCCTCCGTCTCTCCTGCATAGCCCTGTGCTAAAACGGCTGCCACTTCGGGTGTTTTTACAAAACTTGTTTTGTGCATACCTAGTGGCCGTAAGATATGTTGTGTTACATAGTCTTCAAAGTCTTGACCGGTTATTTTTTCAATAATATAAGCCACAATAGGTGGTCCAGAATTACAATAAGAACTATGTAGACCAGGCTTCCATCGAGCGTAGCGATTATCTGGATGTGTCTTTATACCTTTTTGGAGAGTCCAGCCTTCTGCAATGGTGGCATATTCAGCAAGGTGCATATCATCAAAACCAGTGGTATGTTCCAACAAATGTTTTATTTGTATCGGATGTGTTTCTTGCCATTGGTTTTGAAATTTAATTTCTGGTGCAAGGTCTATTAATTTATCATTCAAGCTCAGTTTTCCTTGTTCTACTAATTGCAAAGCGGCTACAGCGACAAACATTTTAGTCACAGAACCGATTCTGAAAAAAGTACTATCGGTCACCGAGATTTCTTTTTGTATATTCGCTTTTCCAAAATTTTGTTGCCATAAGATTTGATCGCCTGTAAAAATAGCTATTTGCGCTCCGGGTGCATTATGCGTTTCCATAAAGGCTTGGATGCTATCTTTTAGAGTAGAGAATGGAGCATTAGGTTGAGCAAGTCCAACTAGCGGAAAGAAAAAAAACAAGCAATAAAGATGATTCTTCATGATTTTTTCGTTTTTAGAAATAGAGAATCGTAAATAGTCAATATCAATTTATTTCTTATACTTCACTTATTGACGGTTATCACAAGTTTAAGAAAATAAGCGGTAATAAATAAATTATGTTAGAAAAAGACTCAATTTTACTAGGTATTGTCTTAGGGGTATGTATCCCTTTCGTCGGATTTGCTACTATACAAATGTTGTTTGAACAATTAGCAGACATGGAATCCCTTAACCCAGAAATGCGAACTATTTTTTTTAGAGACAGAACGATTGCTATCTTGGCGATTTGCCTGAATTTAATACCTTTTAATATTTATAAAAAATGGCGATTTGACCAAACTATGAGGGGCATATTATTTACTACTTTTCTCTATGTATTTGCTTGGATTTGGTATTTTGCTAATACGATGGGTTAATATATCGTCAGCTAAAAAAAATAAAACCTACATGTCGGACACCTTCGAGGGTGTCCGACACGTAGGTTTCTAAAATTTTGTAGAATAAAGCTTTCAGAGCTCGTTTAGCGTAGTCTTGAATAGTTCTTAGAGGTAGCAGATTGGGTTTGTTTTTTTGCAAAACAAACAAACCCAATTTGCTACCTCTAAAGAGAAGTTTTAAATATACTTTTTACCAGATGCCAAGCGGAAATTATTTATCAAAGAAATGGTTTTAGTTTTTTAATAATAAACAAATGTGAAATATTATCTCATTGTAGGAGAAGCATCAGGAGATTTACATGCCTCTAATTTAATGAAGGCTTTGCAAAAAGAGGATACGAAGGCAATCTTTCGTTTTTGGGGAGGCGACTTAATGGCTAGTGTAGGAGGGGAGTTAGTTAAACATTACAAGGAGTTAGCGATTATGGGATTTGGAGAAGTATTGAAGAAACTACCCACGATTACTAAGAATATGCGTTCCTGCAAAGCAGATATTGCTGCATTTCGGCCCGACGTGTTGATCTTGATTGACTATTCTGGTTTTAATTTACGGATTGCGAAATGGGCAAAAGCAGTGGGGCAAAGAACTTTTTACTATATTGCTCCACAGGTATGGGCTTCTCGGCCTAAAAGAGCTTATGCTATTCAAGAAAATATAGATCAATTATTTGCTACCTTACCTTTTGAAGCAGCTTTCTATAAGGACTATGGCATGACGATTAATTACGTAGGCCATCCCTTATTAGATGTCGTTTCTCAATTTGCTCCAAGAGCAGATTTTTTACAAAATCACCACATTCACAAGCCACTCATTGCTTTATTGCCAGGTAGTAGAAAACAAGAAATCGAACGAGTACTTAGTATTTTGTTACCAGTCGTTCCTTTATTTAAAGACTATCAATTTGTGATTGCAGCAGCTCCAGCTATTGCCTTATCTTTTTATAAAAAACTAATGGAGGAATCAGGTATTCTCCAAGAGCAAGTACAACTAATAGCTGATGAAACCTACGATATTTTATACCATGCGGAAGCAGCTTTAGTTACTTCTGGTACAGCTACTTTAGAAGCAGCTTTGTTAGGAACGCCACAAGTGGTGTGTTATAAAGGTAGTTGGCTTTCTTATCACATCGCCAAACGAGTCATTACCGTACCTTATATTTCTTTAGTCAATCTAATAGCGAACAAGCCTTTGGTGGAAGAATTAATACAGACAGCATTGACGACTACCAATGTGGAAAGTGCATTAAGCGAGATATTAAGGCCCGAAAAGTCAAGGAAAATAAAGGAAGGCTATGAAAAAATAAAGGAAGCGTTGGGGAATGAAGGAGCGTCTGAACGTACCGCTAAATTGATGATAAAATATTTAAAAGAATGGAGAATGGAGAATTGAGAATTGAGAATGGAGAATGGAGAATTGAGAATTGAGAATTCATTAGACGTTAATTAAACGTGATTAGAACAACGTCTAATTAACGTCTAGTAAATTCTCAATTCTCAATTCTCAATTCTCAATTATTTTTAAACCTTTTCCTTTTTCCCCACACCAATCACACTATTCGCAGGAATAATCGCTCCTTTTTTCAAAATAATAACACCATCTCTGATACAATGTGTAGGGGT
>Ga0209831_1003328_pt1 | contig 13352 bp, 13 predicted proteins | sample Maine_Asex4_meta_FD_187451 | JGI IMG/M metagenome (GOLD analysis project Ga0209831, IMG submission 187451) | Marine algal microbial communities from Maine, USA - Maine_Asex4_metaG (SPAdes) (version 2) | ecosystem: Host-associated > Algae > Red algae > Unclassified | place: Maine, USA | collected...
GAGGCAAGTCTGTTTCCAGCCGATGGGTAACGAGTTCTCCATCAAGATTTTCCGTCCAGATCAACACGTGTCCATCAATTAAGCGCGTGACGGCGGTGATGTTTGCGCCACTGAGGAATTCATATGGACCTTTTGCCCATAATGCTTCGGTGCCGTGAACGGTGGTGGGGGTTAAATTTGCTGGATCTATTTTGGTGACTAAGGCATCAGCCTCTAGAATCATTAAGCTCATACGCACCTGATTTTCATTCGCTTGATCAAACCAGATGAGATGAACAATGTTACCTGAATCACCAGCCTGCTGTACCACTACTCGATCTGGCTCGCATAAACTTGCTGGATAAGTTGGCAGCCGTATAGGTATAGACAACATGTTGCGGGCGGTGGCGAGATCGGTTGCACCTTCTAGATCCGCTACTGATTGCAGCATTCGATGTGGATCGGTAGAGGCGTTCCTATCATTTGCTACTAAATCCGTTGCCGGCTGTCGCCACTCGATCCGCACTGCGCCGAACTGCAAAAATTGGCGGATTGCCGCCCGCACGGTTGGCAATGTAAGCGTAGTCAGCGCGAAAATTAGTAAGACGATACTTGCCGCCCACGCTAGCCGCCGCAACAGCATTGCGTGATTGTTCTGTGTTGATCCAGATAGTTGACTGGTGACATGGTCGGAGATATTCGGCGTTTGAGGATAGTCAAACTGAGCAGCGGCTTCTTTAACAACAGCTTCCCAAGCCTCAGAGATTGCTGTTTCAACCTCATTTTGATGTCCGTTATCGTTCATCGACGACCTCCTGTTGCAGACTGGCGTCATCACGTTCAATAATTTTACGGAGCTGGCTTAACGCACGTGACGACCGAGATTTGACTGTTCCCGAGGCAATGCCCAAAACCTCAGCACACTCGCTGACGGACAGATCCAAAAAATAACGTAAATAGATGATCTCTTGATCGCTCTGCTTGAGATTGGTTATAGCGGCATGAATCGTCGCTGATTGATCCGTACGTATTGCGATGTCGTTCGGTGATGGCGTTGCAGTCGGCTGCGTTTCGAACCAACGCTGTACTGCTGTAAAATAACGTCGCAGGGAGCGCTGCTGATTGTACGCGAGATTTTTTGCAATTTTTAGCAGCCACGGGCGCAACGGTCGAGCTGTGTCGAATTTATCTAGCGACCGAAACGCTCGGATAAATGTCTCTTGCGCAATATCTTCGGCACGGGCGGCATCGCGCAATACCAAATAGGCCATCCGAAAGACGGCTTCTTGATGTTGACGCACAATCACCGACCATGCAGCTTGGTCGCCATTACGTGCATTTTCTATGATATTTTCCTTCTCTGAGATATCGGTCAATATTACCTCTTTGCAAAGTTCCCGTTATACTATAATACACCGGCCAAATCGAATCGGTTCCCAATTGACCAAACGTTTTAAGCTGGCTGCATTCAAAAACACAATAACCTTTCTGGAGATATTCTATGACCAACAACCCTTTCCTAAAAATCGACCAAAAAATGGTGGGTGACGTGTACACCTCGTCCGAAGTCATCGACAACTTGACTGTCCTGTGTGATGACTTTGGCGCGCGCTTTGCCGGAACGCCTGGCGAGAAACAAGCGGCGGAGTTTATTGCAGCCAAGCTGACGGAGTATGGTCTGCAAAACGTAGCGATGGAGCCTGTGGAATACTTGGGCTGGACGCGCGGCAGCGTGACGTTAGAGATCACCAGCCCGATTCAGAAAACAATAGACTGCATCACATTACCCCATTCACCGCCAGCAGATCTGGAAGCGGTTCTTTGTGACTTAGACGACGGCGGGCCGCTTTCTTTTTCTGAAAAAGGCGCTAATGTAGCGGGCAAGATTGCGATGGTGAATAGTAAAACGCAGCCGCGCGGATCTAGCCGTTGGGTACACCGAAACGAGAAGTATGGCCGAGCAATGTTGGCTGACGCTGCGGGCTTCATTTTTATCAACCATTACCCCGCGTATGGTCCAGCCACGGGCGGTATCGGCGATAATTATCAGGGATTGATTCCGGCAATCTCTGTTTCATATGAAGATGGTTCGTTTCTGCAGCGGCTGATCCAGCGCAAGGGTGAGGTGACGGTGCGCATTAAAAGCACGGACAGTTGCAAGCCGATGACGTCGTGGAATATCGTGGGCGAAATTCCGGGGAGCGCGGCGGATCCAGAAGTGGTGATGTTGGGCAGCCACTATGATGGACACGATATTTCGCAGGGTGCGCAGGATCCGGCATCTGGTACGGTATCGGTGATGGAGGCGGCACGCGTGCTGGCAAAATATGGCGGCGAGTTGCCCAATACGGTGCGCTTTGTGTTGTGGGGTGTAGAAGAGATTGGGCTGATCGGATCCAAGGCTTATGTGAAGAAACACGCTGCGGAGCTAGACAATATTCGCTTTTACTATAATATGGACGCTGCGGGCGGTACGCGGGCAAAAGATGTCGTGCTCAACGAGTGGCCCGAATTGGTTGAGCTTTTTGAGGGCTGGCAGAAGGAGATGAAGCTGGATTACTTGGTGGGGCAGTCGGTCAGCGCGCATTCGGATCACTATCCATTTTTGTTAGAAGGTGTGCCGACGGGTGGCATGTCGCCCGTTGCGCGCGATTTGAGCGGGCGAGGGTATGGCCATACGCGCTACGACACGTTGGATAAGGTGCCGACGCGCGGTCTGCGCGAGGCGGCGGCGATGGCGTGCCGACTGGCGCTTCGTGTAGCCAGCGAGAGCGACTGGCCAGTTTCCCGTCGCAGCCATGCAGAGGTTGCCACACTGTTGGACAGACCGGATTATCAAGAAGAGGCGAAAATCTTTGCGGAGATTGAGGCACATGTGAAGGAGAATACGCTGTAAAGAAAATGGTGCTACATCATGCTCTCGATAAGGGCATGATGTAGCACCATTTTTCTTGTTTATCGGGGAATCAATATTGTTTGGGAATCAATATTGTAAATTAGTGGCCGGTTCAAAAAGTTAACTTTTCGCTATCGCTTTACCTGACAAGACTATCGTCTATCGAGAAGCCTAATTTCATCACGGCTTACTAAGAAGTTTAGCTCTTCTTCCAAGAGAACTTTTTTTAATAGCAAATGTTCTGAATCAGTTCCAACCCCACACTCATCTTGTATTGCCGCAAGCTTTTCATATGCTAATGGATATAGGTCGTGGATTGCATCATACAGTGCAAAATTTTCTAGTTCTTCGGTATGTCCGTTTTCTGCTAGTTGAAACTGGCCTTGTATACAGAAAAAAATATCATACTTTGAATTTGCCGCAATTCCATCTGTACTTGAATTCCACTTTGCGTAGACATGTAAATGAGTTGTTATATGCTTTTCATAGATATAACTGAGTGCATCATATTTTACTGACTCGCGATGCCACTGATCTTGAGGATAGTGAACCACTGTGATTTGTGAAACGCATACTTAATTCTAAATCCTACTGCAGACGAGCCTTTTTTTGATTCTGTCATGAATTTCCTCAGCTATCCTTTATGTCTGGACATGCCGATTACATTTTAGCAGGATCTAATGGAAATTGAGCAGATTCATTGTCTTGGTCAGTATAGTTGTCGTCTAAAGAATGTATCTTTCTTGATGATAGCTTGTTATCTGCTGCCAAGGAACCCACAGTACTTTCTGAATTCTCTTCTATGATGAACTTATCGAATAACAGGTTTACCAAACTATTAAGGCTTAGCTGTTTTCTCCTCGCATATGTAGATAGCTCACGATGAACTGTAGGAGTTGTACGTATGAGAAATTTACCAGAAAAAGGGCGTTCTGGTTCTTCACTGCGCTCGGCACAAAACTCTAAATAGTCTTCTACTGAATCTTCAAGAGCTTTTCGTAGCTCCTTCACAGATTCACCCTGAAAAGTTACAACGTCACGTAAATTGGTAACTTCGCCATGAAAAATTTCTGCGGTTGTGTCAAGCTCTATTTTTCCGATATACCCTTTATATTCCATTTCCATTATTGCTCTACCTCCGCTTCCTGCAAGAATCTTCGAACCGATTTTACGGCACCTTTATCAGTTTCCTTCTGTGGGTGTGGTCGATGAATACTGCTCGGCAGTTATTTAACACCACCCGTACCCGTGAACCTCTTCCCTCTGATATTTCTGCGTCAAGGGCCACAAAGAGAGCTTCGATGTCTTTCCACGCAATATTTGAGCGTTCTGGTTTTTCGAAGATCGCTTTCAATGTGCGATGATGTTTTTTCTGCATAAGATTCAATGATACCATAGAGTAGTATCATGTTTAATACTAAAATATTTTTGCATTTTATTTGGTGACACACGAAACTGCGAAAATAAAAAATAGGGCCTGTTGTCACGTTTACAACAACGTGACAACAGGCCCTGTGCCAACCGATTATCTTTGGTGTGACGGCGTTTATCTATGACACTGCCTGCAAAACATTCATTTGATCCTCAACTCGCTCAAACTTAAGGCGAGATCCCTGCAAGCTGGTCATTACGGTGTCCAATGCTCGGAATTTTTCTCGTTCGCTTGCTGCACTGCCTTCGAGTGTGGCAATCCCGTTTTCACTCTGAACGATCATCTTTGATGAGTTGATCATCGATTCTAGCTCTAGCGCGTTTTGCGCGCACATCGTGATTTCTTCATCTTTGTACTTGTTACCAAATAGAGACAACATAGTTTGCTCTCCTTGTTACTGTGTACTATTTTGCGATGAAAATCTCTTGTACCCTTTGCATTATTTGGGCAGATGCCAAGGACAGCACAATTGTAGAGAGAAGGGCGAGCGTGTCAATGCTGTTTCGAAACGTCTGGTAGACGATTTCCTCACATTTTCCCTTTACTTGACGTACATTTTACGCACAATAAAGCACGCGGAAGCGCTCGCAACAGAGCAGCATCTCCTCGCTTACTTCGTACCCCTCGCTTTGCGATTCGCGTTTGAAGAAACTCCAATGAGCCTTGCGCCAGTAGGCCAAAGTTAAATCACCTTCACCTTCTTCGGCAGCAAAAGCTGTATCAACGTTACAATAACGTTTGACGGTCAACTCCACCACATCAATTAAACAGAGGGGGATTCCGTCTCCATCCAAAATGATGCTCAGCCCTGCTTCATCCAAAATATTCCCGCCCAAATAGCGAGAGCACGTGGCCGTTTTGCGCCCGTTCTGCACTAGTTTGCCAAGATCATCGGCCATTTGAGCAGTATCCCCAAAGTGCCACGCATCCGGCAGCGGGCTAAGTCGATGTACATGATTTCGGGGCAAAGTATTTAGATCTTCGGACCAAAAACGTTCAATTATCTCTTCATTGTCTACAGAATTCATCTATGCGATCCTTGTATATATAATAACCGTTTCACTACCTTCTAAGGTCTAAATTTTTTAAAAGTAGGCATTTTGCCCATATCGAATTCTAGCAAAATATGTTACGATAGTAGACGTTGGCACCCCAACCAACTGCAAATCCCTATTTTAATTACCATATACTACAATATTAAATCTGCTCAATCCACAGAGTATGTACACGCGGCATGTTTCTAACATGATGCGCGCTTGCTGTGGTATAAAAGCAAAACAAAAAAGGAAAGGTACTATGCAACGTTCGAAAAATCGTTTGCTGGCACTGCTTGGCCTGATGCTTGTTGCATCTTTGGCTCTTGCTGCATGTGTCGCGCCGACCGCAGCACCTACTGATGGCGACTCAATGGATAGTGAATCCATGGATAGCGAATCAATGGACGGCGAAATGATGGATGATGTTACGCTGACCATTGCAACCGTCAACAATCCTAACATGAAGGTGATGGAAGAGCTTTCTCCGATGTTCACCGAAGAGACGGGCATCAACGTAGAGTGGGTTGTTTTACCAGAGAATGAACTGCGTGCAAAGGTCACTACAGATGTAGCAACCGGCGCAGCATCGTTCGACGTCGTCACCGTTGGTACGTTCGAAGTGCCGATTTGGGGCGAAAATGGCTGGCTCAACTCAATTGATGATATGGCTGCTGCCAACCCAGACATGGTTCAGCCAGATTATGATTTTGACGATCTGCTACCTACAGTTGCTGCCGGTCTCTCCGTTGGTGATAACCTGCACGCTGTGCCATTCTATGGTGAATCTAGCTTTACGATGTACAACAAGACCATTCTCGATGCAGCTGGTTTAGAGATGCCGGATCAACCAACTTGGGATGAGGTTCGTGAGATTGCCTGTGCTGTACATGACCCTGATAACGGTGTCTACGGCATCGCGCTGCGCGGTCTGCCAGGCTGGGGTCAGCAAATGGCAGTACTGACTACGGTTGCCAACACATACGGTGCTCGCTGGTTTGACGAAGAGTGGCAGCCACAGCTTGATTCACCAGAGTGGAACGAAGCAGTTTCTTTCTATGCCAGCCTTCTACAAGATTGTGGCCCTCCAGGAGCATCGAGTAACGGCTTTACCGAATCGCTGAATTTGATGACGCAGGGTGAAGCTGCAATATGGGTCGATGCAACAGTTGCAGCAGGCATCTTGGCCGGCACGGACGTTGGTCCAGATATGTCACAGGCATTGGCTCCAGTGGGTCCAGTAGCAAAGGGCAACGCTTGGCTATGGTCATGGTCATTGGCAATCCCAAGCACGAGCGCCAATGCTGAAGCAGCACTCCGCTTCGTTACATGGGCAACCAGCAAGGACTATATTGAAATTGTAGCCGACAGAGATGGCTGGGCTTCAGTTCCTCCAGGCACACGCATTTCTACATACGAGCGCCAGGAATACTTGGATGCAGCACCATTCGCTCAGATGACGTTGGACTCTATGCTTGCCGCAGATCCAAACGATTCGAGACGTGATCCAGTACCATACACAGGTGTTCAGTTCGTCGCCATCCCAGAGTTCCAGGGCATTGGTACAGACGCATCGCAGTACATTGCTGATGCAATTGCTGGCAACATCACCGTAGAAGAAGCACTTGCACAAGCACAGGAAGCGACAGTCGCTGCGATGCAGGATGCTGGCTACATCGACTGATAAACAGTAATCTCGTAAATAATTTGCAGTAAACAGTAGTTTGTGGGCAGTGTTCATTCGTCTTGCTTGTTTGAGATGGCTGAGCACTGTTCACTTTTACTTCTCACTATTCACTTCTTACTCCTAACCTATTATGACTGAATCCACTAAATCTCTATCTTCTGCTGCGAAAGTGCAGCGGTTCCGACGCTTCCTTTCTGCTCCAACGTTGACCTTTCTGATCATCGTCACGCAGATTCCGTTCGCTTTTGCGCTCTATTATAGCTTCCGCAATTGGAATCTGAATCGTCCAGTTGAAGTTGACTGGATCGGATGGCGCAACTATACGCGTATAGTCGAAAATTCTGAATTTTGGCCCATTATATGGAACACATTCGTACTCTCTATAAGCGTTGTGGTAATCACATTTGTGCTAGGGATGATGTTTGCTCTGTTGCTCAATCGCCCATTCCGCGGGCGGGCGTTGGCGCGTACGCTGCTGATTTCGCCCTTTTTAGTGATGCCGGTTGTGACGGCAGTACTGTGGAAAAACGTCTTGTTAGATGCTAATTCAGGACTCTTCAATTGGGCCTTAGAGTCCATTGGCTTACCACAAGTTAACTGGCTGGCACAATATGCCATGGTTTCGGTAATTGCGACGGTTTCTTGGCAGTGGACGCCATTTGTAATGCTAATTCTGCTGGCAGGTCTGCAATCGCTGCCTGAGTCTACAATGGAGGCCGCAGGTCTAGATGGCGCAAATGGCTGGAAGCTCTTTCGCTATATTATTTTGCCCCATTTGCGCAGCTTTATTGAGATTGCGCTACTGATGGAAGTACTCTTTATCCTGAATATTTTTGGACAGATTTTTGTAATGACCTCTGGCGGGCCAGGAATCAGGAGCACAAACCTACCATTTGAAATTTACAAAGTAGCATTCCTCGAATTTAATGTGAGTCGCGCTGCGGCCTATGGTGTGCTGGCCGTCATTTTTGCCAATATCATCATGCTCTTTTTCTTGCGTATCTTGCGTGACCAGAATCAATTAACTGTGGAGGCATAGAGAAACAGCATGAATCGAAAAACTCGCGACCATCTTCTAAATGCCGTAACATTATTGCTGTCGTTCATTATGTTTTTCCCCATTTTCTGGATGGTGCTCTCTTCGTTCAAAAGAGCCGAGGAAGGGCTTACCCCAAATTTGTTTTTTACGCCTACGCTTGCAAATTGGCAGGGCGCTCTGTTGGGCTCAGATTTTTTGGGGTTTTTAGGCAACACGGCGCTTATAACAGGCTTGTCGACTTTAGTCGCGCTTCTGCTCGGCGTTCCCGCAGCCTATGCAATGGCTTTTTACCCCACTAAACGCACCGATAGTTCGATGTTGTGGGTAATGTCTACACGTATGTTACCGCCCGTTGGTATTATTGTGCCGCTCTTCGTAATTTTCCGAGATTTAGATTTGTTGGATACCCATCTCGGCATGATCATCGTTTATACAGGTATGAATGTACCGCTTGTAATTTGGATGGTGCGTTCCTTTATGCTCGAAGTCCCGTTCGAAATTATCGAAGCCGCTCGTATGGATGGCGTGACGCTGTGGCAAGAAGTGCGAAACTTGGTCTTGCCGCTGATTGTGCCGGGGTTAGCCGCAACCGCGCTCCTCTGTTTCATCTTTGCATGGAACGAGTTCTTCTTCGCCTTTAATTTGACCACCATAGATGCTTCGCCGCTTTCGGTCTACATTTCGTCTTTTAAAACGGATGAGGGGTTCTTCTGGGCTCAATTGTCCGCCGCCTCAACGGCCACCATCCTTCCTGTGTTGATCGCAGGCTGGGTTGCACAGAAGCAACTAGTAACTGGCCTAACAATGGGTGCAGTGAAGTAACAACAGTAAACAGTAGGTTAGGTGGACATTGTTTACTACTTGCTGTTTACTGCTTGCTGTTTGCTACCCATTATTTACCGCCCACTACATACTTCTTGTTCAACTTCCCTCCATGGTACAATAATTAAATGAATGCAATTGTCTTTCCCGAACCACAAAAACTTGAATACACGACTGTTGCCGATCCAACTTGTGCGCCTGATGAAGTGGTTGTACAGATCGAAATGACCGGCATCTGCGGCACCGACCTCCACATCTATCGTAACGAATATATGGGCGAATTCCCAATGATTCCAGGTCACGAATTTGGTGGACGCATTGTTGAAGTGGGCAATCAGGTGCTGACTGGTGCAAAAATTGGTGACCGCGTGGCCGTCGATCCAAACTTGTATTGTGGCCACTGCGATTTCTGTCGGCGCGAGCAGTCGAACCATTGCCTCAACTGGCAGGGTGTCGGCATTACGCGCGCTGGAGGTTTTGCTGAATATGTGAACGTTCCGGCTAAAGCTTGTTATACGGTGCCAGAGTCTTTAAGCGACACGCAGATGGCCTTTATCGAACCGCTGGCCTGTATTGTGTATGGCATGTCGCGTTTGCGGATCCCACCTGCGGACTCGATTCTGCTCTTTGGTGCGGGACCGATTGGGCTGTTGCTGCTGCAAGCCATGCGACATAGTGGTGCTGGGCCTATTGTGGTTGTAGAAAAACAGCCCGAGCGCCTTAAAATGGCGGCAGAACTTGGCGCAACGGCAACCTTGGAAGCTGGGCCTGATCTAGACGAAGCGCTGAAGGCATTTGCCCCAACCGGCTTTGGCATTGTGGCCGACGCAACTGGTGTGCCTGCGGTGATCGAAAATGGATTCGACTACCTATCGCCACGGGGACAATTTTTGATGTTTGGCGTTGCTCCGATGGATGCACAGATCAAGATCAGCCCCTACAAAGTTTTCCGCAACGATTGGCAGATTATTGGCAGCTTTGCGCTCTGCTATACTTTTCAACAAGCAATTACGTGGCTCGATAACGGCATCATCGACATCGAGCCACTTGTAAGCCACACAGCTCCGCTTTCAGAATTTCCTGCTCTGTTCCAACAATTCGCAGAGGGGAAGACGCGCAAAGTTCACTTGCAGCCAAAATGAAGGTAACATCGGATGCTGTGCGACAAGATAATGAGCAAGAAGAGGGTGAGCAGGAAGAGGGAGAGCTGACGACGAATCTAAATTTTGCCGAATATAGCATCCTGCTGGTTGACGACACGCCAAACAATTTGGACGTACTGGTCGATTTTCTCCAAGAATACGGATTCGAATTGCGCATTGCGCGTAGCGGCGAAAGCGCACTGCAACGTGTGCGCTATAACGCCCCAAGTTTGATTTTGCTTGATGTATTGCTGCCTGGGATGGATGGCTTTGAGACCTGCCTTCAGTTAAAAGCTGACCCCGCTACACATGACGTCCCCATTATCTTTATGACCTCGCTTGCTAATGCAGAAGATAAAGTAAACGGGTTTGAAGTCGGTGCTGTAGATTATGTGACCAAACCATTGCAGCAAACGGAAGTGCTAGCCCGCATTACGGCTCATTTGCGGCAGAGCAACTTTACCCAAAATTTACAAGAACAAAATCGTCAGTTGGTAAAAAGTCATCAGGTAGAAAAAGAGCGTCTCTTGCTAGCCGTAGCGCAACAGCGCGATCAGCTACGCACTTTGGCAGCCAAATTGACCGACGTGCAAGAGAGCGAACGACGACGAATTTCGCGCGAGCTGCACGACGAAATGGGCCAAGCATTGACCGCCATCCGCATGAATCTGACCTCGATCGAGCAGGAGCTTGGTGCTGACAGTTCTAGCGGCATTGCGGAACGATTAAGTGAAGCTGGACAGCTTGCCGACGAAACACTCGAGCAGATTCGCGAACTGTCGCTCGACCTGCGCCCGTCCATGCTCGATGATTTAGGGCTAGTACCAACCCTGCGCTGGTATACCGGGCGCTTTGCCAACCGCATGAACATCCCCGTCGAGTTTCAGGCAACTGGGTTCGACCAGTTGCACCGCCTTTCTCCATTTGTAGAGACCGCCCTATACCGAATTGTGCAAGAGATATTAACGAACATTGCTCGCCACTCTAAGGCTACGCATGTGGAGCTACAACTTTTCATCTCTTCGCAGACAGAGTCGACGACCGGCAGACAAGCACCCGAAATCGTGGCCGTAGTCAAAGATAACGGCCGCGGATTTGATCAAGAATTAGTCCTGAATCGGGTTAATGGGACGAGCGGCGTTGGCCTATTGGGGATGCGTGAGCGAGTAATGCTGCTAGACGGTACTTGGCAGATAGACTCTGCGCCCGGCGCAGGGACACAGATTCAAATCCGCATTCCGCTACATCCAGAAGCTACCTCCGAATTAGCGACCAAATCGGAGAGAGCGCAATGAGCAAAATCCGAGTACTGCTGGCTGAGGACCATACAATCGTGCGTAAAGGGTTGCGCTCCCTATTGGATGAACAGCATGATATTGAAGTGGTGGGTGAGGCAGAAGATGGGCGCGATGCTGTGGCCCAAGCCGAAACACTGTTGCCCGATATTGTGGTGATGGATCACACAATGCCGTTACTAAATGGGCTTGAAGCAACGCGCCAAATCTGCAAAACGTTGCCTGATATTCGTGTGCTGATCCTAACAATGCATACAAACGAGGAATATGTATTTCAGTTTTTACAGGCGGGTGCTTCTGGCTATTTGGTCAAGCAGACCGCCCCAACCGACCTAATTGCTGCATTGCGCGTGGTTCACGCGGGTGATTCATTCTTGAGCCCCGGAATTTCGAAGACCGTCATCGAACAATATGTGCGATCTGGCGAATCGGCTGGACGAGGTGCCAGCGAAAATCAACTGACTGAGCGCGAGCGCGAGGTATTGCAGCTGATTGCCGAAGGCTTTACGAATCAAGAAATCGGTCAACAATTGCAGATTAGCGTCAAAACAGTAAGGGTGCATCGACTGAACCTCATGCAGAAACTTGATCTGCATAACTTAGCCGACTTGACCAAGTATGCAATTCGAACCGGCATTATCAGTCTGGATGGATAAGATAGTCCATAACATGATTAAAAAAGACGGCTCTCTCAGGCTGCTCCTCCTCTGCTCTTTATTTTATCTTCTCCCTGCTTGTCGCGCATCCAACACTTCTTCTGGGGCAACCCCATTCCCCCAACAACCAGCCATATCGACAAATTTTTGGGCAACTGCGTCCGAATCTTATCAAACCGTTACGCTACGCGGCCTAAGCGAAAACAGCCCGCCCTCGCTTTATATTCGCGATGTACTGGCCCCAAAATTCTTGGCCGAAACCGGCATCAATGTTGATCTTCGCATAAGCAGCAACGTTGAAATCGAACAGATTATTCAACAAGGCGGCGTTGGCCAAGATGGTCTGCATTATGATTTCGTCTATGTTGAACAAGATGTTATTTATGGCTATCTAGAGCAGAAAAAATTGTTGAACCTCTCGCAGTTGCTCAATGAAAATAGCCAATTACGCTCTCCCGATTTCGACTTAAACGACTTTACCGACTTTATTAATGCATTTGTTGATCCCGTCAGTGGCGATCTTTATGGATTGCCCATTGAAGCCTTTATTAAAGTCTACCTCTACAGAACCGATCTTTTTGCAAACCCCGACTACCAACAAAAATTTAAAAATCTTTATCATTATCCACTAGCCCCTGCCATCACCTTTGAGCAATATCGCGACATCGCCCAATTTTTTACAACAATCGGACGAAATAGCGTTGGACAAAATAACGCTGTAGAGCAAAATGAGGCGGGAGAAACTGCAGGGGACTTATGGGGGACGTCGGTACAGGCAACCACCACGGATGCAGCTTCGTTTTACGAATTTTTTGAGACGATTGCCCCAAGCTTCGGTCTCTACAATTGGGGCATTAATCTTGATACATACTACGCCACGATTAACAACGGTGGCTCGCTAGATAGTAAACAAGCCGTCGATGCGCTAGAATTCTGGACCGAACTGCTTGCCTACGCGCCACCCGAAGCCACCGAAAGCGACTGGACCGATGTGGCAGAAATGTTTGCCGAAGGCCGCGTGGCGCAGGGCTGGGTTTATGGCGAGCACGTCGCCTGGATAGCAGCCGATACAAAACGCTCGCGCGTGGTTGGGAATGTGGGGGTCGCTCTACCACCCACCGCTACAGGCGTTATGGAAGATGCCCTGACTGGAGCAGGCTACCTTGGCTACTATGATGGTGCAGCCTTTGGGATTCCTGTGGATTCGCAGAATATCCAGCCCGCACTTATCTGGCTACAATATTTAGCCCAACCAGCCATTCAACCCCAGTGGGCAGCACAAAGTGGCCGCGTGGTTCATCTTTCTACCTTTGACGATCTGCTCGTGCGAAACCAAGATCGAGAGCTTAACGGATATTACACGCTGATGC
>Ga0209831_1003329_pt1 | contig 13349 bp, 10 predicted proteins | sample Maine_Asex4_meta_FD_187451 | JGI IMG/M metagenome (GOLD analysis project Ga0209831, IMG submission 187451) | Marine algal microbial communities from Maine, USA - Maine_Asex4_metaG (SPAdes) (version 2) | ecosystem: Host-associated > Algae > Red algae > Unclassified | place: Maine, USA | collected...
GCCGTGTCCGGTGCTGATCGCGCTGAGCGTCGGGACGGGTGCGCAGAGTGCAGCGCTGCTCGAGGGGGTACCGCCGGCACGCCACTGGTTCGTGCGCAACGGCTGGCAGGAGGATGTGCGCCTGCGCGTGGCCGCGCCCTGCCTGCAGCGCCTGGCGAGGTGCACCGCGACGATCCATTCCGATCGACCGTTGCACATCGACTGGCGGCCACCGCCGGCCGCACCGGCGGGGCGATGATGCGCATCGCGGTACGCCCGGCGGCGCAGCACGGGTTCTCGCTGGTGGAGATCGCGCTGGTGCTGGTGATCATCAGCATCCTGCTGAGCGCTGCCACGGTGCCGCTGGCATCGCTCGAGGGCCAGCGCCGCGAGCGGCGCCTGCAGGCCGATCTGTCATCTGTCCGCGATGCGCTGATCGCGCACATGGTCTCGCACGGTGCGCTGCCGTGCCCGGTCGGCCCGGTTGCCTCCGCCGGTCCGCTCGGCTCGACGAGTGCTCCTGCAGGCGCCGGCGGACAGCGGTCGGCGGTGGCGACGCACGGGCGTTGCGCCACCTTTCGGGGTGGCGTGCCGGCGGCCGCACTGTCGGTGGCAGGAGCGGTGGATGCGGCCGGTGCCCTGCTCGACCCGTGGGGCCGGGCCTACCGCTTCGCGCTGAGCGATGCCGATGACGGCACGCCCGGCCTGCCGGACTGGAGCGTACCGGGCGAACCCGGCGCGGTCGGCATCGAGCGGCTGCGCGGCTCGCTGAGCGTGTGCGAACGTCCGGCGGCACGGTGCCCGCGCGGGGCGTTGCGCGCCAACGATCTGGTGTTCGTGGTGCTGTCGCACGGGGCCGACGCCGGCGGCGACGGCCTGCAGCGTCAGAACCTGGCGCCGGGCGGCAGCTTCACGCTCGCGCCGCGCTCCGAGGTGCCGGCCACGCGGTTCGACGATGCGCTGGTGTGGGCCTCGCGCAGCGAGCTGGTGTGGTGGATGCTGCGGGCGGGCCGGTTGCCGTGACGCGGCGTCGATCGCCCCGCCGGCCGGACAGCAGATCGAACGCCGGTACGGCCAGCGTCGCGGCCACCAAGCTCGCTCAGGGCCGGATGCCGGTGAAGACGATGCCCGGATCGAAGGACATCGCCAGGGCGACGCCTCGGGTCGCGGCGAGTCCGGAAACGATGCTCCGCTTCAGGTCCGGGGTCCTTCATCCGGCGACCGGCTCGCGGGTCCCGGCAGGCGCGCCCGCCAGCCGCCGCTCCCGGTCCGCCCGCGGGAACAGCGTGAAGAAGTTCTCGGTGGTGGCGTCCGCCAGCGCCTCGAGCGGCATGCCGCGCAGCTCGGCCACGCAGGCGGCGGTGTGGCGGACGAAGGCCGGCTCGTTGCGCTTGCCGCGGTGCGGCATCGGCGCGAGATAGGGCGCGTCGGTCTCGACCAGGATGCGGTCCAGCGGAGCGCGCTGCGCGACCTCCTGGATCGCCCTGGCGCTCTTGAACGTGACGATGCCGCTGAACGAGAGGTAGAAACCGAGCTCCAGCGCCTGCTCGGCGAACGCCCAGTCCTCGGCGAGGCAGTGCATCACGCCACCCGGCTCGTGCGCGCCGTGCTCGCGCAGCGTGTCCAGGGTGTCCGCGGCGGCGGCCCGGGTATGGATGATCAGCGGCAGCGAGGTGCGCCGTGCCGCCTCGATGTGGCGGTGGAAGCGCCGGTGCTGCCAGTCCAGCGCACCGTCCGCGCGTTCGGCCAGCGTGCCCTCCAGCTCGCCCTCGTGGCGGAAGTAGTCCAGCCCGGTCTCGCCGATCGCCACCACCAGCGCATCGTCTGCCGAGGCCACCAGCTCGTCGACGCTCGGCTCGTGTCCCGTGGTGGTGCACGGGTGCACGCCGGTGGAGGCGCTCAGGCCGGGGTGGGCGTGTGCCAGTTCCAGCACCCGGGCACGATTCTCCCAGGTGGTGGCGATGGTCAACGCGTGGGCGACATCGTGGTGCACGGCGTTCTGTAGAATCTCGCTGAACGAGTCCTCGAAGTCCGGGAAGTTCAGATGGCAATGCGAATCGACGAGGATCATGTGGCCGGATCCACTCCAGTGCAGGCGAGCACGCAGTCTAGCGACGCACTCGTCGGCCTGGCGTTGAATGCGGTGTCACAAGTCTCTGCCGGAACGACCGGGCCGGACGACGTGGCGGCCCTGATCGAGACCATGGGGCGTGCCGCGCGCGGGGCGGCTGCCGTGCTGGCGATCGCCGATACGGCGACCAGGAACCACGCTCTGCTCGCCACCGCCGATGCCATCGCCGACGCCCGCACGGCCCTGCTGGAGGCGAACGCGGCCGACCTGACGGCTGCGCGCGAGCGCGATCTGGCGCCGGCGCTGCTCGATCGGCTCGAACTCGACCGGGCACGCATCGGGTCGATGGCGCGCGGGCTGCGCGACATCGCCGCCCAGGACGATCCGGTCGGCACCCTGTCGGCCGACGTGCGCCGCCCGTCGGGCCTGTCGATCGCGCGCATGCGCGTGCCGATCGGGGTGATCGGCGTGGTCTACGAGTCGCGCCCGAACGTCACCGCGGACGCGGCCGGCATCTGCCTGAAGTCCGGCAACGCGGTGATCCTGCGCGGCGGCTCCGAGGCGGTGCGCTCCAACCGGGTGATCGCCGCGGCGGTGCAGGTCGGCCTGGCCGCGGCCGGCCTGCCGGGCGAATGCGTGCAGCTGGTGCCCACCACCGACCGCGCGGCGGTGGGTGCGCTGCTCGGTCTGCGCGAGCACCTGGACGTGCTCATCCCGCGCGGTGGCAAGTCGCTGGTCGCCCGGGTCGCCGCCGAGGCCACGGTGCCGGTCATCAAGCACCTGGACGGTATCTGTCACGTGTACATCGACGCCGGTGCGGATGCCGCGCGTGCGGTGGCGGTGGCGGTCGATGCCAAGACGTTCCGCTACGGCATCTGCGGAGCGATGGAGACCCTGCTGGTGCACCGCGACATGGCCGGGGCGGTGCTCGCACCGCTGGGTGCGGCACTGGAGGACGAGGGGGTGGAGATCCGCGGCTGCGAACGCACCCGCGCGTGGCTGCCGCGGGCGAACGCCGCCAGCGCCGCGGACTGGGACACCGAGTACCTCGGCCCGATCCTGGCGGTGCGCATCGTCGACGACCTGGAGCAGGCCATCGCGCACATCGCCGCCCACGGCTCGGGTCACACCGACGCGATCGTGACCGAGTCGGTCTCGCGGGCGCGCACCTTCGTGCGCCGGGTGGACTCCAGCTCGGTGATGGTGAACGCGGCGACCTGTTTCGCCGACGGTGCCGAGTACGGACTCGGTGCCGAGATCGGCATCAGCACCGACCGGCTGCACGTGCGCGGGCCGGTCGGGGTGCTCGGGCTGACCACCGAGAAGTACGTGGTCAACGGCGACTACCTCACGCGTGGTGGCGGCTGAGATGGCGGCCGAGGTGGCCCCGGCGTGCGAGCGCATCGGCCTGTTCGGCGGTACCTTCGACCCGGTGCACCACGGTCACCTGCGCTCGGCGCTGGAGCTGCGCGAGTCGCTGGCACTGGACACCGTGCGTCTGCTGCCCAACCACCGCCCGGTGCACCGCGGCGTCACCGGTGCCTCCAGCGCCGAACGGCTCGCGATGCTGCGCCTCGCCACGGACGGCGTGCCGGGGCTGCGGGTCGATGCGCGCGAGCTGGAACGCGACGGGCCGAGCTACACGGTCGACACGCTCGAGGCGCTCGGCAGCGATGTGCCGCAGTCGGTGCTGGTGTTCTTTCTCGGCGTGGACGCGTTCGACGGGTTCGCCGGCTGGCACCGCCCGGAACGCATCCTGGAGCTGGCCCACCTGGTGGTGATCGATCGACCCGGGGCGACGTTGTCGCCGGCGGCGAGCGCGTTGATCCGGCGGCAGCGCCGCGTGGCGGGCACCTGCATCGCGGATGCACGGGCCGGCGTGATAGAGCGCCGTTCGCTGACCCGGCTGGAGATATCGGCCACGCGCATCCGTACCGACGTGGCGGCCGAACGGGACGTGCGCTTCCTGCTGCCCGAGGTGACGAGGGCGTATATTGTCGACAAGCGCTTGTACCGCACGGACGCAGGCCCGACATTGCAGGCATGATTCGTACACCCATCCCACCGCCCATCCCATCGGTGCCGACGCTGCGCTCGGCCGGAGTCGCCCCATAGCCGCCCTCGACAGTGCCGCCGTGCTGAGTCTCGCCACCGAGGCGCTCGAAGACCTCAAGGGTCTCGACATCACCGCGATCGACATCCAGAACAAGACCAGCATCGCCGATGCCATGCTGGTGTGCACCGGCACCAGCCAGCGCCATGTGAGTTCGCTCGCGGAGAACGTGCGCCTGGCGGCCAAGCAGGCGAACCACCCGCCGCTGGGCATCGAGGGCAACGACGGCAGCGATTGGGTGCTGGTCGATCTGGGCGACGTCATCGTGCACGTCATGACCGATGAGATGCGCGAGTTCTACTCGCTCGAGAAGTTGTGGTCGGTCGGTCCGGACACCGCACCGGCATTGCCGGTGGGCGATGCGGACGCCGCCACGGCACCCCCTCCGGTGTCCCCCTGGGCATCGCGTTCGGCCTGACGGCCGGCCTGCCAGCGGACCCGGCAACGGGCCCGGCGATCGGTTCCGAGACGATCGGCCCCGAGACGGGCGCGGTGCCGGTGGTACCGGGCCGACCGATCGTGACGACCGGGGGGGCCAGCGGGTGCGCGTGACGCTGCACGCCATCGGACGGCGCATGCCGGCCTGGACCGAGACCGGTGCGGCCGACTATTCCCGGCGGCTTCCGAACGCCTGGGGCTACCGGGTGGTCGAGCACCCGCAGGGCAAGGGCGACACCGGCGAGACGCGCTCCCGCCGCGAGGCCGATCTGCTGCTCGGTGGCCTCGGTGCCCGCGAGCACGTCGTCGCGCTCGACGAGGCCGGGCGCTGCCACGACAGCGCGGGCCTGGCCGCCAGGCTCGTGCGCTGGGAGGGGCTCGGCAAGTCGCTGGCGTTCGTGATCGGTGGTCCAGACGGGCACGGCGACGCCCTGCTGGCACGTGCCGACGAGCGCTGGAGCCTGTCACCGGCGACGTTCCCGCACCCGCTGGTACGCGTGCTGGTGCTCGAGCAGCTGTACCGCGCCTGGTCGCTGAACGCGAACCACCCCTACCACCGCGGCGGCGAGCGGGGCCGGTGACGCACGGAGTGGACCCGGTGTCGAGCCGGGCGCCGGGCCCGGCACTGGTGCTGGCATCGGGTTCGCCGCGCCGGCTGGCGCTGCTGCGACAACTGGGGCTGGAGCCCGAGGTGCGCGTGCCGGACGTGGACGAACGGGCGCTGCCGGGCGAGGCGCCGCACGATCAGCTGCTGCGGCTGGCCGGCATGAAGGCGGACGCCGTGGCGGATGCGCTCGCCGACACGATCGCCCTCGCGGCACCGTCGCACGGTGTGCCGGTGGTGCTCGGCGCCGACACGATGATCGTGCACGCCGGCGAGGCGCTCGGCAAGCCGCGCGATCGCGCCCATTTCCTGCAGCTGATGCGACGCCTCGGTGGCACCGCGCACAACGTCTGCACCGCCGTGACGGTGCGTCGGGGTTCGCACCGCGATGCCGTGCTGGTCACCAGCGAGGTCCGTCTCGCCACGTTCGGTCGCGAACGGGCCAGCGCCTACTGGGCCAGCGGCGAACCGGCCGACAAGGCGGGCGGGTACGCCGTCCAGGGGCGCGGTGCGCGATTTGTGGTGTCGCTGAGCGGCAGCTACAGTAATGTCGTCGGACTTCCGCTGTTCGAGAGCGCGCGACTGCTCGAGGCGGCCGGTCTGGTGCTCGATTGATCCGCCTTCCTTCACCGGCGCCCGTGCGGCGCGATCGCGGCTCGCCCCGCCCCGACCGGAGCCGTGCATGAGCGAGGAACTGCTGATCAACGTGACGCCGCAGGAGACGCGAGTCGCCACGGTCGAGAACGGCATGCTGAGCGACATCCGGATCGAGCGCCTGGAGCGGCTCGGCCTGGTCGGCACGATCTTCCAGGGCACCGTCAAGCGCGTGCTGCCGGGCATGGAGGCGGCGTTCGTCGACATCGGGCTGGAGAAGGCGGCCTTCCTGCACGTGTCCGACCTGATCGATGCGGCCGAGGTGGACGGGGAGGGCAACCGCACGCTGAAGCCGATCGCGCGCCTGCTGCGCGAAGGCCAGACCCTGCCGGTGCAGGTGATCAAGGACCCGCTGGGCAGCAAGGGTGCGCGCGTGAGTGCCGGCCTGACCGCCCCGTCGCGCTTTCTGGTGATGATGCCGTACGAGCGCACCATCGGCGTGTCCACGCGCATCGAGACCGAGACCGAGCGCACGCGACTGCGCGAGCTGATCGAGGCGCTGCGCGCCGAGAGTCCCGTGGGGCACGACCCGGACGCACCGATCGGCTACATCGCGCGCACCGCGGCCGAAGGCGCGCCGGCCGAACAGCTGGCGGCCGACATGCGCTACCTGGAACGTGCCTGGGCACGCATCCGGCAGCGGCGCACCGGAGCCGCCCCCGGCAGCGTGATCTTTCGTGACCTGCCGCTGGTGGAACGCATGCTGCGCGACGGCTCGCGCAGCGCGCTGGAGCGGGTGCGCATCGATTCGCGCGAGACCTTCCAGCGCTGCCGCAGCTTCTGCGAGGAGTTCGTGCCCGAACTGGTCGACCGGCTCGAGCACTACCCCGGCGAGCGGCCGATCTTCGATCTGCACGGCATCGAGGACGAGATCGTGCGGGCGCTGGACCGGCGCGTGACGCTGAAGTCGGGCGGGCACCTGGTGTTCGACCAGACCGAGTCGATGACCACCGTGGACGTCAACACCGGTGCCTTCGTCGGTCGCCGCACGCTCGAGGAGACCATCTTCAAGACCAACCTGGAGGCGGCCCAGGCGATCGCCCGCCAGCTCAGGCTCAGGAACCTGGGCGGCATCATCATCATCGACTTCATCGACATGGGCGTCGAGGAGCACCGCCGTCAGGTGATCCGCGCGCTGGAGAAGGCGCTCGAACGCGATCCGGCGCGTACGCAGGTGTCCGGGGTCAGTGCGCTCGGCCTGGTCGAGATGACCCGGAAACGCACCCGCGAGAGCCTCGAGCAGGTGCTGTGCAACGAGTGCCCGGTCTGCCGCGGACGCGGCATGCTCAAGTCGGTGGAGACGGTCGGCATCGAGATCACCCGCGAGATCATCCGCCAGGTCCGCCAGTTCGACATCGTCTCGGTGACCGTGCTGGCGGCCTCCGAACTGGTCGAGTGGTTCACCGAGGAACGTTCCGCGGAGCTGGCCGAGCTGGAAACGTTCGTCGGCGTGCCCATCCGGTTGCAGGGCGAGCAGTACTACGATCGCGAGCAGTACGACGTCGTGCTGCAGTAGTGGGTTCGATCATGCCTGCCGGCGGCGACCCATCCGGGTCGGACTCGCGCGTGCAGCGGCTCGCCACGCGACTGCTGCGCGCCGTGGTGCTGTCGCTCGGCGTGCTGGCCATCGCGGTGGCGCTGTTCACGCTCGCCGCCCGTGCCGGACTGCCGTTCGTGGCCGGCTACAAGAGCGACATCGAGATCGCTCTGGGCGACACGCTCGGCCGACCGGTCTCGATCGAGGCGCTGTCGCTCGCCTGGCGCGGCAGCGGCCCGGTGCTCGACGCGACCGGTCTGGGCGTCGGCGACGCGGACGGGCGGCGCATCACGCTCGACGCCGCGCTGATCGACCTGCACGCCTTCGCATCGCTGTGGCGCAGGAAGCCGGTGCTCAACGAGATCACCCTGGTCGGTGCCGATCTGCAGCTGGTGCGCGAGCGCGATGGACGCTACACCCTGCAGGGGCTGGGCGAGAGCGTACCGTCCGCCACGCCGCCGCTGCCGCGCGCCGGTCGGGATCCGCTGCAGGCGTTCGGCTGGCTGTTCGACGCCGCCCGGGTCGAGCTGGTCGACAGCCGGCTGACGCTCGTGGAGCGAGGCGGGGACCGGCACCTGTCGTTCGATGCGCTGTCGATACGGGCGCACAACGACGCCCGTCTGCACCGGCTGCGCATCGGGGTCGATCTGCCCGGCACGCTGGGCGAGCGTGTCGAGCTGGACGTGGACCTGCAGCCGTTGGCGGGCAGTGCGACCCTGGGCACGCTGGCCGGCGACTGGAACCTGAGGGTCGACCGACTGGCACTCGCACCGGTGCTGGAGCTGCTGGTCGGGCTGGACCTGGTCCCGGCGGCGGTCGGGTCGTTCGGCGCGGATGCCGATCTGTCGACCGAGCTGTGGGGGCGTCTGGAGGGCGGGCTGCCGTCCAGCGGGCACGGTCAGCTGGTGTTCGACACGTTCCGGGTCGGTGCGGGTCGTCGCAGCGATACGCTGCCGGATGCGCTGCGCGTGCCGTTCACGGCACGCCGCGATGCCGCCGGCGACTGGCGCGTGGCGGCCGACGGTGCCGAGATCGTGCGCGGCGAGCAGCGGCTGCGTGTCGAGCGGCTGCGCGTGCACGGGCGAGCGGGGTCGGACCCGGGCGCCACGGCATCGCCCGGAAGCTGGCGGCTGGAGGCTGGTGGCCCGCCCGCCGGTGCCGGACGCCCGGGTGCACCGCTCGAGTTGATCACCGGTCTCGGGGCGTCGCTGCCGGCGTCGTTGGCCCCGGCCGCGCTCGACTGGCTGGACACGGCCGCGCCGCGTGGCGAGCTGGAAGGTTGGCGCGTGGTGCTGGACACCGCCGGGTCTTCCGCAGCGGCGTGGCCGGCGCTGACGCTCGATGCCGATATCGTCCGGTTGAGCCTGCTGTCCGCCGGCGGCGTGCCCGGGGTCGATGCGCTGGACATCGCGTTGCAGGTCGCCGACGGGGTCGGCCAGGTCGGGGTGCGCCCCGCCGCCATCGGAAGCGGGCAGGCCCGGCAGACGAGCATCACCGCGCCCGCGTCGCGTAGCGATCCGCTGGTGCTGTCCGCTCTCGATGTCGACCTGACGGTGGAGCGCATCGCGACTGCCGGCTGGCGGGCGAGCGGACCGGTCGCGCTGGCCAGCGGGACGTTCGAGGCCGATGCGCGCGTGAGCGTGACGGTGGACGACCGGTCCTCCCCCCTGCTGGACGTGCAGGGCCGCTTCGCGCTCGGCGATGCGGGGCAGATGGCGTCGCTGCTGCCGGACCGGCTGCTCGGCGCTGCCGCGACCGACTGGTTCCGGGACGCGTTCCGGGCAGGGGCGGCGAGCGAGGGGCAGGTGCTGCTGTTCGGTCGGCTGGCGGACTTTCCGTTCGAGCGTGGCGACGGCGTGTTCCGGGCGGATGCGCGCATCGACGGTCTCGATCTGGCGTGGCTGGACGATTGGCCCGCCGCCCGGCAGCTGGAAGGGCGCGTCTCGGTGAGCGGCGCCGCCATCAGCGCACGGGCCGTCGGCGGCCGGATCGGCGACATGGCGATCGACGCGGCGACACTGTCGATCGACGACCTGCGCGCACCCTGGCTGGTGCTGGACGCCACCGGCGTCGCCGAGACGGGACCGATGCTGGCGTTCGCGACCGGCGGCCCGCTGTCATCCCTGCTCGAACCCGCGCTGGGGGATGCGAGCGGCGAGGGCCCGGTCACGATGGACCTGCGGGTGGAGGCGCCCCTGAGCGGGGCCGCGTTCGAGCGCCGCGGGCCGTTGCAGGTGGACGGCACGCTGTTCTTCTCCGGCAACCGTCTGCGGTTCGCGCGCGCCGACATCGAGCTCGCCGCGCTCACCGGCGGGGTGTCGTTCGACCAGGACGGGGCGCGCATGCATCGGGTGCGGGCCGACTGGCTGGGTCGGCCGGTCCGGCTGGACGCGGTGACCGACGGGCGGGGGGAGCAGCGGGCGATGACGCTGGTGATGGACGGCGTGCTGGCGGCGGACGAGGTGGTGGCGCATTTCGGGCTGCCGCTGGAGCGCTGGCTGACCGGCGCATCGCGCTGGAGCACGACGCTCACCGTACCGTTCGATGCGGCACGCATGACCCGCGAGGGTGCGACGCTGGTCGCCACCAGCGACCTGGTCGGCACCGCGCTGTCGTTGCCGGCACCGCTCGGCAAGGGTGCCGCCGAACCGATCGAGTTCGAGGTGGCCACCGCGTTCCTGCCGGACGAGCCGGTGGTGCGCTGGCGGGTGTCGCAACGCGGCGGACGGCTGCCGGACGTGGAGGCGCTGGCGGACGTCGCCGGCGAGGAGCTGCTCTCGCTCGCCATCGGGCTGGGCGCACGCGCCGCCGATGCCACCGGTCGCCCGGGCGTGCGCCTGGACGGCGCCATCGAGACCATGGATGCGGACGGCTGGATCGAGGCCCTCGCCACGTTGATCGAGGACATCGGGTCGTCCGGAGCAGCCGGTGCGTCGCAGGCGTCGGGCTCCCCCGGGTCGTCGGGGCCCGAGACGGCGATCCTGCCGGTCTCCGGCGAGCTGCAGGTGGATCAGCTGTCGCTGCGCAGCGCACCGCTCGGCATGGCGCGGCTGCGTCTCGACAGCGATCCGCGCTACCTGAACGCGGCGCTCGACAACCGCTGGCTGAATGGTACCGTGCGCTACCCGCGACGCCGGGTCGGGCCGGACGGTCAGCTCATGGCGCTCAAGGCACGGCTGGAGCGGGTCGACGGGCGCGTCGTCGATGCCCTGCTGGGCGCCTCGGAAGAGCTTGCCGAGCCCGCAGCGGACGAACCGGTCGGCGGTCCCGACCCGCGCGCACTGCCGCCGATCGAGGCGCGTATCGGCTCGCTGGGCTGGGACCGGCTGGTGCTGGACGGCATCACCCTGCGCACCGAACCGACGCCGACCGGTCTGGACGTGTCCGCGATCGGTTTCACGCACCGGAACCTGCAGGTGTTCGGCGAGGGGCGCTGGGAACTGCTCGATCCGCAGCGATACGACGCCGAAGGTGACGGTGCGCACCGTACCGAACTGGCCCTGACGGTGCAGAGCAGCGACTTCGAGGCCGGTCTCGCCGGCATCGGGCTGACCGGGCTGCTCGGCGGCACCGCCGGACGGGCCACCGCCACGCTGGGATGGCCCGGACCGCTGTGGTCGCCCGATGTGAGCCGGCTTCACGGCGACCTGGAGATGGCGCTCGAGCGGGGCCGGGTGGTACCGCTCGAACCCGGCGCCGGGCGGCTGATCGGATTGTTCGCGTTGCAGACGCTGCCGCGGCGGCTCAGCCTGGACTTCTCGGACCTGGTCGATGACGGGCTGGCGTTCACCACCCTGGACGGCCGGGCCACGCTCGAGCGCGGCGTGCTGGACACCTCGTTGCTGCAACTGACCGGACCGGTCGGCGTGATCGATGTCAGCGGTACCACCGATCTGGTGACGCAGACGCTCGATCAGCGCATCACGGTACTGCCCAGGGTGAGTGCCGCGCTGCCGATCATCGGCGCGATCTCCGGCGGGGCGACGGCCGGCATCGGCGTGCTCGTCGCCGGGGGGCTGCTGAAGGCGCTCGGGGTCGACTTCGATCGCATCGGGTTGCGCGAGTACACCCTGGACGGTCCATGGAGCGAGCCCCGGCTGACACCGGTCCCCACGGCGCGCTGAGGGCAGACATGCCCATTGCACCGGCACGCCGCTCCGGCCGGTCCCCCCGGCGCGTCAGTCCGGCACGATCGCCAGCAGCGGCGCCGCGCGCCCTTCCGAACTGACCACCACCGCGCCCGAGGCGTCGAGCGCGAGCGCTTCGGCCTGTGCCAGCCCGTGCGCGATCCGCCGTGCCGGAGCACGCGCAAGCGTACGTTCCCACGGCTCCTCGCCGACCCGGTCGTAGCGCAGCACGTCCCGGTAGGTCAGCACCCAGGCGTGGCCACGCTGCGCGTCCAGCTCCAGCCCGGTCGGGTAGCCCAGGTCCACGCCGGCGACGCTGGCGGCGAGTCGGGCGATCAGGCCACCGGACGGGGCCAGGAACTCGCCCACGCGGCGGGCCACGGCAGGCGCCGCGCCGGCGGGCGTCGCGCCGGCCGTGGCACGCCCGCTCCGCGCGAACGGCTCCAGTCGGTACACCCCCGAAGGTCTGCGCGACCCGTCGGCGGCGAGCGGTGGCTTGTCCAGCAACCACACCGCACCGCCCGCCAGGCTCAGCGCCTCCACGTCGCGCGGGCCGTCCTCGTAGACGAATGCCAGCCGCCGCACCGGCAGCGGCGGGCCGTCCACCGCACCGGACGGGGCGGTGGCCAGATCCGGTTCGGCGACCAGCAGCAGGGCGGCGCCGTCGTGGTGGCGGAGGTTGTCGCCCGTCTCGCCGATCACCAGCGTGGCGACGCCGTCCAGCACGCCGCTCGACAGCGATTCCCAGTCACGGTTGCGGGCCGCCACCGCGAAGCTGCCCAAGGCATCGCCGTTCGCGTTCAGCGCGTGCACGCGAGCGGCGTTGCCGCTGTCGTTGACCGCCCAGAACCGGCCCGATCCGGCGGGGGAGGCGGTCAGGCCGCTGGTCTCGGTCAGGGCCGGATCGCCCAGCCTGGCGCCGGGCGGTGGCAGCAGGGCCGGTACCGGTCGCGGGGCCTGCCGCTGAGCCGGGTCAAAGGTCGGGTCGGAGGTCGGGTCGGAGGTCGGGTCGGAGGTCGGGTCAGAGGTCGGGTCAGAGGTCGGGCCGCGGACGTCCAGCGTCCGGTTGGCATCGAGCGTGGCACGCGCGCAGCCACCGAGCGAGGTGACCAGCAGCAGGACGAAGAGGACGGTCGGCGAACGAGCGTTCAGCCGGGCTCTCCGCCCGCGCGTGCGCCCTCGATCGTTTCGCGCAACAGCCGGAACAGCTTGCGCGCCGACGCCGGCGCGCGGCCCGCCGTCCGTTCGGCCAGCGCGGCCTGCTGCAAATGCCGCAAGGACTGCCGATCCACCTCGTGGTGCTCGGCCAGAAAGGCGGTGAGCGCCTCGGCGGGGGTCTCGCCGGGGCCTTCGCCGAGCAGCCGGTCACGCCAGGCTTCCACCACATGGTGATCGTGCGCCTGCGCGCGAGCGCGTTGGCGGATACGCTCGAGCGCCGCCTCGATCGGTGTGGCGTCGACGCGCCGCAACTGCTTGGCCACGAAGCCGAGCTGGCGCTTGCGCGCACCGTGCGCACGGATGCGGATCAGCTCCTCGATCGCCGCGCGCACGGCCTCGTCCAGCGGCAGCCCGGCACGCTCACCGGCGCTCAGCGACGCGATTTCATCTCCCAGGTCCCTCAGGGCCAGCGCATCGCGCTTCGCCTGGCTCTTGCTGGGCGCGTCGTCGTCGTCGGGCAACGCGGACGCATCGTGTGGTGCGGGCATGGTGAAGTCGTCGAACGGTCCAAGGATCGGGCAGGGGAGCGGCGCACAGCTGTTGTATTCCTGCGACAACCGGTGTCTAATCGCAACACCCCGTCCTCGAATCGCCAGCGTTCTCGATGC
>Ga0209831_1003339_pt1 | contig 13325 bp, 18 predicted proteins | sample Maine_Asex4_meta_FD_187451 | JGI IMG/M metagenome (GOLD analysis project Ga0209831, IMG submission 187451) | Marine algal microbial communities from Maine, USA - Maine_Asex4_metaG (SPAdes) (version 2) | ecosystem: Host-associated > Algae > Red algae > Unclassified | place: Maine, USA | collected...
CAGGCGGAACAGGTCAAGGCGGGGCAGGAAAAGGCGGGGCGGGGCAGGGCGGGGAGGCGCAAGAAGAGGCGGAGCAAGACGGGGGAGGGCAAAAAGAGGCGGGGTAAGACCGGCAGGCGCAAGGCATAAAGGCACAAGGCGGGCAGGCGCAAGGTTGGGAGGCGCAAATAGAGGAGGGGCAAGCCATGGAGGAAAAAGGCGGAAAGGCGCAAGGCGGGGAGAAAGTTGGCAGGGAGGAAGAAGCTGATGAGGAAGAAAGTGGTGAGTGAGAAAGTTGTGAGGGAGAATCTGTTGAGGGGGGAGGTGGTGAGAAGAAAGCTGGTGAGGGGAAATGTGGTGAGGGGGAAGTTGGTGAGGGAAAAGGTGGTGAGGGGGAAGGTGGTGAGGAGGGAGGTGGTGAGCGGGAAGGTGGTGAGGGGAAAGGTGGTGAGGGGGAAGGTTGTGAGGCAAGAGGACCGGTGTCCTCAGCAAGGAAGTCGTAGTCATCATCAATATTAGAGAAATTCTCTCAACCAAAGGAATTTCTGTCAGGTTGGTGGCGAGCCGTATTTCGGACCCAACGTCTATCTGGACGAAAGGCCTTTCGTTCGGCGCTCGTCTGACCGGACGACTGCCAGTCGCTGTGAAAAACGAATTCCGATTCGTCCGGCGGATGCAGTCCGATCGAGAACCGGACGAGAAAGGGCTTTCGTTCAAGGGCACCAAATGTCCGATATTGAGTGGCGTCCCAGTGGTGCTGGGTGACGGGCATGGCTCTGAATTCGCTTTTTTGACGGTGCAAGAGGGGGTGGTGGTAGCTGTTGGTGACCTTTGGCGTTGCCGTGGCCTTCGCGTATGATTCAAATAAATAAAGATATGGTACAGAACGTGGTCACAGAAGTGCGGTTATGATGAGGATAATGTCGAGACACCATGCTGCTGTTGGCTGTCAGTGAGGGCATCTGTGAGTCAATCAAAGTGCCATCGATCTGGGTCGTTTCCCGGTTCCGATCGCAGCCCAAAGGGTCTGTGACTGGACCGGTAATCCGGGTTTTATCCTGCGTTTCTTCCCGTAGGGCAACCTTACCCGCTCAACGCCACCCCACCCAACATCACCCCACCTCACCTCGATCAATGCCACCAGCGCAGCCCCAGGACACCCTCCTTCCACCACACCCCATCACACCTGCACCATTCCACCCCACCCCACCAAACCCTACGACATACCACCCCGCCCCGCTCCACTCGCTTCACCCCTCCACACCATACTCCACCGTACCCCGTCCACCCCACCTCACCCCTGGTCATAGTTAGTTTCTGTTGTGATTCGTTTGAAAAGGCGTCAAATATTTCGTTCTTAATTGTGTCGTACTGCCTGGAATGCCGACCCACCCGCACTTCATATACAGGCTGTGCCATGAAATACGATAATACGTGTGAACACTGGCCAACGGGCTGCAATCGGGGGTGAACACTGACATTGCTGAACGAACAGCAATCCGGGGTGGTCGCGAACGGTCGAACAAAAGTAGCTGACAACCGTCTTTCAACCGTCTTTCAGAAAGGGGACTACTGAGGGAGGACCAGCGCGGGCTCTGATCGCACGCAATAGGGCGATGCGCGCAGATAATATATCAAAATGCGTCCACGAACACATGGCAGGCACTCACCCCGCCACCATAGGGCCGGCGGGAAAGCAGCGTTCCCCACCAGAGTTCTCGACGCAACCCGGCGGCAAGAAGAAAGGGGGCCCTACCCCCCGCCGCTTCCATCGCGCTACCCGGCGGCGAGGCGCCCCTCCCAGCTGGACTGCCCCACGCCGCCACCCTGCGGCCCCCCCACCCCACCACCCAGCAGCCGGTGGGAAGGCGCCTTCGCACTGCGCCGCTCGCCGTAGCTCTCGAGTACATTCCGACAGCCTTGCGCCGCGCTGCTTGCCGAAACTCTGGGCCGTTGGAACGCTCCTCTGTATATTCGAAGTTGGGAAATTTTGAGGCTGGCGGTCCCTTTGACGGCCTCGCGCTGCGCCGCTCGCGGATCGACGCGGAGTTTACCCGGGCGTGCATGCAGGTCCTTCTTTATTTTGTGGTCGGAATGCTCGGAAAATCTGGGCCGCAGCGCAACCTATTTTCTTGCCAATGTAGCCCGTGTGGGAAATTTTGATCGCGGCCATCCCTTTAATGGGCTCCACGGCCGCACATAAATACAGACAGGAGACAATGCGGCCCACGGAGAGCCGTATATATTGTGCTTCTCACAAGAACTAGACCTCGTTGCATCAGCTTCCGTTGCAAAATCACTGCTTCATTGGCTCAGGGGGCGGTTCCTGATGCTGAAGCGGATGTTGCTGATCCAGTTTCTGTGAGAAGCACAATAAAGGGATGCAGGGTGCGCCAGAGGCCTCTGGCTAGTGTCCATTCTATTGCTCCTGAAACTTAACTGAGGCTGAGATGAGGCTCAAATGAGGCTCCCTCTCATATGGCCTGGAAATGCGGCCTTTTCGGGGTGGTAGGGGCACCCCCTCCGACTTTTCATTGTACACAGCCGCAAAGTCGGCCCATAGGCATCAAGAATAGAATGGAACTGGGGGAATCGGCTCAAATGAGTCGGCCAGTAGAATTGACACCAGTGTCTATTCTACCGGAAAAAAGGAATAAATGATCTTCGAGAGAGGATCGAATCAGCTGTTCCAGAATTGGCGATTTTGGCCCATCTGGATGGGACATCGGCCGAAGGGACACCTTTCAATGCACGTCGGTACATTTTTCCGCGACGCCACAAAGCGCAAAGACAATGCCCACGCCCCAAGATGAATACGAAGCATTCGAGAAGCGTCGTACGTGAAGACCTGGCGGAAAAAGCGCCTCAACGAGGTCAGCAGCATGCGCCAAGCATGACCCCTTCGACTCTCTCCTCCTCCGGCTCGTGCTGACGTGCACTGCCGCGACATCTCCTTGTACAGGAGTCTACGAAGATTGTGCTCATGGGGGCCCCTCCTTGAAAGACCGACACCAGGGCCGTGAATTCACCTTTTACAAGGTATGGCATCCGTCTCATCGTGTGATGTTTCCTCCTCCGACTCTCTCGTTCTCCAATGCTGTGGACAGTCTAATTTCGATCTGCTGCGGTAAGAAGTGACTCTGCAGTCTTGACAGGCTGCTGCAGATGGGCCACGGTGAGAACAGATGAGGTGTGACCCCTCCCAAATGCTCGCCCAGAGGGACTAGGCGCGGGGGGAAACCTCGCCATCGCCCAGGGCTGGCAACCAATAAATCGTCAGACGAAGAGCACACGCCGTGGCTCCAGAGTCGAAAAGTCGACTACATACGGTGCTTTTTGGCGACCTCGCTCACGGCCGTGTGGACCATGCCATCATCAAACGCGTGTCACAAGTACAGGACCGCCTTCGAAAGCGTCAGGCTGTGGGAGTGGTGCACCGTAACTGCCCAGCCCAGGACAAAAGGAACTTGCCAACGGACAGCAAGTGCGCCAGTCACATGCAGCACCCACAAATTGAGCTTCGCAGGCGCGCACTTCTCCTAAATCCAGCCGACCACAGCGTCACGCAGCCCGTCCGTCCCCCGTTGGACTCCTTCGGGCATGAACTGATTCTCAAAATGACAAATTGGATAGCCGATCGGAAGGTTGGCCACAATGCGGCCGATACTGCAGTGGAAACGCCACAGCGACATCTCGTAGTTCGACGTGAACATGACCCGCGCGTGACAGCAATTTTGGACATGGCGAGACGCCAAGCACTCCTTCAATGCCGCCTCAAGCGTCCTTGCTGTAATCTTCCGCAGGTTCGGCGCGCGCAGGGATGGGTCGCGGGCGCTGTCGACCTCGAGCGAGTCCCCGCACAGGAAGTCCGCCGGTCGATTGCTGCCCTCCAGACGGGACAAGCACTTGGCGTTGAGAGCCGTGACGTCCTTGTGGCTCGGCACGGGGTGCAGCACTCTCGTCTCAATCTTGGCGTGGGCAGCGCCCGATACGCAGCGCTCGTGCATGAGCCGCGCAAACAACGCAATGCAAGGCCCAAACCTTGCATCTCAAATGACCGCGATGTAGTCCTGCTCCGTTTGCCAGCGCACCCAGGTGAGCTCAAGCATCTCGTAGCCTAGGAGTTCTCGCCAGCAGAAAGAGGCGAAGGCGAGTCCGCCACACGGTGGCCGCAGCTGCAAGAAGTCGCCAAAGGCGTAGTCGACGCACAGCGGCGCAATCACGAGCTGGCACTGCAGCAGAAACTCGCGCATGGTTGCCAGTGTCGCACCTTGCATGACGGAGATGTCGTCCAGCAGGAGAACTCGAAAAAGCGACAGTCGGGCGGTAATCGGATCCCACCGCTTCTGCTGCAGCAAGTGCGCCGCCTCGGCGGCGGCGGTGCAGTGTACAGGCAATTACTGATGGCCAAACAGAAAAGGAGTGGTAGGTTTGCCCCTCGCAGTCTGAGCCGAGCTTCCCATTGGGCCAACGACAATGCCGTCCTCCGACTCGCACTAATGCAGGCGCAAAAAACGCACAGAACCGCCGCAGGAACGTGGCCTTGCCAACCTCAGGTCTTCCCGCGATCAAGGTACTCTTGTTTATCGCGTGCAGGCGGAGAAAAACCTCCTCCCAGTTCTGGACGCGCGCCAGAAGGACAAGAAGACAGGCGCGCACCATAGGTGCTTCCTTTAAGAGTGCGGCGTGGCTGCTCAAGCCATCGAATGCCAGCGTCTCGACGGAGACTCTTGGCATCATCATTTGCATCAGTGCGCTGCTAGGCCCTGCCGGGCTGGTCACAACGGCAGGTGATGCCGTCCCCGATTGTTTCCTGGACGATGTGAAAGGGTGGGTACGGCCCGACGAGCAGCCATAAAGGGCACGGCGACGAATGCCCTGGACTAAGCGTCCTGAGACAGACACCCGCCCGCTGAGCCCTGCGGCACTTGCTTCTGCGGCCTGGCGAGCGGCAGCTCCATGTCCGCGAACCCAAGGTGCAGAGAAGGTACATGGAGAGGATCTTACCGGTGAGCCGGAAGTGCCAGCCGAATTGCTAAGGACGCCGCCGTTGATCATGGTCTTATACCACTCATGAGCACGCTGTGAAGTGAGCGGTAGTTAGGTGGATGCGTTACTTTACTCGAGAGCGGTCTGAGGCGCGAGGCGAGCAGGCTCTTAAACCTTCTGTGTGCCTCTCTCGCCACGTTCTGCCGGCGCGCCCCCCCGCCAGCGCAGTGCGTCCTCCCTTGGAGGGTACATGCTCTCACCACCCCACAAATCGCGATGCCCCTCGATGACCCCACGAGAATCTCTCCGAGCTCAGCTCCAAAAGGAGCTGCCCTCAATATACAAGTACAAGTAATTACATCACACACATACAGCAACGGATGACATTGGCATAGCCAAAAAAGCCAATAACCCCTTAAGTACTCCCGGAATAGGCCAGGCAGTCCGCGATAACTCCGACTTACCTGGGCGGGCTTGGGGGGCTGCCTCAACACTCCCCCAGCGCTCCACAGTCCGCGCCATGGACGTTTCGTCACGGTCACAGTGCGAGATCTTCCGCCAACATCCGCAATCGAGAAAACGGCGAAGTCGATCTCATCGACTTGGCCGAAATCGGCTCGACTCGCTGGGAGCAGTAGGCCTACAGCTCCCAGCAAGTCGTGCCGATTCCGGCCAAGTAAAATCGACCTCCGACGAAATCGCCAAAAAATCACCATCCACGTGAAGCAGACGTCGAGGTGAGTACAGCACACCCGGGTGGTCTCGAACGGAGACGATCCGGCGGATCGGCGGCCCGTCAAAGTCTGCTCGCTGGGAGCAGTAGGTCTACTGCTCCCGGCCAAAATCGGGGCCCACTATTTCCGGCCGAAATCGACCAAATTCGTCTTGCACCAAAAACAACTCATGCCCGTCGGGAGCAGTAGGCTTCCTGCTCCCGGCCAAAACCGCTCAAAATCGACTTAGACCAAATCGATTAGGGCGATCGCCGCGAACCCGCGGCTGCGCCACTGGTCGCCCCCAGTGGCGCCACAGCGCCCCGGGACGGTCCCAACCGGCCGTCCCCTCAAGGCAACAGCGCCGCATTTCTGGCCCCAAACAAGTCGATGGTAGCGAAACCGTCCACGACTGGCACCGGCCCGCGGCCAGGACGACGGAGGTCGCTGCCGCGAATCCGGGACCGCGCCACTGGACGCCTCCAGTGGCGCCATGGCGCCTCAGCACTCCCCCCACAGGGGGTCGCCAGGCCTGGCGCCCCGCTCAGCCGCGCCCAAGTCTTGACCAAGCCCGATGGCAGCCCGGAAAGCCGTGAACGCCGGCGACGGCAGCGGCTTGGTGAGCCCATCCGCCGGCATGTCGGCGATCGGGAGAGAGTAAAAGGCCACATTCTAGCGCGCCTGGAAGTCGCGAACCATGTGGTTGGCGACGTCGACATGCTCGGTCCGCCTCGTCGCCTCGGGGTTGTTGACCAGCGCCAGGCGGGACTGGTTGTCCTCCCCCATCGCCACGGCTCCACCGTCGACGCCCAGAGCCGACAGCAGCTTGCGTAGCCACAGCGCCTCCTTGGTCGCCATTGCGGCGGCCACGTGTTCGGCCTCGGCCATCGAGGTGGCCACGGTCGACTGGCGCTTACTTGCCCACGTAATCGCCCCGCCAGTGCAGGTGAAGACGGAGCCGGTTGGTGACCGACAACCGTCGATGTCGCCGGCCCAGTCGGCGTCGACAAACCCTTGCAGCGGCTCGCTGCCGCTGTACACCACACCCGGGCGAGTCGTCCCGCGCAGGTAGCGCAGAACCCCTTTGGCCGCGCGCATGTGGTCCTCCTCAGGGCAGGACATGATGCGCGACAGCACCCCCATGGCAAAGGCGATATCTGGCCTCGTCGTGGTAGACAGGCAGAGGAGGGAGCCGACCAACTCGGCGTAACGGTTGCCCTCTGGCAGCAGGCCCCCCCCTGCGTTGGTCAGCGTGACCCCCGACGCCATCGGCGTCTTGTGAGGCGTCGCCTTGTCCATCCCGAACGCCTCCCGCAGCGTCGCGGTGTGCCCCGGGTTGCTCAACGTCAGAGTCTTGGCCGCCAGGTTGCGCATGACCTTCATGCCGATAAATTTCTCGACCTCCCCCATGTCGCGCACCTCAAACTTAGAAGACACGAAGCGCTTGACGTCCTCGACCCCTGCCACCTTCTCGCCTGCCACGATAACGTCGTCGACGTACACGAGGATAAAGATACACCCGTGCACGGGGTGGTGCCACTTATAGAGGCACGGGACCACCTTGGACCGGACCGCCCCCATCTCTTGGAGCTCTTTGTCGAGCTTGATGCCCAACAGCCGCCCCGCCTGCTTTGTCCCGTAGAGCGCCATGTCAAGCCGACACGTCTTCTCCAGCCCCTCCGGTTCGACACCGTCGGGGAGTTTGATGTAAATCTTCTTGTCCATCTTAGCGTTGAGGAAGGCTGTCTTGACGTCGACATGGTGAATCTTCCAGCCCATAGCTGCCGACACAGCAAAGAGAGCACGTGTCGTGGCCGCGTTGGGTACCGGAGCCCACGTCTCGTCAAAGTCTCGTCCGGGCACCTGGTTGAACCCTTGGGCCACGAATCGAGCCTTGTAGCGCTTGGGCTTGCCCTCCGCGTCGTGCTTGATGTCGAACACGAATCGCGTCTTGAATGCCTTGTGTTTCTTGTTGTTCCCCTTGGTCTTGGACCAGTTGCCAATGTGCTTGTGTGCCGCCACCTCCCCCTTAATAGCCTGCTTCCGCAGCGGCCAGTCAGGACGAGCGCGCGCCTCCTTCTCGTTCGCAGGCGGCTTGTGCAAGTCCGAGCCCGCCTCAGCCGCGAAAGCGTTACCGCATTCCAATTACGCCATGGGTCCCTTCGGCCACCATGTTACCTTGGGAGCTAGCTTACAAACCCGAGATTCATGCCCGCTGGGAAACGTTTAGTTGTCTTCCCAGTGTGGATTATTTCCAGCCACCAGGTCTGCCCTGCAGGACCGGTCATCATTCCTGGGGCGACATGTATCTGGTGTTTGTGAAACACCCGATGGAAGGGGGAAACCGTTCTGTTCCCCTGGAAGGCCGTACGTATTTGTACGTACCCTCGAGACCGTGGTTGGATCACTGTCTTCTGCGACAGCCGGACTGAGGCGGAGGCAGAAGAGGGGCAGGCACAATACATGTCTGCCTTCTGGGTTGTCGCAGCAATAGTCCTGCCGCGGCGCAAGATGGGGACACGCCCCCCATCGTGCATCCGGACATATCTGTCCGGACTACAGATCGCCGGAACATGGCGATCCGTGTAGTCGGTCCCCAGAATCATGGGGACTGACATGCCGGGTACGACCCCGACAGTGATCTCAGTCGTATATGATCCAATGCGAACGTGAAGCGCAATGGTGCCCTTGATGGGAAGTAGCCCACCATTTATGTCAAACATGGAGGCGGATGACTTGTCCGCCGCCTTGACCGTCACATCCCTGGAGAGGAGGTCTTCCCGGATGAAGGAGACTCCAGACCTGGTGTCTATCATGACCGGGGTGGCCAATTCATGCCCTTTAATAAGCCATACTCGGGCTGCCACTTGATAGTTGCTGCCTGTCAAGATGGCAACGACCTAACTGCGGTCGAAGCTCTTCGGGAGACGCATATCCCGAGGGCGTACCCCCCTGGGGCGGGTGAGGATCCACTTGGCTTTCGTGGGCGACTCACTCGTTGCCCCAGACGGGACCACCGAGGGCCGCGGGGTTTCCTGACCCCCAGTGGTTAGTCGTGTCCCGCGTCGGAGTGGGGTGCGGGTGCCGGATCCTCCTCTGAGTGTGAGGGTTCCCCCACCTCAGAGTTAGAGTCGCTTTCGACTACTTCCTTCGCGGCTTGCGTGGCAGCGACGATGCGGGGCGCCTGCTGTTGGGGTGCCTGCGTAGGGTGCCGTGTCTGGGGAGGCGCCCAAGGATTTGCCATCGCCAGACGGGCTCTGAGACGTGCATCCAACTTGGGACACGTCTCGGCCCAGTGTCCCTTTTGGCCACACTCCCAACATGGCTGAGTGCCCGGTCGATCACCGGAGTGGGCAGTCGTCGGTTTAGTAGCCGCGACTGCCGATTCGTCACTCTCGCCCCGCGCATAGTAGGCACGGGTACGTGGCGGGGTGCGAGGCACAAGGGGTTGCTTCGCCTGGCGCCGAATGCTTCTTGCCTTGCCCGCCTTACGGGCTTTCTCTGCCCGCTCTTTCTGCTGCTCCGAGCTGAGCCAGCGAAACTCGTCACCCTTAGTCTGGGCAAGGCAAGCCAGCTCGGCCAAAGTCATGGCCGGCGTGTTTCGCTCACTTATTGTGGCGCGCATCACCCGGTGAATGCCCACCACGAAGCGCCCCTTGAGGGCGCCCGACTCATGGAGAAAGCCGCACTCGGTATTCAGCCGGCGCAGCCGTTCGGCGAAGGACAACTCGTCCTCGCCGTCCTCCTGGGACGCTCGATTAAGCTTTTACACTCGAAGAGCAATGGATGCCTCATCGGCATGCATCCGGATCATCCAGTTAACAAGGTCCAAGTAGGAGGTCACCTCCTCAGGGTTGCCCCCACGCTGAGTAGGCATGACGGCCATCACCTCTGAGCGGAGTGGCTGGCGAGTGAAGTCCTGAACGACATAGAGGGCCTCGCCCTCTGAGACGAAACTGTCGTCACACGCTTTTGCGAATTTGCGCAAGAACTGGGAAACCTTGTGAGGTGGGGTCCCGTCCCACTCGGATCGGGACCCGAAGGAATGTGAGATATCCTTCTTGAGCCGTCCCATGTTATAAGCCTGCTCGCGCGTGTAAAGAGTTGAATTGTTCTCCAACGCGTGCGTCTCACAGTCAAACATATTCATATACTGGGGACTGTTCACTGTGATCCGGGACGGTACAACTCGTACCGATGAGGCAAGCCTGCCGCGGATAAGCGCATAGTCCGCGCCCGCACTACGAGGTTGCCCACGCGAAACTGACGCGTGGGTACGCCGCGGCGTTCAGGAGGAGTCCTCCTGGGTGCCGGGTGTATGGATAAAAGGGGAGTCCCCCCCTGAATACTCTCCGTCTGAGGACTGCGACGTATAGACCAAATGACGACGGGGGGACGAGTTGCCACCTCGACGCGTTCGGGCCCTGGGGCTTGGAACCGAAGCCACCGTGGGAAACCCCTGTGGGGATCGCACCACCTCCTTCCGTACCACGTGGGTGATTGCGTCCACCCGCTCTGGACCGATCACCCCCTCTGAGCCCCGAGGAGCACGACTAGGACTCCCACTCGGCGGATCACGTGGCAAAGTGGACACAATTCAACCAACCCGAGTCGGGGACAGCCTCTCCGTCCGCGACGCACGGGCCGGCCGACTTCCGCCGAAGAGAATGCCAGCACCCGGATGGAGCCTTTCGGCATTTCTGCGAACCGAGGGTGCCCCAGCCGCGGGGCGAACGCCACTAGGCCCGGCGGGCAAGGCCTGGGGGCGAAACAAAGAGCCACGCCGAGGGTCACCCACATCCCCGTCGCTCTGACTCAGTGGGTCGCCGCTCGTCGGCGGACCGACACCCGGGGGGAGGTCAACACCGCCCCAACAACTAGTCATGCCGGAGCGCCCGAAGGGGGTTCTCACGCCCACCCCTGTCCATCGGGCCCCACCTTGGGGCTCGCAAACCTGGAATTGCAGGGTTGCAACGCGCGGGAAGTAGTCCCTGAGGATGAAGGTCGACTCTACCTCCTCCGAGGGGCCCCTCGAAGAAGACAAAGTGTGTCCTGCCGTCCGTGCTGCTCCTTCAAATGTGGCGTCACAGCACACCCATCTTCAGCCCAGGGGGCGACCGTGCCGTGACGCCCGGTAACCTCGATCCAGGACCCCGCAAGATAACACCAGAACCGCCAACACACAACTCGCGTGGCCAGATAAACCCCGACGAGCGCGACGCAGCACTGTTGGAACCAAACGTTTACTTGGTGGGCAAAGAGGGTCGGGGCCAGCACCGCAGACCCCCCCCCTTGTATACCCTCGGGGACCTCGCCCAGAACACGCAACAAGGGGTCCCACCATGGACTCGCACCCCGACACACCAGGGCCAGCCACTCCCACTGGGAGTGGAAGGTAGTAAACCACGCATCGCTCCCACGCAAACAAAGCTCATTAACTAAGCAAGGCGTAAATATCAAAACATTAGCGCAGGATGAAAACCCAGGACGATAAGAAAGATGTTACGGTTTCCCAATTTGGGTGTATGCTTTCCGAACTTCTGTATGAAAGCAAGTCGCTCGTTAAGCCGTTACTTGGGTCACTCAGTTAGTGACCGTCTTCCTAACTATCCCAATGACATGGCCTGGTAAGTGACCCTGGGCCTCTGTGTTCCTCTGCGATCTGGGCCTCTAGTTGAGACGGATCGCGACAGGTAATAGCGGTGGATGGCATACTACCACAGGCATAGGTGCCCGGCAATGTCTCTTCCGCGCAACCACTCGCCAACTGCGGGTGTGCGGAGCAAACTGAGCGCGCATCGACCAGTGGGGACGTGTTGTGGCAATTGTAGGCAAGGTGCGGGGGTGGGGCGCAAGAAGCGTGGGTGGCGCGGAGGGTGCGGGGCGTAGGGGGTCGGCGCGGAAGCGGGGGGATGCCGCGGAGTAGATGGCCACGCACAAGTAGGTGGCCAACGCAGCCAACGTCTCACAGAAGAGGCCTCATTCCCGTTCGTCAGCATCCGTGGCGGCGCAGCGGCTGCAAGCTTGTCCACAGGACAGCAACGCGACATGCCGTTAGGCACATGTCGTCGGCAAAAATACAGCGGTCGACGAACCGTTCCGCCCCGGTCTGAAGCAGGGGCTTTCATGAATACATGACACTCTGATATAATGAATAGATATACTCGAATACGCTCATATTCAAGAAGAACATGGCCGATTATATATACTCTTATCTGAATGGTACGGTCATTGAATGGCTTCCAAGCGTATAAACGAAAGTCCAATGATTTAGCATGCGTGGGATGCAGGCATCCAACTACATGAGGAAACTTCACTTGCCAGGCGCCTCACAATGCTCAAAGTCGGGACCAAGGACGCAGGTACATGTTCGAAAAGTTCTGAACAGTGGTAAGCAAACACAGGGCCGATCGTCGACAGTAAACACTTGTGACAAACGTCGCGCGCGACCGTTAATGGAAGACCCACAAACTTTAGAACAACTATCAAGACAAAAGGCTTGCCAAGATACCAAGATGGATGCCAAATCCGGAGCCCCTTGTCTCATATCGACTTTCGCAAGATCCTTGCTGGTCATGGTCTGGCGTGGGCCGCGTTCAAAACCTGCACCACAAGCCGCTCTTTAATTTTTATTGGTAACACGCCGTGAAAGTTCATCCTGTCGAACATACTTGTTCAAAAATATGATATTTTCTTGATATCATCCGTATTCTTATTCATATTCTTCTTGTACTGGCGTCGGATATGTATCTTATCCGTATTCAAGAAGTTGTGGCAAAAGTCTTGTCTGATCCAAAAATCGCTGGTGTTGAGTATATCTAAGTGGTCACGGATTTGGCAGACTCATGAGCCCCTTGTCTGAAGCGTAACGAAGCGGTCAGCGGCGACAAGAAGATGGCGCCAAGGCGGGCCGGACACCAACCGCAACGAGCAAAAGGGGCGGGCGCCTTCATCGGTGAAAAACCACACCACCGATGACCCATCAGGGGGGGGGGGGCGGACCGCAAAAGAGGCTCAGTCCGACGCAATGGCAGCCCTAGACAAATTTGCGGAGGGGGCTATTGTTCTGTCCTTGCTAGATTTCGCTGATCGCCTGAACGGCTCTGGCAATGAGATACAGGGAGATCGTGCCATTCGGTGCCTTCGAAGCGTCGTCGTCAGATATTAAGACTGACGATCCATTGAAGTGAACAGCCAGGAAGTCTTCAGAGCATCGTCGCGATTCCGTACCACGCTGCTTGGGGACTTACCCCGGCGGTTTTTTGATTGGTGCCAGTACGTCTGAAATGGCTATACTGGGCCATATTCGACCCCGCTTTTCCTCAGTGTCTACACTATCAGTATAGATGGCATATCCGCATTTTAGAGCAACAGTACGCGGCCAGCACGGTTCTGACACTGTTCAACGACATGTCCGGGAGCCGCCCCCCCCCCCCCCCCTCACAGCTCCAATTGGGGGCATCACCGCACCTGCTGAGACAAGTCACGTGGCCCCCCTTGGTGCCACGATTACGAGTGTGCCTGGGCTGGATTCGTATTCAATCAGCGGTCTGATACGTGATGCCAGCTGGAGAGCTGTCGTACAGGGCCGCACCAGCTGAATACGTTGCAGAAAACAGAAGCGTCTTTTATGGTTCTGTAGCG
>Ga0209831_1003341_pt1 | contig 13321 bp, 18 predicted proteins | sample Maine_Asex4_meta_FD_187451 | JGI IMG/M metagenome (GOLD analysis project Ga0209831, IMG submission 187451) | Marine algal microbial communities from Maine, USA - Maine_Asex4_metaG (SPAdes) (version 2) | ecosystem: Host-associated > Algae > Red algae > Unclassified | place: Maine, USA | collected...
GGTCACCCCCCCCCGCGCCATCCGCACCACCATTGCCGTGGCCTCCATCCTGTCCTGGCGCGTCCACACGGAGGACTTCCTCCGGGCCTACCTGCAGTCCGACACCCTCGCCAGGCCCGTCTACGTCCACGCCCCCCCCGAGGCGGAAGAACCGCCCTCCTCCGTCTGGGCCTTCTCGCGCCCAATGTAAGGCAAAGGGCAACGACGGCCGCCACTTCCACTTTTCCACGCAGAGCAAGTTCCTCACCATCCCAGGCACCGAGCTCAGCTCAGTCTTCGACACGGTCTACTTCTCCCCCGGCCGCGGTTGCCTCTCGTCCTACGTGGACGACACCCTCACCGCCGGAACACCTGCCTTTGAGGCCGACGTCGCCACGGTGCTCCGCGCCTACAAGACCCACACGCCGGACCACGGCGCCATCCGATTTGCGGGCATCGCCGCGTACGCCGACGCCGATGGCCTCCACTGCCACGGTCGCCCATACACCGACGCCCTCCTGCTTCTCGACGCCCCCACGCCCATGACTACCCCCCTCACCAACCCCTCCGCCCTGCACTCCCTCGCCGCTCAGATCCTCTGGGTGGGCCGCGTCGCCCACCCCGACGTCCTGACGAACGCCACCCACTTGGTCAGCTGCCGCAACCCCTCCTCCCTTGACGCGCGCCGTGCCAACGACACCTAGCCATCCTGACCAACCGGCCCGTCACTTTCCACTTCCCGCGCCTCGACGCAGACTCTCTCCGGCTCTCCGTCTACGCCGACTACTCCGGCTCGACGCTGTCGCCCATGGACAAGCGACAGGTCGGGTACCTTGTCGCCCTCACGGACTCCTCCCGCCGCTTCTCCCTCCTCCACAGGGTGTCAGACCGCCCCCACCGCGTGTGCCGTGGCTCCACCGCCGGCGAGCTCCTCGCGCTCGCCGACGCTGTCGCGGCCTGCCTCGACGTCCGCCAACTCTTCCAGGAGCTCCTCTCCATTCGCGTCCCCCTCGACGGGTACACGGACTCGGCCACCGCGTACGAGCTAGTGACGCCGTTCAAGGACCCGGCGGACATTTCAGGCAAGAACGACCACTTCATGCTGCGCCGGGCCCTCCTATCGGGCGCCCTCGCCGAACTCAATCACGTCCACGGGATTGCCAACCCCGCCGACGCTCTCTCGATGCCAACCTTCTACCGCCCGCCGCCCAACGCCGCCCTCGCCGACGCCCTCCGGACCGGCTGCCTCCGCACCCCGGTCATTGCGTACACGACTACCGACGGCTATCGCTCGACCCCGCGCCCCGGCATCGACCTCGCGTACGGCCGCCCCCTCCCCGCACCTGCCGGAGTGGGGAAAGTGAGCCAGCAGAAAACGGACCGCCTGCCGCGCCTGCGCCAAGGCACGGCACACAGCCACCTCGCCGCGGCCACGACCGGGGGGTCGGACATGGCAACGACCCACCCCACCGCCTGACTACAGACGGAAACTGTCATCAGTCATTGTCATCCGCTTCGACTTGCATTAGATTTGTATCTCCCTTGCCTCGTACTCGACCGCCACCGCCCCGCGGCCCACCAGCGACGGGGCACCGGGCCACTGTTCTCACGCATTTCACAGTGACCGTCGTGTGACTGTTTGCATTGTTTTGATCGGCCACACGGCGCGGCTGATGCCCGCCGCATGTCGTTTCGACGTCTGTGCGTCCGCCCGCCGGCGGATTCTTTCGGGTCGACCTGCGCATTTCTCGATTCTCGACGTACTCTCACAATCGCGATTCTCTCGCGGCGAGCGAGACGCTTGCGACGTGCGTGCACGTACGTGCGCGTGCACGCCGACCTCGTTTACCACGCGTGTGTGTGTGGGTGTGGGAGGGTTCCGTTCGCTCACACGCGTACCTACCTCGCATCCGTTGGTGTCATCTCGCTTGAGGTGTGACTAGTGAAGCGTCCGCAATCCCGAGGGAGGTAGCGAGTCACCTGCCTTTAGTACTCCGAATGGGGCTTTGGCCTGTCTAGAAGGAGGAACGGGGGAGGCACGGCCGGGGAGGGGGCTGTTTAAGGACTTTGGCCCATCTTGTGTGACTTCTGCCACCCGCTCTGATCCGGCGAGCCGCTGGCTCTCCTTCACAGGTGATAGGGCGAGTGGCGGCGCACGTCTCGGGGGACACCATCCGCGCTGGGGGCGGACATTTACCACGTCCTCGTTGGTTGTTGGTGCTTGATTGTTACGTGTGTGTGTGGGTCGTATCGGATCCTACCCTATGGACGCACGTCGTAGTGTGCCTGTCGACCGCTGGACGACAAGCAGTTGTCGTTGCGGCTGTCGCGTCGATAGGGAGGAGGGACTTCCACTGCGGTGGTCAACGTGCGCGGCAGCTCCTGCTTCCCGTGCCAACGGTGGATTGGGCTCCGGCGGCGTACTAAGAGCTGTAGGCCGCGCATAGGCCGTCGTTGCTGACGAGCCGCGGGGGCGTTCGGGGGGGCAACGATTTTGGTGTGTTCCTGGTCTCGCTTTTTTGTCCATCGTGCTGGGCACCATGTCGAGCTTCGTCAAGATGGGCCTTGGGAGCGATGCCCCTGTGCTTTTGTGCTCATTTGTGCCGGGCCTTGACCCGCAAGACCTGTCTTCTTCGCCGGCGAAATTCATTCGTTTGATTCGTGCCATCAACGCGTCGACGGACGGGACGCTCGTAAAGGGGGAGCAGCTGAAGCAGAAGGTCGCTGATCTCTTCCTGCCTGCGTGCATGTTCAACCACGATATGATGGAGATGTCGCTGCTGCACCAAGAACTCGTTGAGTTGCTCAATTACTGGGATGTCGGCGTCATCACTGACAGGTCGACGCGGACCGTGATGGCGTTGGCGGCGCAGCTCTATCAAGACGCCGACCGCGTACAAACCATCAAGATGGTCGACGAATATAAGCACTAAGATGGCTCTTTTCTCGTAGTCAAGCAGGTGGTAACACCTCCAATGCTCCGTGCGCAGACGCGCGGTAGTCCCGCGGACGGCTTACCGGACCGTCAAGAGGACGAACCGAGCAGCGCGGGTGCCTCGTGGATTCCTCGTGTGCCACTGCTTCCAAGCCAAGATGCTCGCTGGGTCAGCGCCTGATGTCCGACGTGAGGATGTTCCTGTTGGGGGCACAGCTGTTCTCGAAGGAGATGATGGTGGCTCTTGCTATAGAGCCCTTCAAGGCGACGTACGGTCTCAAACGCGTACGGGCGAGGCCAGGGGCCGAGGTGTGGGCGGTAGCCAATCCTTCCATGACGCGGGTGGCCGCGAAAGTGATGCTTATGAAAGCTGCTCAGACGCTTGCGTGCGCGCTTTCAGCAGTCATCGCGGTGCATCGGGCGCGGTTGGCGGACTCGCTCGAGATGACGCCTATGACCGCGGACATGGCGCAGGGCGATCGTCCGCCAACGATGGGCACCTTTCAGTGCCACCCGTCGACCGCCAGGCCCATAACATCAGCCAACGCTTCAAAGATGAGTCGGCCAAGTTCACAGGCAAGAGCGATCAACTTTCGGACGACTATGTCCCGCAGTACGACCTAGTTCCACATGAATACCGGGTCGACGCCGGTAACGAGTTTGCCTTCCTGCACAACATCCCAGCAGGAGACGCGTTATGCTTCTTCCTTGACCATGTCGTGCGCAGCGCGACGTCGTACCCTGACGCCTGCTTGCGCGTTCGTAGTCGTTTCCTCTTTCCGGTTGACCAGGAGCGGGCCAAGAATGACGTACAACGCCTTCGTATGAGCGATTTTGTGGCCAAGGGCATGTCGGAGGAAGCGGCTCTAGAAGAGACCTTCAAGGTGGTGGAGCGCATGTCCAAGAAGATGACGAAGGGTTTCGCCAGTGACCAGCATCGCGCCAACTTTCTCCGCTCCGCCGTCATCGGCCCGCAATAGGCGAACCAGCACCTTAGTGGGTTGGGTGTCGGTGCCGCCGGCTTTCAGGACCTGTACCGACAGCTGCAGGCTGCTCTCTCGTTGAACAACGACTCTGACGCGGCTTCCGGGCGGGACCGTGCGTCGCCGCGTGGTGGGCATACCGCCGCGGCCGGTGTGTTCTACCACAGGCAGGGTCGGTACGGGGTCGCCAACACCGACGTTGGCAATCGATCCCCGGTTCGTCAAGGTGGCGAGCGCAAGATGGCGGGCACGGCGCGCACTGATGACTGCTGGAACTGCGGTGATCCATCCCACCGTCTGGCTGATTGCACCAATGGTCGAATCGACTGGGAGAAGGTCCGCAAGAGCCGCAGCAAGTTTTGGGCAGAGCGTCGCCCCGCCAAGGATGTCACCGCTACCTTTTACCACGAGATTTGCAATGAGCTCGTTGGCACATCCATGCTTGGCTCGGACGAGATGCGCCACAGCGTCGAACATCAGATCGAAGAAGGTGGACCAGACATCACCGGTGCTGTGGACGACAAAGATGGGAGTCCGGAGTCCGCGGTGGATGCGGGTGCGCAGGCCGCTGCTTTGGAGCTCTTCTACGCGATGACGGGCGTCGCTGACTATGCAAGTACCGGCAGAGGTGAACGCGGTCCGAGGTTTCGGCCGGGGGTCTGATCCGTCGACCTTCCCCCGGCCATAGACGACCGCCGCCGAAGCCGAACATTGAAGAGGACCCACCGAGCGTCGTGCTACTGGCGTCCACGGAGGAGTCTCAAGGTGCGTGCCTCGATACTGGGGCGCAGCGCACCGTCATTGGCAAGCCTCAAGCCGACGCCTACCTGGCTTCGATCGGCAAAGATATCCAGTTGGACAAGTCCAAGCACCCTAGGCGGTTCCGACTTGGCGGCAGTGACTACGATACCGTCGGTGCGGTGAGCATCCGGTTTCCGGTCGCCAACCACTACTTCCTTCCACTCACTGTTGACGTCATCACACTCAACATGCCGTTTCCTCTGGGTCTTGACACCCTTGATTTTCATCGCATGTACGTGAACAACGTGACCAACCACTTGGTGTGCGTCAACGATGGGGTGGCAGTTCCCTTGGTGCGCAAGTTCTGTCACATCTACCTCGCCTGGGGCTTTGAAGTCCTGTACACCTTTCCGAAGCTGCAGCACATCCACAAGAATTTCTATCATGCCAAGCCTGAGCGCCTGTTCTCCCTCATACGCAGAGCCAAGGACAAGCAGGCGACGCCTGAGACCCTACGGCAGCTGGAGGATGTGACCGAGGCCTGCGACGTTTGTCAACGGCTTTCGAAGGAGCCAAGCTGCTTTCGCATAGCCATTCCTGAAGAGGACATCCGCTTCAACCGGCGGGTGATGGCCGATGTGATGACGTTGGAGAAGACCTCGGTGCTTCACATTGGGGACCGTGACACGCTGTTCTCGGCTGCTATTTTTCTTCGGGACACCGTGAGTTGCATGTCGGTCTGGAAAGCTATCCTCCGTTAGTGGACGCCCGACTGTAGCCGCGCTCCTGGTTCTGGGTGAGCAGTTGATGATGGAGCCTCTCGTACTGGTATCTTCTGAAGGAAGTTGGGAGCGCCCGGCAATTCACAGAATACTGGGGCTTCTGTACCGCACGCTGCCCCTTGTGCGGCTCGAGCTAGCATTATGCGAGCTGATATTCGGAAATTTTCACCAACTGGCAAAGCAGGACATTGCCAAAGCAAAAGCCGGGACCCCGCTGAGTACTCCATGCAGAGATGGAGAGACACCGAGCACTTCTCGAGACTGCTGTCAATGCCAGACAAATATGGAATTCTTGCATCGTGGCTTCTTTGGAGGAGTGCCGAGCCCTTGAAGGATGACAGGTTCCACAGAGTGGCTCCTCAACGGCGACCCTCGCCTGCTGTCGACGCGAACTGGCGTCCGAAGAAACCCCTGCACACTGTCCGGTTTTTGACCGAGAAGTTGTGGAGACGCGAAGCCCCAAACGCTGCTCTCGCGTTCTGCGGGAAGGTAACGCACCCACACAGATCATTCTTGATACGAAAAGGGTCGACACTCTGCGCCCCACGCGCGCATCGGCAGCGGCGGCGGCACCACCGCCGCCGCCGCCGCCCGTCGGACCGGCGGTGACCCCACCCGCGGCCTGCGTGGCGGACGCGCGACCGGCCGGCGGCGGTGTTTTCCTTTTTCTTTTTTTCCCGCCGTGGACCCCCGTCGTGCTGAACGACGCGCGACGCGCACGCTCCTCCGCCCACGTCCGCCCCGCCCCGTTGCAATCCGTGCGCGCGCCGGGCGGAGGGCATGGGGATCCCTTGATGAATGGTCGCGCCCGCCACGGCACTGGGCTTTGCGGCCGCGTCGACCGCCGCTGAAGCGTCGGTTGCCGGCGGCGGCGGGTGCCCCCCCCCCCCGGGCGTTCACGGCCACAACCGTGGCCGCCAAGCCCGCCGCCGTCCGCCTTGCGGCCGCCGCGCAGCGGCGGATTTGGTCGGAGGCAGCGGGCGCGGGGCGCTGGCGGCCGCCGCTGCGGGCTCCCGTCGTCTTGCCGGCGGCAGCTGGCGGCAGCGGCGGCGGCGGCGGCAGCGTGGGAGGCGGTGGTGGTGACGACGGCGGCGGCGGTGGGGTGCGTGCGTTGCACCCCCCGACGGGGCCGGTAGAGGCCGTGCCGCGCCTGCCTTGGCGCCACAGCGACGACCGTGGCGGCGATGACGGCGTCTCCGGCGTGTGGCTGGAGGGGGCGGCGACGGCGGGTCGGCTGGTGCGGTAGGCCGCCCGCTCGACGGGCGGGTGCTCCATCGTGGGCATCCTTGCTCGGCGGTCCGCGTCGATTGGGCCGTCTTGGGGTGGCGGCGGCGGCGGCGGCGGCGGCGGGGGGGCAGAGCGGTGCCTGCAGGGGACGTTGCTGGGCGGCTGCCGCGCCGTCGGGTGCCGCTTGCGGTCGGCGAGTGAGGGCCTGCCGCCGACGCGGGCATGGGCAGCGGGCGACCGTGCGGGGTGGGAGGAAGCTGAGCCGCCCTCTGCGGGGGGGGGTGTCGGACTCGTCGCGCGCGGGGCGTCGGGCCGCAGCCGGTGGCGGCGGTGGAGTCGGCGGTGGAGGCGCCGGCGTTGGCTGAGGCCGCGCCTGCCGCCGCCGCGTCGGCGCCGCCGCCACCGCTCACGGTCGCCATTGTCCCTGCGGGTACGCTCCCTGCGGGATCCATTGCGAGCGCGCCCGCGCTCGTCGCCGCCGCCGCAGGCGTGGAGGCTGAGGTCGACCCTGCCGTGGCCCCCGTCAGCAGCGCGCCCGTCGACGCAGTGGCGAGCGCGACGGCGGCGGCGACGGGGGGCGTCGTGGAAACGGTGGCTGTCGCGGCCGCGGCGGCGGCGGCGGCGGCGGTGGGGCCGCCGCCGCCATCGCAATCGTTGGGCCACTGGCACGGGAACGCCGTTGGGTGACGCGGGTGCCTGCCGACGCCCGTGTGCGCCGACGCAGTCTCCCTGGCGTTCGGGGTCCTCGGGCGTATTGGGAGGGAGGACGGCCTGCTGGCTCGAGGTACCGAGGGTGGTGGGCCGGCCTTGATGAACGGCAGGGGTGGGGGGGGGGGGGGGGGTTGGCGAGCAAGTGGGTTGTGGTTGCGACTTGCGGTGAGCGTATTGCAAGCTTCCCAATTTTGCCGGTTCTCAGCAGGAACAGAAGAGATCTGAACATTTATGGCTTTGCCGAAAGCAGCCAGTATCCATGCAAACTGTCCATTGAGCATCTTTCTTTTCTACATTTGACCTCCATCTGGCTCATTTCGCAACGTGAAGACCTCTCATTTTGACATTAAACCGACAGCTGTCTTTCTCGGCGCACTCATTACGCTCCCAAACTCCACATTTACGCCATCCCTGGTCGCATTTACCGCTTTAAAGCTCCCCCTTGCGGTCCTTCAACGCGCTTCTGCGGACCGCCGCGGCAGTCTCAGATGTTCTGACCGAAGAACGTGGGAGTCTGGAGAACATTGGCCGTCCGTCACAAGGAACCGACCTCAGAAGCTGGAAAACGGCCAGAAACTGCAGGTGGCAGCAGGCCGTCCAAAAGATTCTCACCGACTGGGCCATCGGCGCCTCGGATGGCGCGGCCATGTCGCGCGCGCCTGACGGAGGTGGCCTGTGCATGATTCGTCTCTTGCTTGGTAAACTCGCGCCCACCTCATCGGTCGGCCCCGGTGCCCATACCCCCTGTCCCACCCCATCTCCCTTCTACAAGGCTTCTGGTCTCCCCCTCCCCCACCCACTGCTCCTGGTGCGCACTCACCCTGCGGGTCATGAATTCGGCGGAGACTCGACAGCACCTCGTCCGCAAGGTGGTCGTGGACGGCAAGAGCGTGGCATGCGCTGCCCGCCACCTTCTCGTCTCTGAGCGGTCGGCACGGCGCTTCCTGGCCTACTTTTGGCAGACTGGGGGCGACTTTCACTATGACCCAGAGCGGTGGAGCCGGCATGCTGACAATGTCTTCGACAACCCGGCCCTCCGTGACGCCGTCCTCAAGGCCGTTGATGATGAGCCAGAGCTCTTCCTCGATAAGATAACTGATGTCGTCAACGCGTTGACGGCAGGCGGTGACGGGGCGGTCGAGGTATCCCCGGCTTCGGTCAGCCGAATTTTAGCCCGAAACGGCTACACGATGAAGATTATTGAGAAGGCCTTTTTCACTCGCAACGAGGCCGAGCGGGTTTCCTGGGTTGCCGCCCAATGGCAAATCCCGCTCAGCTGCCGCGTCTTCATTGACGAAGCTCATCGGGTGTGGCGGGCGGCCAAGCGTCGGTGGGCGTGGTCAGTGCGCGGTTCGCGGTCTGAGTGTTACGTCGCGTCGTCTGCGGCGGCGAGGACGAGATTCTTTGTCGAGATGGCCCATGACTGTGTGCTAGACTGGATGATTACGCGGCCTCCCCCGGTGCAGACGGCAGTTGACTTGCTTTTGTTTGTTACTTCGTTTGTGTTACCGTGTATGCGAGCGTGTGTGGCGGGAGAGTGAGGTGTCCAGCCCGAGCGCTGTGTACTGGTCCTTGACAATGCCCGAATTCATGATAGCGTGGCTTTGGCGAGCCTGAGAGCAGCTGGGGTGTTTGTTTGGCTCATGCCTCCCTACTCGCCCGACTTCAACCCCATTGAATATGTCTTTTCTGTGGGCAGCAGCTGGCTTCGTCGCTGGTCATCGCCAGACCAGTTCAACGCGTGGCCCATGACCACCATTGACGCCATGCTTCTTCGAATCACTGGCGACATGTCTCGCGGGTTTGTGAAGGCGGCCGTTCGGCGCTACAACCTCTACATACCCTAGCACAATAAAGCATGAGAGCACAGTAAAAAAGAGCAACCCTTCAATAACAGTCACGAGAAAGGAAAACACAATGACTGGCCCCACAACTCTTCCTGCCAGCAAACAAGGCCGAATCACGTCTCAGAACCCCCCAGATATCCTTAGCGACGTCGCACATATCTTGTATTGCAACAGCTCCACGCGTCGGTCACTTTGTTGCATGTGTGTCGCGGGGGGTCAAAAGGGAAATCAGCATAGCTCTGGCTGTGGGCTGCTGCTGGCAGCCGTTGTGACCTCATAATGGAGCCGTGGGGTCCTTCTAGTTACGTCGGAACACAGAATAGCTCGGCGAGCTTCCAAAGAAAACATAGTCCAGAGGCCCGTTCGGTCCTGTTTCTGACGAATATGGGGATGGGGTGCCTGGAATACGTGCTCAAAAACGCGTTTTGACGGCAGAAACAGGCTCAGCAAACGTTCGGTGTCCCTGCTTGTATAGGGGGACCTCCCAAGTATGCGTCATAGCGACGGCCCAAAGCGTCGGTCACTTTGTCGCATGTGTGTTGCGGGGAGTCAAACGAGAAATCAGCATAGCTCTGGCTGTGGGCTGCTGTTGGCGGTGCTTGTAGGCTCATATTGGAACTGTGGGGCTTCTCTAGTTATATCTTAATTTAGAATTGCTCGGCGAGCTCCCAAAGAAAAGATAGTCCTGGGGCCCGTTCGGTCCCGTTTCTGAAGAATGTGGGGGTGGGGCGCGTGGAAGACCTGCTCAAAAACGTGTTTTGACAGCAGAAACAAGCTCTGCACACGTTTCATGTCCCCTCCCGTACAGGGAGACCTCCCAAATATGCGTCATAGTGACCCTCGATGGCGTCCGTCACTTGCTCGGGTGTGGGTCGGCGGTTGTCAAACGGGACTTTTTTGTGAATCTTCGTCTTGCGCAAAACTCTTTATTCTGGAAACTTCCGACTAAATGGAGGGGCTGCAATGCACCCAGAAAGAATAATGCGACCTTCCCACAAACACTGCAAGTGCCCGCTCTTCCGCATACGTGCGTGGTCCCCTTACCCCGTGTAGGGAAAGAGACATGTGCTGCGTGCATTTCTGATGTCAAAACGCGTTTTTGAGCACATCTTCCACGCGCCGCACTCCCATATTCGTCAGAAACAGGCCCGAGCAGGCCTCTGGACTATACTTTCTTTGGGAGCTCGCCAAGCTATTCTGTCTTCCTCCATACCTAGAAGAACCCCACAGCTCCAATATGAGCCTACAAGCACCGCCAACAGCAGCCCACAGCCAGAGCTATGCTGATTTCTCGTTTGACTCCCCGCAACACACATGCGGAAAAGTGACCGACGCTTTGGGCCGTCGCTATGACGCATACTTGGGAGGTCCCCCTATACGAGCAGGGATATCGAACGTGTGCTGAGCCCGTTTCTGCTGTCAAAACGCGTTTTTGAGCACGTTCTCTTTGCGCCATCCCCTGATACAGACCGGTCATGTTGCTTCCGCGCTTTGTCTGCCCGAACCCTGGCATGCTTGCGGAGCCTGATTGCCTTTCTTGAACTGTTTCTCGGGTCTTTCACCTGGGAACTGAAGTGCTCATATGGTGCTTGAAGACCCTAGAGGAGCGGTGCGCGCCTGCGAGATGTTCTAGTGAGAGAGGGGAATGGTCGTTTTGCTTGTTGCAATGGGTGGACATTGTGCAGATTGTTCTATTGCGGCCGAGTGGTTGTAATCTATCTGCTCGAAGGACGAGACTGCTCCCCAGTGGAGTCAGGCATCAGGTCCTCGAAAAAGCGGCTCATGTCGTCGTCGCCTAGGCGCAGTTCAGAAATGAACTGGCTCATAGAGGCAAGCACGGCCGGCACGGTTAGACACACACTCGCCGCACACTCCATCAGCTCGTTGCACACGTGCTCCCGCGTGAGCTCGCGACACGTGACAGATGCACCCGTGTCCATCCTCCCCGGCCCAATAAACTGTGCCATGACCGCCCTAACTTTAGAAAGCTCGGGGCATTCCGGGAGCGCCACGTACCGCTGAGCGGCTCGCTTCAGCTCCTTCCCTTTGACGTGGACGAAAGGGCTTGAGCTACCCAAAACTTCCTCCACATCGAGCGAGTGGCCGCCGCTCAGCCCGGCCTCCTTGTTGCGGCGCCGGGCGCCAGAGCGGGTGCTCGCCGAGTACTTGGGCGCGTTCTTGAATGCCTCCTCCAGAGACGCCAAGACGGTCGCTGCCCGGCCCCCTTCCTCTACAGCTGTCTCAAGGGGGCCTGGTACGGCTTGAGCCGAGCCGCCCGTCGGATGGGCGGCTGCATCAGCAGCAAAGGCCCCAATGGTGCGCGCCGCCGGACGGAACGAGCCCTCGTCTTGCAGCACGGCCGCAACGCGTCCCGCCGTCCGCACCGCCGGGGATGCGGCCGCTCCGCCCAAACCCGTCAAATCGATGAAGTTTGATTGCCGAGTGTGCAAATTCAGACGATCACCGTCCTTGGGCGTCATTTCGGCAAGCGTGCGCTTGTGCCCGCGGGTCGCGTTGGTCTGCTCGCGTACGGTGGGGACGATATCCCGCAGCTTCGGCTGCAGGCGCGCTTGCATAGCGCCCATCTCAAATGAAGAGCACGACCAGCGAGGGGCCGCACCTCCTTGCATTAAAACGTCAACGTTATCTGGCTCGTGCCCGACCTGCTCGCACACATCGCAGGCGGCTGAGCACCTCCCGCACGAGCGCTTCTTGCAGCCGCACTTGACGTTGCTTCTGTATTTTATTGGGCAGTGCGGGGCCATGTGACCATCGAGACGGCAGACCCCACACCGCCGCACGACTTTACGCGCTGCTTTGAGGCACAAGAAAGCCGGCATGCATTCAATCAGAAGAAACACAATTAAGACAGCGCCACAAGAAAGGCAAAAATCATGGCAGAACCAGTTAGATAACGTCCAACCTGAAAAGAGTGACGAGCTGTAAAGCCGCGCGACCATACCGTTGCGAGCCACAGCAGTCTGAAAGCCGTGCAAGCACGGTGATACAGATGCAATCGGGGATGTGCTTACCTGCATTGCCCGCTCCTGCAGCAGAGACCGTGTCGGCGTCATTAGAAGACATGGTGCGACGCGGAAAAACGCACGCGTGCGTGGATGTTGCGAGGGGGGAGTCCGTGGCACGCTTCGGGAGGGGGGCGCGGCTGGTGCTGATGGTCGTCGGAACTGTCGATGAGCGCCGACGTCGAGCGCCGACGTCGAGCGCCGACGACGAGCGCGGTCTGATGTCGCCGGCAGACCACATTGTTCGTGACTTCAATTGGATGGAGGCTTTTTAGGGACTTACACGAAACATGGAAACTTTTATTTGAAAAGGAAACTACCGTTCTTGTTCTTGTTCCTGTTCTGGACCGGCAAAATTGGGCAGAGTGCAATATCTTATTCAGTTTGGTCATTTTCAAGGTCCCAGGCCATGGTGTTTTCGCGAACGCGCCTTCAGTGAGACGTGTTGTCTGAATATATTCACAAAAAACTGTAATGACGAATACAATAAGACCACCCTTGACTGCGCACTTCAGGTGTGGGGTGGCTCGCGCGCAGAGCGTGCGACGCCCGTGGGGCCGAGTTGCGTACGCGGGAGGGGGGGGTGTAGCGCCGTCGCCGCCGCGGATACGGTGCGCGTATGGGCAGCGGCGTTGGCACGCGTCTGCCAAACCGCGGGCGCCCCCAACCGACGGCCGAGGGGGATGGACGTGTGCCGGCGCCACCGCCGATGCGGTGTCTGTGCGTGGCGGCACCCCCCACCGGCCGGCGTTTTGGTGACTGTCGTTGCCGTCTGCGCGGCGCGGGCCGTCGGCCACCCCACACGCCTGGCGCCATGGCCTCGTGCTCCGCCTCCTCCTCGTCGGTCTCCTCGGTCGGGGTGCCGCCCGGAAGGCGACACGAGCGGGCCACGCGGCCGATAGCGAGCTTCGCCTCTCAATGGTCGACAGGGGGGGTGTGGCCGCGGCGGACATGACGCTGCCCGAGACGCTCGACGCGCTGCACACGAGCCGCGACGGCCTGTCGGCGTCGGCAGTGACGGCGCGCCTCGAGAGGGTACGTGGGCGGCGCGCGGGGGGGTTGGGTCGGGCGAGTATGCGGGCTGGGGGGGGGG
>Ga0209831_1003342_pt1 | contig 13321 bp, 8 predicted proteins | sample Maine_Asex4_meta_FD_187451 | JGI IMG/M metagenome (GOLD analysis project Ga0209831, IMG submission 187451) | Marine algal microbial communities from Maine, USA - Maine_Asex4_metaG (SPAdes) (version 2) | ecosystem: Host-associated > Algae > Red algae > Unclassified | place: Maine, USA | collected...
CATTCTTACTATATTCTTCATTACAGAATATTGAGATTTCTTCAGATATGCTGTTCTTAATTTTGACATGAGAAAAGTCATCATTTTCTATTACGTGGTCTATTTCTTTCTTAAGTGCTATGTGCCTTGGCCGCTCGAATAAATCGATAGGATTAATCTTATTTATAGTCGAAGTGCTGACTAATTTATCATTAAGCACGTCAAGTTTATCATACAGCCGATTAATAAATTCTGATAATGTGGGGTCATCATGAAGCTTTTCACTGGCGCTAAATGATAAATTGTTATAATCGTTTTTGATATCTGTAATAGACTGCTTCACTGCAGACTTAAGCGTATTAGATACTTTTATTAAGTGATTTGCTTCCGTCTTATATAGGTCTAAGCCCAATGCTTGGTATTCCTTTTCTATTTTGACTTTATTATGAGTCGTTTGATTGATGATTCTATTTTGATAGAATGTCGTTCTATCTATGATCTTTATTTCAAACAAAGAATTTTCAAAACTTATTTCTGTATCGATAATGAAGTGTCTCTTATCTAAATTAAAGTCATACCCTTCTATAAGGAAAGGATCAGTATTTCTAAAGCTTTCTAAGTAAGAATATATAGGCAATGAATCCCCTATCGACTCTCCCATCTCGATCATAGGAAGGAAGTCCGAAGACTGCACTATACCATCTTGATTCACCACTATACGGTATTCCTGATTCATACGTTAAGTATATTTGAATTCTGAAGAATGTCTGAGCTCAATTTCTCAAAGACTAATTCTACCTCCTCTCCAGTCTTTGCACTGGTCAAAAAGTCAAATTCTTGTCCTTCCTGTATATAATCCTTAAACTGAGGATCCTCCCTAAGGTCTGATTTGTTAGCTATGATGACGACACTTATTTGTGGATGACTTTTAGAAATATCGTCAGCTACTGTTTTGATATTATCATAAGTATCAGGTCGAGTAATATCAAATACGAGCATCACACCTGCCGCCCCTTTTATGTAATTCTTGTATTGATTTGACAAGTAGATTTCACCCGCTAAGTCCCATATTAAAAGTTTCACCTTAGCATGATTTAATTGGACATCTTTAGAGTCTACCCGTACGCCGATACTAGATAGGTAATTGTTAGAAAATTTCTGGTGAACAAATCTTTCTACTAATGAAGTCTTACCAACTCCAATGCTTCCGATTAATACGACTTTTGCTCTAATTTCTTGCATACTTTTTCAAAATGATTTTCCATTTGAATCGACAGATCAGTCACTTCGGTATCTGTGATGACTCCATTATTCAAATAAATGATATTTTTTTCAGAAAACGAATCTACTTCTGCTAAGACCGTTTCTTTAAACTTGACATGATTCACGCCTGTAAATATAATAGCATAGTAATATGAACCATAAGTCTGTAATAGAATTTTGTGGTCACTGTAATCTATAAGACCTAACTCATTACTTGTTTGGTCAAATACTGTCTCGACGAATGACTTTATAGCTGTAAACATTCCTGCCACCACATCCGGATCAGATATCTGCTCTTTAGAAAACTTACTTACTAATAGCCCAGACTCCTTGTTGATCAGGAGAATCTCTAATAATTTCGGAGATTCCAGATCGTGAATGCCCATTTCTTTATCTCTCTTAAACCAGTATCTCCATGAAGCTTTAGATAAGAATTTATCCTTACTCTGTTGTATAGATTCATTCAGCTTTTCGATTTCACTTTGGATGTATTTTCTAATCATCCGCCCCATTACAGGGCCTAAAATGTCTATAATCTGAGGGCGAGCACCTTCTATCTTTTGAGAAAACTTGATCGGATCATCTAACTGCCTTTTCAAATCTTCTATTTCATGCAATAGCTCTATCCTCAGATCATCGTTGATCTGATAAAATTCCTCTTTATCTTTAGATAAAAGTATCAATCTTAACTGATCGAAAGAGTCATTTTGAGCAGACATATTAGATATTTTCTGCTAATGAAAGCAAATACTTTTTTAAATCTTTTCTATTAGCTTTTTGCTCTTGCAATAAATCTATCTTTTTAGTCAATAGCTTTTCTAACTGCTTGATTCTTTGATCTAATTCTACCTTATCAGCTTTATAGCGCTCCTTAAAGGCCTTTATTTCTTTATGAAGCAGTTCACTTTTTTTATCAGATTCTGCCCTAAGAGTCATTTCCAATGATGAAAATCGCTCATCATACTCTTTCATATTTTGACCAAAAAGAATCTCCTTTACCGCGTCAATTTTTGATATCCCGTTGTTTTCAGACATAATTATCTAAATATTTTAAAATAAAAAAAGGCGTTAATAGGTGGAACTTGGAAGATATGATTGTAAGGTAGATAAAATCAACTTATCAATCAATAAATTCGGTATTTTAAAACTGCATCCTTAGACTCATAGACGGTAATTGAAGTAAATGTTGTCTTTGTATTACATTTACAAAAAATATGACAGGATATGGGAAGAGCATTTGAATACAGAAAAGCTACAAAATTCGCCAGATGGGACAAAATGGCGAAGGCATTCTCCAAAGCCGGTAGACAAATAACCATGGCTGTAAAATCTGGTGGACCTGATCCAGATACTAATATCTTACTGCGTAGAGCGATACAAAACGCCAAGTCAGTACAGATGCCAAAAGATAGGATAGCTACTGCCATTAAAAAAGCATCTGACAAGGATACTTCTAATTTTGATGAAGTCACGTATGAAGGTATGGCACCTCATGGCATCGCTGTCGTGGTGGAGACTGCCACTGATAACTCTACTCGAACCGTCGCAAATGTAAGATCGTATTTCAAAAAGAAAAATGGCAGTCTCGGCACTCAGGGTATGCATGATTTTCTATTTGATCGAAAGGGTGTCTTCTACGTACTGGAAGAAGATATTGCGGATGTGGAAGAAATAGAATTAGAGCTGATCGACTTTGGCCTTCAGGAAATTCAGAAAGACACAGTAGAAGAAAAAGAGATGTATAAAATCATGGTTGCCTTTGAAGACTTTGGTAACATGCAGGAAGCACTTGAGAAGCTGGAAATGAAGATTGAAAAAGCAGAACTGGAGAGAATCCCGACCATCACAAAAGAACTTTCTGATGCTGAGATGGACGAAGTATTGGATCTGATCGACCTGATCGAACAAGATGATGATATCACTAATGTATTTCACAATCTGTCATAAGTCCTATGTACTGGAACAGCCTATCAGAAGTCAGCACACAGTTAGAATCTAAAAATTATATCTCTACCGATGCCATAAATATGTCGGTATATCTATCAGCCAAACTGGGTAAGCCTTTATTAATCGAAGGACCTCCAGGTGTGGGTAAAACAGAAATAGCTAAAGTACTTGCCGAAATATATCATACTGACTTAATCAGACTTCAGTGTTATGAAGGCCTCAGTGTAGAACAAGCAATTTACGAGTGGGACTATCACAGACAGCTATTGGCTCTTAAATTAATCGAGGGGGATCAGTTCAGTGTACAGGAAAAAGAAGGGCTTATATTCGATGATAAGTATTTGCTGCGCAGGCCATTGCTCCAGTCCATCAGCATGGATAAATCGCCTGTACTTTTATTGGATGAGCTTGATCGGGCTGATGAAGAATTTGAAAGTTTTCTACTAGAACTCCTCTCTGACTGGCAGATCAGCATACCTGAGATAGGAAGTATACAGGCTGTGACTCAGCCGCATGTCATCATCACAAGCAATAGAACCAGAGAACTCTCAGAAGCGCTCAGACGCAGGTGCATGTATCTATGGCTGGACTACCCTACATTAGAAAAAGAACAAGAAATCGTCAGGCGAAAAGTACCAGGTATTAATGAAGTACTCAGCACTCAGATCTGTGCCTTCATGCAGGAAGTACGCCATATGAGACTCAATAAAGTGCCTAGTATAGCTGAGACTCTGGACTGGGCATTTGCACTATCAGGTATGCATATCGACTACTTAGAACGGTCTATGGTCGAAGATACTTTAGGCATCATCCTGAAAGACTGGAAAGACATCCGGACCGCACAAGATTCACTATCAGAATTATTTGATAAAGTAGGCGTCATCCAAAAGCTACCTTCTTGATTACTCGGTCGACTAATTTATCTGACCACATCATAGCCTTCTGTAGGTTCTTAAGAGAACATCACTTCGCTACTGGCACCATAGAAGAAACAGATATTCTGAGGTCAATCCTCGATGAGCAAATCTTACGTCATGATGAGTCTTTCGCCCTGTGCCTGAAGAGCCATTTATGTAAGTCTCGTAAGCAGTTCGTCGCATTCGATGATCTGTACCATTCATATTGGAGAGAGCTCGATAGAGCGACTGACTCTAAAATAAAAGAGTCAGAAGAAGAGAAGCAAGTCAATAGCCAGAAAAAACCACCACCCATACAAGAGATAAAAGACTGGCTCTATAACGGACAAAATGATGACACTCATGATATAGCAAAAGAGTCAGCGATCTCTGCCACTCATACCCAGAATGGCTTATACACAGATGAAAGAGAACTGAAAGATATCTTCTACCTAGTCAATCAGATCATACAGAAAATAGCAAATAGAAGATCCCGCAGGTATGAGCACTCACATAAACGTGGTCCCATAGACATCAGAAAATCAATCAGAAAAAATTTGCTCAGCCATGAAGAAATCATCAAGCTCAGCCATAAAGTCAAAAAGAAAAATATAAAAGTTGTCTTGCTCTGCGACGTCAGTAAATCTATGGACCTGTACAGTAGATTTTTCATACAGTTCATGTATGCCTTTAAGCGACTGATGAGTCATTCCGAATTATTCGTATTCAGCACAAAGCTGTATCACATCACAGAAGAAATAGACTCTAACTCCCTGAGCTCTTCCTTAGATATGATCATTCAGAAGGTACATGACTGGGGAAGCGGCACCAGGATCGGAGAGTCATTAGAAAGCTTTGTCAATGACTATGGCCATAGATGTCTTAATTCTAAAACAGTCGTCTTTATCCTCAGTGATGGATGGGACACAGGAGATTCAGAACTTATCTCACGTCATATGTCGATCATTCACAGGAAAGCCATGAAGGTCATCTGGCTCAATCCGCTAATGCAAAATGCTGAGTGGAAACCCGAAGTATTAGGTATGAACAGTGCATTACCTTATATTGATTTACTCTTACCTCTCTATAATTTAGATAGTATTAAGAAACTTGTCAAGGCAAATTTGTAAAGTCAAAATCATTTTTATTTAAAATTTTGAACCTCTATAAGATACATCAGTCATTATGATAGTTGATATCGAATCTATCTATAGAGTGGAGCTTTAAATTGGTACCAGATAAGTCAATATTCTTATGTCTTTCGGGAAAACAATTCTGACATGCCTTCGCCAGACGGGCTTTCATTTCCCAGTCGCTGAAAAAGAAACAAAAGCTCGTCTGAACCTATCGCTCTGCAAGTTCTGACAATCAGCCGCCGCCATATCTGATGTGTACTATATTTTCTGAAACACCTACAAAAATGTAAATAAGATCTTACTCAAGCGTACTCAGTTCCACTTGATTTCTATAGCGGCCTTTCGGAATAGCCATCAGTTCCTCATGACTCCCTTTCTCGATGATTTCTCCATTACCTAAGACATATATGGTATCCACTTCTCTTATCGTGCTCAGCCGATGAGCGATAATGATAGAAGTTCTCCCTTTCATCAGGGTATACAGAGCATCCTGAACGACTCTTTCAGATTCTGAATCTAAAGCCGAAGTCGCCTCATCTAATAGTAGAACTGCTGGATCTCTAAGGATGGCTCTGGCAATAGAAATCCGCTGTCTCTGCCCTCCTGATAGCTTCACTCCCCTCTCCCCTACGATAGTCTCCAGTCCTTCAGGGAATGAGGATATGAACTCCCATGAATTCGACTGCTCAGCAGCTGTGATGACATCAGCTTCCTTAGCTTCTAAATTACCATACATGATATTTTCTCTGATGGTACCTCCGAATAAAATAGCATCCTGAGGGACGATAGAAAAATTCCTCCTGTATGCTTGCAGGTCAAAATCTTGGATTGGCTTCCCATCAATCAAAATTTCACCTGAATCTAAGTTGTAGAATCTCTGTAGCAATGACATGACTGTAGACTTGCCAGAGCCACTCACACCGACAAGAGCTACACTCTTCTCAGGCTCTATACTAAGGTCTAAGCCTTTTAGGACTTCTATATCTTTACGAGTCGGATATGAGAATGTTGCATTTTTAAATTCTATTTTACCACGTATCGGGGTCCTGATTCCGTTATCTTGATTCGGTAGCTCTCCGACTGACCCTATAATATCTCTCACTCGCTCAGTCGCCCCTAAAGCACCCAAAAGTTCGGTATAGAAATTACCTAAGCCTGCAATGGCTGCACCTATGGCTCCAGTCACCCCGACAAAACTCAGCAGTTCTCCTGAGGTCAGTTCTTGTGTCTGAATCATCTTTGCGCCAGACCAGATCACAAAAAATATGGCTCCAGAAAATACGGTCACTATGAAGGCAGCAAAGACACCTCTTGACTTAGCATAATCCAAAGAGATATCTACGACTTTAAGAATAGAATCATAGTATCGCTTAGATTCAAAAGCCTCATTAGTAAAAGATTTGACTGATTGAATGTTTGTCACAGTCTCGTTCATGATGACATTAGTCTCCGCAAGAGCTTTCTGTCTTTTCTTAGATAATGATCTGATAAACTTCCCAAAGAAAATCGCTCCAATCACCACCACTGGAAACGTAGCCAGCATGATCAACGAAAGCTTAGGCGTCAAGTAAGCTAAAAAGGCGACACCTCCGACAAGCATGATGATCTGTCGTAAGAACTCTGCTAACACAATAGAAAAAACACTATACATCTTCTCTACATCAGAAGTGACTCGACTGATCAGCTCTCCAACTCGAGTTTTTTCAAAAAACTCTATTGGCAGTGTGATCATCTTGCCATAGAGATCATTCCTGATGGCAGCGATCCCTTTTTCACTAACGATAGCAAAAAAGTAAATTCTAAAAAATGAAATAACGCCTTGAGCTACGAAGATGATGACTAAGGCAACCCCTATTTGATTCAAAGAGATGGGAACAGAAGATTCATTAGAAGCAATATCAACCATAACACCTGCAAGATGAAAGATGGCTATAAAAGCTAAACTAGAAATAGAAAGTAAAACGAGCCCAGCAATAAAGTACCATTTATAGGGTGCGATATAATTGAATATTTTAAGCCCTTCGCTGAAGAGTTCCTTAGTGAGTTTGACCTTTGGAAGGTCATCATTTAAATTATTGGAACCCCGAGATCTTCTTGACATATGCAGAAAACAAATATATAAGTTGAAAGTTCTACCGTAAAAAGTGACAATATTAGAACTTATTCATCTAAATTACGTGGGAGTTCTGTAAAATAACTCTTTAGATGACGGACACATAGTCTGCAACCGTTGTCAAAAGTCTATCTTGATTGTTAGATTTATTGAGTAAACCCCTCAATTTTACCCCTTAAAATTCGCTCATATTGCCATACGGCTTAATATGATACGTTTAAATGAGAAATATTCAGTTGATTATTCTCTTTTTCCGCAACAAATAGATAATTTTTCATTCTATTAATGTCTTTATAAAACCAACGATTATCATGAAAACAAGAAAATTTAAGCGAGGAGAAAAGTTTTTTTTCCAAATCATTGATGATAAGGATCAGGTCGTGATGGAAAGTAAGGCCCATAATTCGCAGAGCGACAGAAATGACGAGCTCGAAGAGGCTATGAAACCTTACGCATCCGATGGCAAAAATGATGACTACAAACCTCTATCCTTTTATGAAAATAACGGTGGTGGTGTAGCAAATGGATTTGACTCTTTTTCTGCTGAAGGCGAGCACTTTTTTTCTTATAATGTAGATGGGAGCGTCTATCTTATATCTGAAGGGTACTCCTCACCTGCATCCAGAGACAATGGTGTAAGCAGTGTGACAAAAAACATGTCTAATCGTGATCGTTTTAAAGTCAATAAATTACCCAGCGGAAAGTACTATTTAAACTTGAGAGCTGGTAATAATCAAGAAATAGCAACAAGTAGATGGTTTAACTCTGAAGGAGATGCTAATACTGCTATCGGAAGACTAAGCGGTACTGGCGGCGGAGGTACAGGCGCTGGAGATGGAGGACTAATAGCAGCTAATCGTGTGGCTAATATCGGAGTCGTAGTGCCTCCACCTGCAGCAACAGACGATGATGCGCCAAAAAAGAAAAGGAAAAAAAGAACAACACCTAAGAAACCTAAAGCAGAGAAAGTATATCTCTCTGATGGCAACTACATGTTCAATGAGATAACCTATCAGATCTTCAGAAGTGGAAATGATAAACATTACTTCACATTTAAGAATCCAGAAGGAAAGACTCTTATGATGAATAGTGATGTCAGAGGGTTTGATACGGAAGCAGATGCGGAAGCTGCTGTGAAGCGCGCGATAGAACACGCCCCATATGAGAAAAATTATCAGGGTAAAGCTACCAAGAATGGTAAATTTTACTTCTACTTAAAAGACGAAAACGATAAAAATGTAGCCAAGAGTTTCTTCTATGGCAGCGAAGATGATATGCAAGTGGCTGTAGGATTGTTCTTAGGTACTGAAGCTCAACGTACAGCTGCGGCTGCTGGTCTGGGAGCTGCTGCTGTAGGATTAGGAGCTGTCGCTACAGGTGGTGGAGATGATGGTGCGGCAAAAGCTGCAGAAGAAGCAAGACTAAGAGCAGAGGCAGACGCAAAGGCGAAAGCTGCAGCGGAAGCTAAAGCAAAAGCGGATGAAGAATCAAGACTCAGAGCTGCAGAAGCTGAAGCCAAGAGAAAAGCAGAAGAAGAGGCAAGAGCTAAAGCCGAGGAAGAAGCTAAAGCGAAAGCAGAGGAAGAAGCAAGACTCAGAGCGGAAGCTGAAGCTAAACGTAAAGCGGATGAAGAAGCGAGACTAAGAGCTGAATCTGAAGCAAAAATAAAAGCAGAGGAAGAAGCAAGACTAAAAGCTGAATCTGAAGCTAAAAGAAAAGCAGAGGAAGAAGCAAGACTACGAGCTGAAGCAGAAGCTAAAAGAAAAGCAGAGGAAGAAGCAAGACTACGAGCTGAAGCAGAAGCTAAAAGAAAAGCAGAGGAAGAAGCAAGACTACGAGCTGAAGCAGAAGCTGAAGCTAAACGTAAAGCCGAAGAAGAAGCCAAAGCAGCTGAAGAAGTAAGGGCGAAAGCAGCAAAAGCAGCGGCAGCAGCTGCGGCAGCGGCTGCGGCGGCAACTGCGCTCGCTGCTAAAAAAGCAGAAGACGCAAGAGCTGAGGAAGAAGCAAGACTGAAAGCAGAAGCAGAAGCAAAAAGAAAAGCTGACGAAGAAGCTAAACGTAAAGCTGAAGAAGAAGCCAAAGCGAAGGCTGAGGCGGAAGCAAAAAGAAAAGCAGATGAAGAGGCGAAAGCCAAGGCAGAAGCAGAAGCTAAGCGAAAAGCTGAAGAGGAAGCAAGAATAAGAGCTGAGGCAGATGCCAAGCGAAAAGCAGAACAAGAGGCGAAAGCAAAAGCAGAAGCAGAAGCTAAGCGAAAAGCTGAAGAGGAAGCAAGAATAAGAGCTGAGGCAGATGCCAAGCGAAAAGCAGAACAAGAGGCGAAAGCAAAAGCAGAAGCAGAAGCTAAGCGAAAAGCTGATGATGAAGCTAAAGCCAAAGCAGCAGCAGATGCAAAGAGAAAAGCAGAAGATGAGGCAGCGTCTGCAAAGAAAAAAGCAGCAGCCATCGCGACAGCAGCAGCTGTTGGTGCAGGTGCTGTAGGCATGTCTGCTAAATCTAAAGTTAAAGGTGAAGATGACGACTACTTAGTCTGTAGTAAGTATACAGATAGAATGAACGATTCTAAATCTTCTAAGCATCCAGGCTTCATCACCTTCAAAGCTGATAATGGTGAGCACTATTTTGCACTGATTAAGAATGGTAAAGTATTCTTGAGAAGCGAAGGCTATACGACAGCTGAATATAGAGATAATGGCATCCTGTCAGTGATTAAAAATAAAGATATCCGTAATCGATTTGAGATAGAGAAAAAGCGTGGAATGGAGTATGTCTTACTGAAATCTTCTGGTGGTCATGAGATCGCACGTTCTTGCCCGATGAAAGATGGGGCTTCTTCTTGGTTACCAGCAGCGGCAGTCGCAGCTACAGCTTCAGCAGCAGCTGTCAAAACCACAAGCGCTGTGAAGAAGACGAATGTGACTCCGAAGAAAACAGAACGAAAAGTAGTCGAGACGAAAAGGCGTGAGCCAGTTGCAGCAGCAGCTTCTACGGGAGGTGGTGATGATAATGGTGGATGCATTAGATACTGGCCGTGGTTATTGGGATTATTATTACTCTTAGCACTTCTATGGTACTTAGGATGTTTCGGGTGCACAGCAGACACTGCAGTCGTAGCTCCAATAGAAGAGGTGATCGAGACGCCAGCAGAAGTCGTCGAGAGCGTGGTGGAAGAAGTGAAGGAAATTGTTCCTGAGCCTACACCAGAGCCAGCTTATACTCCTCCTGCAAGGAAGGGTAACAAAACCTTAGGATTCTAGTTGAATCAGATTGTAATATAACAGCAAAGGGGATCGAGATCAGAAGTGAATCTCAATCCCTTTTTTTATTGTTGTTTTTAAAGTTTACTAAACCGTATGGCTGTAGTAAGTATTTTAATCTAACCACTATTTTATTTTTGAATAAACTCCAGCACTGCTCAACAAATCTCTATAAGAAGCCTCATAAGCAGCCCAGATATTCTTTTCATTAAAGCTTTCGACTTCATGTTGACCAAATGCACTTTTTATACTCACCAAATTAGGGGTATTCAGAAGTAAAGCTTAATCACATTTTCTATAGATGCAAAGCTTATTTGCACTCGCCGTGCGGGCCTTACTGCCCACCCGTACTCAGTGGTACGGTTCCTTCTTTATCATAGATACATTTAGAATCTATGATTTCCGACGTTGTCGACCATTCAGTCTTAATTGCAAAAAAAGTAAGCATTCAGATAGCTATCGGAAGCTATGCCAGCTAATGCCACCCCACCCGAGGACAAATCCTCGGTTCCTTCATTATTCAATGTCCATTTGGGACATTGAATTACCTACAGGACCACTCAGTCTCGGGTACCTGGCAGGCAGCCGCCACTTCTAAAAATCCCCTTACGATTCTAAAGAGGCTTTTACAAATAAGACCGTATTCATATGAGAAGTTTAGTCTATTAATTGACAGTCTTGAATTTGATATGAACACGTTTACCCTGAATTATTACCTCGCTTTAAGGGTTTTTGGCAGTAAACGAGGTATCGAATCTAATCCAGATAAAAAGCAACCTATAAGGTATTTGACAGAATTAAATTATACCCAAGTATGCGTACAGATTTTGATCTAAAAGTGCTAAAATCATATCAGCTTGACCAACAGTTCTCTTTATTCTGAATTTATTTACTACTACTGAACATGCCCAAATTATCGCCTATCCATCGAGAAGATATCGATTCAGCTTCGTCTCCCAGCACATTAGTAATAATTTTCAGTTGAATTGATTGAAGCCAAAATCAGTGTCTATTCCAAAATAAATAACAAAAAAAGTGTGAGACAATACCAATCGATTGTCTCACACTTTTTTAGTATCTCCATGATATGTTTCTAATTCTCTTGCAGCTCCTCTGGTTCCATCACAAATTCCATGTACCTGTCAAAATTAAAATATGATCCGGCAGCAGCTCTGATCTGTTCAGCTGTTAGTGCGTCGACTTTGGCTTCGTAGCTGTCCATGAGTATTTTATCAAAGTCTTTCGTCTCCTCATCCTGTCTTCTCATGATCTGACCTTGCCAGAATCGATTCTCTTTTAGGCTCTTGACTCTACCTTGCTTCTGAGTCTCTTTCACCTTTGTCATATCGAGATCTGATGGTGCTTCGTCAATCGCTTGCTGTATGACTCTCTTAGCTTCATTTATCAGCTCATCAGTCTTATCTGGATCACTGTTAAATGAGATGGTGATGCTGTACTCTTCTCTTGGCTTCTTAGATCCACCACCGAACATTCTGACACCATAGACACCTCCTTTATCCTCTCGAAGAGCTTCTCTCAGTTTGATCCGCAGGTATGCCATCATTGAGCTCATCTGATAGCTATTCTCTGGAGTATACTCAAATGGTCCATGAAAGTACATCTGGACATTAGTCTTTGGCGCTTTCCCTTTTTTAAATCGATCTTTCATGACTCCATCTTGTACTTTGATACCCAGATCTTTCCAGTCCTCTTCTCGATCGATCGATGGAAGATTACCTAAGTACTTCTTAATATGGCTCTCTATCATCTCTTCATCATAATTCCCGACAAACGAAAATACAAAGTCAGATGCATCAGCAAATCGCTCATGATATATTCTTTTGGCATCCTCTAATGTCAGTTGATCGAGGCTCTCTTCGCTCGGCCATCCCATGCGTGGATGATTGTTATATTTCTTCTTCATCACATAGTCACTAAAGAAGTACTGAGGATTAGACATTAGGTTTTTATAGATCCCTTTTTGCTTATTGATATAAGATGCAAAAGCCTCTTCATCGAATCTTGGATTGGTAAAATAAAGATAGATCATCTGAAACATGATCTCTATATCATCCGGAGAGACAGATCCACTCATCCCTTCACTTAATGATCCGATGTATGGACTAACTCTGACATTCTTACCTGCCATCATCTTCTCTAACTGAGTACTGGTGAATGATGAAATGCCTGACTCGGTACTGATTCTTGTGGCATTAGATCCATTTTGATAATCCTCGTCGGAGTATAGCGATGTCCCACCGTCACTGGTTGCACTCATCAGGATCTCATCATTCTTAAAGTCAGTTTTCTTCAGGTAGACTTTCACTCCATTAGATAATTCTACATACTTGATAGCTGGAGCATCATACATTTCTGTTTTCACTATCTCCTGCTCCACCAGCTCTTCTGCAAAGAATGGTGCAGTAGCCACATCATCTTCATATGCCTCGACTTCCGTCATAGATACTCTATCCACTAATGATCTGATGGCTGCTTCTTCTGGTAGAGGCGTCTCTTCCTTAAGCGGTCCTGATATGATCACGACTCGACTATCGTCTTTGACAAAGTGATCCGAAAGGGCATTGATCTCATCTATCTGGATGGTCGGCAAGTACTGATTCATCATCTCTAAGGACGCATCAGGAGACGGTATCGGATTTTCATCAAGGTAGTGATAGACATATCGCATGGCTAGTCTTCCTGAGTCAGTCTTATCTTTCTCTTTTACAGCTC